>WLWH01000813.1_pt1 | contig 24302 bp, 46 predicted proteins | sample 6712741 | NCBI WGS metagenome assembly WLWH01 (sample SAMN12718694, study PRJNA515312) | sponge metagenome | isolation source: marine sponge | host: Mycale hentscheli | place: New Zealand: South Island, Marlborough, Capsize Point | collected 2003-05-01
AATAGAAGAATAGTGGAACTCACTTATCATAAAATACCCGGGTGGTTTAATTACCAAGACTCGTATGCTCAGCTAGCGAGTAACTTACCCGATGAATCAAAGATCGTGGAAATCGGATCATTTATGGGTCGCTCAACAAGTTTCTTGGCAACATCTTTTTGGAACGCGAACAAAGAAAATGTAAAAATATATTGTATTGATACATGGGAAGGTAGTGGTAAAGAACATGCTCACATCGATCTATCTAGAATGTATGAAACTTTTCGTGAGAACTTACAATTTTTTATTGGAAGAGAAATGGTTATTCCTATGCAAGGACGTAGTGATAATCAAGAGTTCTTAGATCGTTTTGAAGATGGCTCACTTGATGCAGTCAGTGTCGACGGTGCTCATACCTATGATGAAGTTAAGGATGATATTTTAAATTGGTGGCCAAAGTTAAAACCCGACGGTGTCATGATTGGTGATGATTACAATTGGGAAAGTGTGAAACAAGCAGTTGGTGATTCTTTTAGAGAGTTGAATGTCTCTAATGAAATATGGGTAAACTCAAGCACTGAGTATACATGGTATGTTGCAAAGAATGGTGACGCAGAACCTTATAAAAAGATGATTCCTAAATAATATCTTTTGCTGTACAGAAACCTGTTATATACACATCGGGACGATACAATTGTCTTTTAACATCTTCAACAAAGAAGAGACAATCATTGATTGTTTGAAATGTTTCTTGTGTAGGTAATGCAACGCACGTTTTATCTAAGGGTAGTGTTGGATTTTGCAAACACATTATTAAAACCAGAAAAACTTTCATCTCAATATTGTATCTTATTTAGTTGCAAAAGTATTAATAATTTAATAAGATTATCCCATGAATACCGCAAAATATAAGTCGGTTGCAGTCCGATTAGAAAGTTATAAAAAAGCTGCGCCCATGGCGAAAGAAAGATATATGTCCATGGGATCGTTTATTCGTTATTTAATTGATAATGAATATGAGAGAATCAATGGCGTTACGCCTAAACCGAATGGAGCCCACCATGAATCCCGAGTTGAAGAAAGCCATTAGTGATTTAATCACCTACGCTCGATATGATATCGGCGAGAACTTAGAAGACTCGATTAAAGTTATTGAAGGATGGTTAACTGAAAAGAAGTTACAAATTAATGATCATGATCCCAAATTTTTTGTAGAAGAAAAAGAGTTTTAAAAGTTTGGATAGCTCACTCCTTACTTTATCCCTCCCATATGGCACCGTTGTTCGAGCTATCCCAAGTCTAGGTATCCTTTCCTCCGTATTGCATTTTCCTAGACGAGTCAAGACTGACCAACGGTGCCTTTACTAGAACCTCGACATAAATTCGGTAGAAAAGTAGAGCGAATGATTACGCAGTTCTTGGAAGATTTAGATCCAAACTATGTCGTCTATACAAGTTCCACGGAACTCGGGCCAATTGATCTTGTTGTCGTGAATATTGAAACAGGAAAATCAATTTTTGTTGATTGTAAAGGAACCAAAAGTATGGGTGAACGACGTCATGCCCCTCCTAAAATCAGTAATCGAGAGAAGTGGAAACATCTTGATCGATGGTTTGTTTTAATGAATGAGCGAGATGAGGTTCATATTTGCAGTCGTAAATACCTAAAAAACCCCGACCGAGTAATTCAAGAATTTAAAAATGCACTAAAATAAGTTATATTGTGCGCATGGTAGCGCTCAATGTTCTTCGTGGTTTAGCCTCTTTAGTTCCCACTTTAGGGGGAGCGACTTATATGGGATCAGAAAAACCCGAGGGTATTGAAGAAGTATTTAAAGCCGCGACAGGAACTACAGGTATATCTCGAGCGTCAGAAGATTTAACGAAAGAAATTAATGTTAAGAAAGTTGCTGATCGATTGAAAGCGGCAGGCGTTGATCCCGAGACCGCCAATAGAATTGCTCAAGGTGCGATTGGTCAGTTTGGCGATGCAGTGATCGGGGACGACGAAGCTTCCGCTATTGCTCAAGATGTTGGAAGAGGTTTAGAAGGTGGTAAGCCTAGTGGTAGTGCGATGATTGATTTTGAAGGAGAGGAAGAGAGAGGGAAAATGTTAAGTGATCCCTTAATAACCAAACCGTCAGAAGTAGGCACGGAAATAAAAGAAGGGTTTAGTGAGTCAGAAGGCATAGCTCAATTACCGCCGTTCACGGAACAAGAAGAACAAAAAGTAAATGTAGGTGATATTGGTTTCACTGAAACAACGGCTCCTAAAGCTACAATTCTCACTGTCGATTTTGATGAGGATGATAAAACTTTAGATGTATTCCCTGTTCCTCAAAAACTGGCAGGTATGTTTAATCAAAAAGAAAACTTCTATCGCGCGACTGACAGTGAGGGAAATGTCAGTGACATCACAGGTCAAGAATTTGAAAAAGCTCAAATAAGAATTAGTGACACTTATGATAAAGGTAGTTTACAAGTTGCTAATCAAACCTTGGATGATGAATCTTATTTAGACTCTGCACCAAAAGGAGCCACGATAGTGAGAGTCAATCTCAATAAAAAATATCCCTTGTATAAAGACGGTAATATGATGAAGAACTGGGAATGGGTCAAAGAACCAGAAGGTTATCAGTTCGACGAAACAAAAGTATTTAATGAAAAAATTGGTAAGAATATATTACAAAATACTCCGACTATTGTTTCTAATGTTTATAAAGGTACTCACCATTATTCCTTAGGAACAGATTTTAATCTTCCTGTTGATATGGCTTATTATCCTAATGAGAAAAGTGAACCTAGATTAAAGCCAACAAGTAAGGCTAAACACATGATCTTAGGTGACCAAGTGGGTGAGATAAAAATGGGTAATAAAGTTCATCCAGTTTATGACAACATTACTTTTGCTAATGAAACAAAGTTCTTTGTTGATGGCGGTGCCGTAGATGTCAAACAATTTGATCTCGCGAAAACTATTAACAAACATTTAACATCCGATCTTTTAGGTAAGGATTATAAAAAAGATTCACCATGTAAGGCAGGTGATACAACAGGGCATTGTTTTATTACAACGCAGGCCGCTTATTTTGAATTAGGTGGTAAAGACAGTGGTTATGTTCCTCGTATGTTGACTCATAAAGAATTCCCTGAAGCTTTAAAATCGGGTGAAACACATCATTATTTAATCAATTCTAATACTAATGAAGTCATTGATTTAACTTATGATCAGTTTGAAAAGAAAAATATTAATCAATATGATATTCCTTATAATTTAGGTAAGAAAAGTGGATATCAAAACCAAGCCATTGAAAATAATAAACCAACGGAAAGAACTCAAAAATTATTAGACAGAGTTAATGCAAAAAATAATAATCCTCAAGACACTTCTGAAATAATTAGCACTGATTCTGACGTTGTGGTAAATTTTGCAGATCGAAAAGCTAGAGATTTAGAAATGGGTAAGGATATAGAAAGCTATCTTAAGTATTCTACTTACAACGCAGAGTCTAATCGAACACAATCAGAAATATTTGGTGATCCTAAACCTATTGAAGGGCATGGTGATGATCCTCGTTTTAGTGTTGGGTTTAAAAGTAAGGATGGTTCGCAAGGTTACGCGTATGGATATTTAACGAATAAAGATGTCGCTTTTGTTGATCAATTAAGTGCTGTTGATGGTTCTTTTAGTCCTCAAGAGTATAAAGAAATTAAAAATGCTATTCAAGAATACACAGGCGCAACTAAGGTAGGTGGGTTTAGAGTATCGGGTGCGAGAAAGGGTAAGGATGAACAATCTACCCTCATGAAAGCCGCGGGCGGTATTGTTGACCGACCATTATACGATCGTTAATTTTCTTGCGATCTGATTAAGTAGTTGAGATACCATTGCGCTTTCTTTAAATCTTCAATGCCATTCTTTTTTCGCCACCGTGAAATATACTTGACGACATTGCCTTCAAAGTAATCTAATTTGTATTCACGAATAAAGTCCGCGACTTCTATTTTGCCACGGTAGTAATTAGGGTTAATCTTGTCCTTCATCTTTTTCCTTTGGATAATATACTTCAACGAAGCTTTCACATTTGGGACAACTTAAATTTGTCACGATCAGATACTCTTCACTCTCTTCGTCGATGTCGTGATCGCCGCCCCAAATTAATTCATGATTACAGTGCCAACAGTTCATCCGCCGCCTTCCCACATCTCATGACCCTCGTCGGGATTGTCTTTTTTATTTTTTGTTGACTCAATCCATATCTGTTCATTGCGCCAAATGTATTGATACTGTTCGCCGTACTTATTGACGAAATCTTTTTCTGTCATGGTCTTTGCATCTTCTTCCATGTCCATGAAAAACGCTTTTACTTTTCCCATTACGCACTCTTCCTTCCAAAATGATACTTCCGCGGTTTTGTTCCTTTTGATAAAAAATATTCATACGCTTGACCGATCCCTCGTCGTATGGCCTCGGTGGATTGATCATGCGCCGATCTTTTTTCAGCGGTGTCTCTCAAGCCGTCATCTCTATATTGATGAAGAAGGGTACCTAAATACTGTAACGTTTTATAGTTTAATTTGATCTCGTATTGTTTACCGTTTCTACCGTATCGATTATTCATTTTTTCTTCCATTTTTTTATAATCATTTCGTCTGTAGAGTCGTCAAGGTAAATTACCCATCCCCCTATTTCAACGTAACAACAATCGTCTGTTCTAATATCTATTTTCATTTCATGATCCTTTCTTAATGGGATTCTAACATACCTGTCGTGCGAAATCAACAATGGAACACGGATCACGGGTCGGATAAAAATGTCACATGAAGGAGAACCAAAATGTTTAATTTAACCAAACGATCCATGAACCATTTCTTAAACTTTTTTAAGAACGACGACAAAGAAGATACAATTAAAGAATTCTGTCAGTCAGAATACAAGAAAGATTGGTATGCCGCTTACATGACATACAAGCAAGAAGGTAAATTTCCTAATTTTCACAGAAGAACTCTGTAATTAGGGGTATAAAGACACTAGGGGGCATCTAAACACCCCCTCAGCGGTCTTTAATCACGTTCTAAAGGGTATTGGATCGACTATATTTTCCAATTTAGTCACTAAATCTTGAATATGCTCTATATCCTTGCTTTTAACGTCTTCTAGATCATCTAACACACAAGCAACCGAGATACTTAGTTCTTTAACTGTCTCTTTTATTTTTCTCTGATCGTCGCCGAATATGTCATCGACGGCTTTTTCAAACGCTTGCCTTTCATTCATCTTTACACCTCTCATCAAATAATATTTGAATTAAATTCTGTATTCCATAATCAATAGAGTTGTTAACATCATCATAATGATGTTTTGTCATTAATGATTGAAATTCAGTTAATGAAATATTGTCAAGTTCTTCCAATATTTTTTCCTTTAATTCCTCGTTATATTGATTACTCATTTCAATATCTCCTCGGGTTTGTAGCCACGCTCATTGATAAAGTAACTATCCCATATCTCATCTAAGTCGACGCCGTGTTTTTCTTTGGCATATTCTAGTAGACCGTGGTGCGAGTCGATCATCCTCAATGTCTTTTCTAACTTCTCGATGTGATCGTAAGCATTTTTGTCGATACAATCTTCGTGAAGCCAGTTCTTAACTTCTTGAACGTCCTTTTCTATTTTGTCTAATTTTTCATACGCCGTGGAAAAACGTATTACTACTTTTTGTTCCATTACTTTATCCTTTCGGTAAAATACCATTATCTCATATTAATGGGATAAAGTATCGGTACATTCTGTCGCAGGGTGCGACCGTTTTGACCATTGACTTTGTCTCAAGAATATGGGACTATGATAATCAAGATCATGAAGAATTTAACAAGGAAACAAACTATCGAACTAGTTGATATTATGGTTGATATCGATTTAACAAAGGATTGCGAAAGTCACTACGTGATGTCTAATACTCATTATTTAATAAACTTTTGTAAGAAATACTCTGACGTTGATGAAAAGGTACTTGATCGATTTATTAACTTCAAAACTAGAGCGGGTATGAGAGAAATGGGCGATGATCCCGATTATTGGAAGGATATGTTTGAGGAATAGTTACGCGGATCACGGTACATGGAACTTTTCAAATGAAAATTGAAAAACAAAAATGAAATTTATTTCAAAAATGACGTAACTCACGTAACTTTTACAATAAGTCATTGAAAATACTACCTTTAATGGTTACTTTTTACCCTTTTTTAGACGTAACCATGACGTAACTCACGTAACCTCACTCCCATACAATCCCATCTCTATCTGAGGTTTCTGTACTGAATTGATAAATTTATTTATATATAGTGAATTTAAAATATATATAGGACTTTTGAAAAGGTTTAAAATAGTGTATAAAACTAAAAATGCCTAGAAATAGATCGGGACTGTCGAATAGACAACAAGCTTTTGTAGATATCTTTTGTAAGTCTAACGGTCGGTTAACTCCGACTGAATGCGCAAGAGAAGCGGGGTATTCTGGAAAGTCTGCTACCACCGCGGCCTGTAATTTAAGAAATCCAAGATACTATCCTAAAGTTGTGGAAGCAATTGAGACGAAGCAAAGAGAATATGCTGAAGCTTCTAAATTGGACGTGACGAAACACATGAGAGAAATGGCACGATTAAGAGATATGGCGGCTGAGAATGGTCAGTATGCCGCGGCTATAAATGCTGAGTATCGTAGAGGCCAAGCCGTTGGATTATATATTGATCGTAAAGAAGTAGTAACGGGAAGTTTAGATAAGATGTCTAGACCCGAACTCGAAGCTAAATTAAAAGAGCTCCGAGAGGGTCTAATTGTTAACGGTGAGTACGAAGTTATTGAAGATAATACAACAGAAGCAGAAATAATATCAGAGCGATAATTCCCGCGAATCGAAATAAAAATATAAACATGAAAATCCTTTCTTGACAAAGGATATTATCTCATTATAATGGGATGTCAAGAAAGTAATAAAATGAAATCACGTAAACGTGTGATCGACTTAGATCACGAGTTGGATTTTCTCAATCGATTTACATGGAGATACCAACAACAAATTAAATCTTTCGAACAGTCTGAACGACTAGATAGATTTATGCAAAAGCGGTACAATTATTTGTACACCAAACGAGCCTTAGATAAACAGAGGTTCTTAATTAACTTTTAGAAGGGAGTTATCATGATAAGTAAAGTAACAATACAAGAGGTAGGTAGGTTTGAGAAAACACGACAAAAAGCTTATGAAGATTTGAGGCGTTTCAATATCAAACTTTTAGATAAGTTAGAAGAGAAAGGCTTTGATAAATATTCTTTTCCTTTTGTTATCACTGAAAGGTCAAGATAATGGGTAGGGGCACGGCAAAAGACATTGTTAATAATAGTTATTCAATAGACGACTTACACAGAGCATTACATTTTCATTTGAATACAAACATGTACCCACCGTTACCACAACCCGTACAAGATAATATTACAAAGTTGTTTCATAAATTCTGGACGTCAAGTTTTTCAGAAGAACGATTTATCAAGGTATGGGAAAGAACAGTAGGCAAGAGAGACGCATTACATAAATATTCATTTGACGAATTTTTAACAACAGAAAGATTATAAAGGGGGTGAATAAATGTCGAAAGTAAATTCATATTACCAAGACGCAAAAGAAAATATGGAATACGATTTAGAACGCGTCGAAGACTTTTTAAAGAAGTGCATGATCTTTGGAGATCACAAAAGCATTGACGTAAATTCTTTAAATCATACGAACGTTCAATTTCTATGTTTTAACTTTGCCAAAGAAATTATTGGCATGATAAGAGATAGACGTGAGGAACTAACTGAAGAGATCAAGTCTTTAACAAAAGAAGACTAGGTGCGACAGTTATGACAGTTTACATTATCCCGTTAATTTGGGATAATGTTTTTATTCGTGGCAATCGATGACGGTTGATTGTCGGCTGACTGAATAACGTTTCAACAGAGGCGTAAGGTACACCTAAGATGAAGTATGGACAAATGTCTGAGGTACTCAAGGGTGGTGGTAAGTAGACATAGAGCAAAATTCTATCTGTAGTTGAAAGCTTGTGGGTGATAAAATAATCCCACGCCGTTACGAATATCTAGAGAGGAATATCATGGGAAAAGGTAATGCGGGAATTAATATAGAATATAAACAAGGTGAGATCACTGTCACACATTCTGAAGACGGTACGATTTTAGCTATATGGACAGAACCCGAAGAAGAAAATCATTGGGATAAACTTTGGGAGTTTATCAATCACCATGTCCATGTTTATGCGGGACATAAAGACAAAGATTTAAGATTTTTAAAATAGGGGGAACAATGAAAAAATTTAACGTACAAGGTTTTGAAAAAATTTATTACATTAGAACGATTGAAGCAGAAACAGAAGAGGAAGCTCGCAACGAAGCTTTTTCCGACGTCCAAGAAAATCATTGGACTTTTTGGGACGAACAAGATGGTGACATAGAAGTTTTTGAAGCGATAGAGGTAACTGGAAATGATGAATAGAAAACACATTCTTGATAAAATTATTGATTTAAAAAAGCGTCAATATAGTGCGTTTCAATTTTGTCAATATTACTTATCTAAAAAAGAAAACTTAGATATTTGGAAAGTCAACGACAGAAAAATTAAAAAGCTAGAAAAATATCTTTTTAAAATTATAGAAGGTTGAAATGAGTGAAATAGAAATAGATTTAGATTTTGTAAAAGCAGATGAAGAATGCATACAGTGTGATCATGTTAATGACTATGTTTGTTTTGATCATGAGGAAATACAAGTAAGAGATAAATATCCAGATGCTAAGTATAAAGGACTTGGTGTTTGGTATAGAGAAGTAGATGAGTGAGAGTAATTTCTATAAACAATTAAGAATTAATACACCCGAAGTGCTATGGACTAGAATTGAAAATAGACACGGTGGTGGAATTCCAGATTTGAACGGTTTATACGACGGTCGTGATTTTTGGGTAGAGTTAAAAATTACAACGACTAATAAAGTGCGGTTGTCCCCTACTCAAATTTCATGGCATTACAATAGAGGATTATACGACGGTAGAAGTTTTATCCTTGTAAAAAATACGAAGACTAAAGAAATTAAATTATTTAATAATACAGACGTGAGAAAATTAGCGTTAGAAGGATTTCAATCAAATAGTTTAATTACTTTAAAAGCACCATACGATTGGTTATCCTTGGTGCGACAGTTTTGATCATTGCATTTATCCCATTAATTTGAGATGATGTATTTCGATCAAGGTATGTGTCTCCCGATCCACACTGCTTGGTTAGTATACTGCTTAGTCAGTAAAGGAACCAAGAATAACAGGCGGGTCATCACTTAATCCTTGTTGCAAGTGGAGTATGCGCAAGGTTCCTTGATCGAACAGGGACAACAGACTATGCGTGATTGAGTTTGAGTTTCATATCCTCAAACAATAGACACGTCTATGGGACTGCCCTGTGGCTAAGGTAGTGCCATATGTGTAGACACCGAGGGAACTTCGTGGCGAAAATTAAAACTACCTACAAGTTTCCCGCGTGGAAGTGAGTAGAAAAGGCAGAAGCCAACAGACTATTGCATTGAGCTAGAGGTATATGTAAAGCAAAAGCAGGCGGTTGGACGTCTACTCATAAAGATAGCGCTCTCCAAACACCCACGATAAATCGTGCGAGGGACGGACGGTGAAGTTAGTGTTTGATGAACCGTTGCGCTATTTAAAGATTGGAGTAATTATGAGTAATGATAAATTCGAAGACTTAAGAGAAAGTGTAAAAGACGATTTAGAGGGAATGTCAATGAATGATTTCTCTAACTTAGTAGAAAAATATGATCTTGGTATAGAAACCATAGACAGTATATTTTATCAAGTTGTCGAAAAGATAGTTGAGGAAAAAAGTAATTAAAAATCTCAACGTGAAATTAATAGTTGACATATTCCCATTAATTTGAGACATTAAGATAATCAAAAAAGAAAGTAGGTATCATGAAAATAGAAAAAAATTATGAATGGCAATCCATACTTGATTTGTCAGGTAAGGGTTTACAACAATTCAACGCCGTTGATCAAAATCTCAATGCAACACAATTGTTAAATAATGCGGGACTTGATTGGACTGTAACAATGAAGCCTGTATTTTTTCAAAACTCTAATAATACATTTGAAAATAGTAATAAGTTCTTTTCACTTGTAAGAAAAAAAGGCAATGAGGAAGACGTCCTTGTTAGCGGTTTAACTAATTCTTATCACATTAATCAAAATGAGAATATGGCAAAATTAGGTGATCACTTTTCAAGAATTGCGGGTGTAAAGTTTGAGCATGCTTTTGATTACGACGGCGGGAAGCGTGTTACTTTATTGGCAAAAACCAACGGCGGTTTTAATATTGGTGATGATGTAGTTAACAATTATTTAATGTTAAATACCAATCACACGGGGCGTGACGTTAATTCAATCAATACAACAAATATTGATATTTGGTGTTCCAATACTTTTATGCAAGCTTTAAAAGATAAAGATCAATTTTTTATTAAGCTTTCTCACCGTGTAGAATACAACGATCAAGTTGAGTCTATGGTTATTAATAAAATAAATGAGGCTTTAAAGTTCAATGAGAAATACAAAGAACAGGCGCAAGCGTTAGACACCAAACAATTAAGCGAGCGTGAAATGCTTAATTACTTTTTAATGGTCTATTCACCAAAGGCATTAAACTCTTTTGAAGCTTCAAAAGGTGATTATAAAGCTATGTCTTCACTTGAAGCGCCTAACTTAACGCAAGTAAAGCGTTGTTATGGTGTTTGGCATGATGTGATTGAAAGTAACGGCAAAATGTTCAAGCTTCAAAACACAGGTAACCACGCAAGAAAAGACACCGCGTGGAAAGCGTTCAACTGCGTAACCTATAATGAAGACCATTTGAGGGGCGGGCGTAACTCAGTTGACAACCGCCTAAAAAATACGTTTGTTAATAACGGCGTTGACAATGTTAAAAATACTGCAATGACTGAAGCGCTTAGGCTTGTAGCTTAATCAAAAAACGGCGGGGGTTAATTCTCCCGCCGTTAAATTCTTCTTTACATTTTCCCATTAATTTGAGATACTTATTAAAGATCAAAAAAGAAAGTTGGTATTATGGCAAATTTAAATCCACGTGATTATATTATTGATAATTCAAAGTTTGATGAGTTGTGCATTCACGGCATGCAACGGCTTCAAATGTCTACGGCATTGAACGGGTTGAAGCTTGAATTATCCACGGGCATGAAATTGACTGCAAAGGCTAATGTCCTTGAAGTTATAAGGCGGACGGTTGTCGATTTGCCTAAAACAAAAAAGACCGCTTTTCGTGGTTTGGTAGAATTCGGATTTTATAAAAAGCGGGTTTAATTCCCGCTTTATTTTTTCCCATAAATATGAGATACTCTTCTCATGATCAAATTAATCAATAATTCAACAAATAGAAAAACAGGCGCTATTGCTACGACTTACAGGGCGGGCGGTCGCGATGTTTTTTCTACATGTCCTAATACTTGCGCATTAAAGCCAATTGATAAACATGGATCAAACAAGATTGATCAAGTTTATTTAAAGGCTTTAAAGCGTGCGGTAGTTCGGGGCGGTGTTTCGTGGACTTATTCGCATTTCAAAGATATTCCCGTGAATAAAGAAAATGAAACTGTAATCAATCAATCTACAGATACAATTAAAGAAGCGCTTGAAAGCTTCAACGGTGGGAAAGAAACGGTTTATACCGCGCCCGCTACAATGACAGATAAAGTTGATAATATTGACGGCGTCAAGCTTGTGCGTTGCCCCGCTGAATATAATGAAAAAATCAATTGTCGTAATTGTGGGAGTGGTAAGCCTTTATGTGCTAGGCTGAACCGTAGCTATATAATTAAATTCGTAGCGCACGGTAATCAAAAAAAGAAAATAGGCGTCAAAGATTTCAAGGGCGGTTGTTATGCTAATTCGGGGCATACGCGGTTCGCGTGGCAAGATACTCAAAAGCGCAACGCTTCGAGCTATTCGGACGCTGAACGCTTGGCGGGGTGGGTGAAGACTCTACCGCATGGGACGTTTATTAGACATCATATAGCGGGGGATATCGGCAATGAATAACTCATTATTACTATTAACTATTTCTTTGACGTTTTATATATTTGCAATATTTGGGGGGCTTTGATTGTTATTTCTATTCCTTAATCCATTGAGCGCCGTTCTTTTGGCGCTTTTAATCCTAACATTTATAATATAAACCTAAATTATTACGATCAGATAAGACGGGAAAAATGGGGCTATTTTCAAAGCTTAATAAGCCCCGCCCCGTGATCCATTGTCCGCGCTAAACTTTCAGAAAACATTTGAATAATTGTCCCATTAATATATTATTATCTCATGATCAAAAATAGTAATATTCAGCCGTTGAAAATTCTCAACGTTGCTGATTTCTTGAACGGTGAAATTACTGTCAAGAAAGTATTTCCGCGCACCGCGGTTGAACTATTCATTAAACACCGCAACGCGAACGGCGGAGCTATTCGCAAAGGCGGGGACATCATCCGCAAAGCGCTTAAGAATACGCGCACCCCCGTTCCGCGGTACGCGGTTAATGACTTCAAAAAACTGGTAAGGCGCACGGTCTAACCAGTCAATAATCTCACGCCCCGCGTTTCATAGCGCGGGGTTTTTTTTGGTTCAAAGCTAGGGTGCGACATCATTGCATATTGACACTATATCTAGTATGCTTTAATCGTTAATTTTTAACATACTATATCTAGTATGTGACCCGTGTTGCGCGGTACTACATCTTGTGTCAATGTGACATATTGTCGCAGGCACAACAAACGACCTACTACATCTTGTGTCCATGTGGCATAGTGTCGCAGGCAAGTGCCTAGGGTACCTTGGAGCACGGACAACGCAACATATAGTGTATCGACGACCCCCGACCCCCTAAATATGGGGTGTGACATTTTGTCGCAGGGCTACGGGCCATGTTTTAGATATACAATAGGCGCAAAATACATATGGCATATAAAACCGAAGCAGAACTACAAGAAGAGCTAATCACACTCCAACTAGACAAGCTAAACAAAGCGGAGAAACAATTTATCCCGTTCGTAAAAACTGTATGGCCCGCGTTTGTTGCAGGCCCCCACCACACAAACATCGCAAAGCAGTTTGAAAGGATTGCTAGTGGAGAAATTAAAAGATTAATTGTAAACATGCCGCCTCGACACACAAAGTCAGAGTTTGCTTCCTATCTCTTTCCCGCGTGGATGGTGGGCCGTAATCCAAAACTCAAGGTCATTCAAACCACACACACTGGAGAACTCGCTGTGAGGTTTGGTCGTAAAATGAAAAATCTTATTGACACAGAAGACTATCGCACGGTCTTTCATGATGTGCGAATTAAATCAGATTCTAAAGCTGCCGGTCGTTGGGAAACGAACCACGGTGGTGAATACTATGCTGCGGGTATTGGCGGCGCTATTACAGGTCGTGGTGCTGATCTATTGATCATTGACGATCCTCACTCCGAACAAGATGCGTTGTCCGAGACCGCGATGGACTCTGCCTATGAATGGTATACCTCTGGTCCTCGTCAGCGTTTACAACCGGGTGCTGCTATTGTTTGTGTCATGACGCGTTGGAATACAAAAGATCTTACAGGTAAATTAATTGATGCTCAGGCAAAAGATGTCAAAGGTGATAAATGGGAAGTCATTGAGTTCCCTGCTATACTACCCACAAACAAACCTGTCTGGCCTCAGTATTGGAAGCTCGAGGAACTCGAAGCAGTCAAAGCCTCGTTGTCGATTGGTAAATGGAATGCACAGTGGCAACAAAATCCAACAGCAGAAGAAGGTTCTATTATCAAAAGGGAGTGGTGGCAATTATGGGAACATGAAGAAAAACCCGATCTTGTCCATATCATTCAAAGTTATGATACCGCATTCAGTAAAAAAGAAACGGCAGACTTTTCTGCGATTACCACATGGGGTGTGTTCTACCCCCCTAATAAAGGCCCCCACTTAATATTGATGGCTGCCAAAAAGGGACGTTGGGATTTTCCAGAGTTGAAGAGAATGGCCTTAGAAGAATATAAATACTGGGAGCCAGAAACTATCATCATCGAACAAAAAGCATCAGGGCAACCCCTAACTGACGAATTGCGCACCCTAGGTATCCCTGTTGTGAAATTTACACCGAGTAGAGGAAACGATAAGATGGTTCGTGTAAATTCTGTCGCACCTATTTTTGAAGCAGGAAAAGTCTATGTACCTGACGAAAAGTGGGCAGAAGAAGTTATTGAAGAATGTGCAGCTTTCCCGTATGGTGATCATGACGATCTTGTTGATAGTACCACTCAAGCAGTGATGCGATTCAGACAAGGTAACTTTGTGACTCTCGAGGATGATTATGATGACCCTCCTCAAGAAGATGTTTTTAATGATGAAAATCGATATTATTAATGTTATAAAAATCTAATGGCTACAGGTAATACATTCATGGATATGATTTCAAGAGGAATCAACAATACAAAACCCGAAGGTGTGATGACTGCTGGCAATACGAGAATTATTGAATTAAACAGTTTAATCGATCCTGATATGGATCCGGGAGATCTAAGAACTATTTATGATGACATGATGAGGGAGTCGGGAGGTAGCTATCCCGGTATTGATTTTGATAGTTTCTTAAAGTCTATTGGAACACGGACCGCGTCCAATGATGAAGCTGTTCGTCAATTACAAACTATTTTTGAAATGTTCAAAGATCAAGGAATGTCTGATGCAGAAGCAGAGAAGGCGGCAAGAGAGAGAATGGAAAGTGCTTCCGTAAGAAAAGCAGCCGATGGCGGAATCATGTACCTTGCTCCGGGAGGCGAGGTTCTTAAAAAAACAATTAAGACTCCTTCCACCTATGGTGACAGAGCATTTGAAGATTTTTTAATGGATGCTGGTTTTACAAAAAAAGATCCTGACACAAAAGAAATAAGAGGAGCTAAAGGAAAGTGGAACGCTTTTTTAAAAAGTAAGGGAATTGCACCAATGTCCGATGAAGCAACTGATGAATTAAATAAAATTTTAAAATCAAAAAAGAAACCGCTTTATATTTCTGTGAACATGGCTCAAAGTAAGTTTGGTAAACCTCTCGTTGAAGAAATCACAGGAACAGTCAAAAATCAACCGGGAGCTGATTTAAGAAACAATACATTTCAAAAACTAGAAGAAGTTCGATTAGATGCCAACGATAAGTTTGGTAGAAACCCAACAAAGAAAAAATACGATTACATTAAAAATCAGATTACAAAGTTCTTTCCTAAAGTAGCAGGAACCACGGCCCTTGCTCAGTTTATCGCAGGCAAAGCTCTAGGTTTTGCCGGAGCAATGATGCCGTCTGAGTTAGAAGCAGCAACACTATATGACGACGAAGGAAACATGAAAGAAGGAATTATGTCACAAATTGAAGAACAAAACAAAATGAAGGTAATTACAGAATAATGGCAATTGATAAAAGAATTACAGGCGAAGCAGGCGAATTAGATATCGAAGAGAAGGATATTACCGAGGTCCTTGGTCCGGGAACCACGGAACAAGAACCAACAGTCGAAATGATGGACGATGGTTCTGCAATCATCAATCCTGAAGAAGAAGCACCGGAAGTAGATTTCTATGACAATCTAGCGGAAGCCGTTGATGAGTCCGAACTCCAGCGTATATCCAACAAGTTACTCGGCGATTATGAAAATGCCAAAGACTCTCGTAAAGATTGGGAAGATGGTTATGTCAAAGGATTAGATCTTTTAGGATTTAAGTACAACGAACGCTCTCAACCGTTTCAAGGTGCGAGTGGCGTGACCCACCCTTTATTAGCCGAATCCGTTACACAGTTTCAAGCACACGCCTACAAAGAGATGTTACCCGCGGGTGGTCCTGTTCATACACAGGTAGTGGGTGATCAAACACCGGACGTGATGGCACAAGCTGAGCGTGTCAAAGATTTCATGAACTATGAAATTACCAATACCATGGAAGAGTATGATCAAGAGATGGATCAGATGTTATTTCATCTACCTCTCGCAGGATCGACCTTTAAAAAAGTTTACTACGATGGTTCTCTCGGAAGAGCAGTATCGCGTTTTGTACCCGCAGAAGATTTAGTCATTCCGTATGAGACCACGGATCTTGAAACAGCAGAGATGATTGGACAACGAGTGCGTGTCACAGCTAATGATTTACGCAAGAAACAAGTCATGGGTTTCTACCGAGATATATCTTTAAAAGCAGGACAAGAAGAACAAGATCAAATTCAACAAAAGTATAATGACCTTGAGGGGACACACCCTGAAGAAAATGATGACGATATTTTCAATCTCATAGAGTTCCATGTGATATGTGATATTCAAGGTTTCGAAGACAAAGGCATGGATGGTGAGCCTACTGGCATTATGTTGCCTTATACAATTACAATCGATGAGAACTCCTCAGAGGTTTTATCAATCAGAAGAAACTACAAAGAAGACGATCCGTTAAAAAGAAAAGTAGAATACTTTGTCCACTACAAATTCTTACCGGGTTTAGGATTCTATGGCTTTGGATTGATACATATGATTGGCGGTCTATCTAGAACTGCCACGGCAGCCCTACGACAATTACTAGATGCTGGTACACTTTCAAACTTGCCTGCCGGCTTTAAGGCAAGAGGGCTACGGATTCGTGATGATGACTCTCCCCTAAAACCGGGTGAGTTTAGAGATGTTGATGCACCGGGTGGAAGTCTTAGAGAAGGATTACTACCATTACCCTACAAAGGTCCTGATCAAGTGCTCATGCAGTTACTAGGATTTTGTGTGGAAGCAGGAACACGATTTGCAGCAATAGCGGATCAAAAATTAGGAGAAGGTTCACAAGCCAATCCTGTTGGTACCACCATGGCAATCATGGAGCGTGGTGCCAGAGTCATGTCTGCTATTCAAAAGAGATTACATCACGCACAGAAAAAAGAGTTTAAAATACTAGCAAGAGTATTTGCAGAGTATTTACCACCAGAATATCCGTACAATGTAGCTGGCGGTAATCGTATGATTAAGATGCAAGACTTCGACGATAGAGTTGATGTCATTCCTGTATCCGATCCTAACATCTTTTCGATGGCACAACGTATTACGTTGGCACAAACAGAATTACAATTAGCACAATCTAATCCACAAATTCATAATTTGTATGAAGCATACAGAAGAATGTATGAAGCGTTGGGTGTGCAGAATATTGAATTAATACTACCCCCACCACAGGAGCCCGCCCCTAAAGATCCGGGTATAGAAAATGCGGCGAGCTTAACAGGTCAACCAATGCAGGTATTCCCGGGGCAGAATCATCAGGCACACATCGATGCGCATAGAGCTTTCATGAGTTCCTTCTTAATTAAAAATAATTTACCTGTGTTAACAGCATTACAAGCACACGTGTCAGAGCACATGGCGTTAATGGCAAGAGAACAAGTAGAAGCGAAAAACGCTCCTGCTATCCAAGAGCAAGCACAACAATTTGGCGGTCAAATACCACCAGAACTACTACAACAGTTCCAAGCACAGAACGAAAAAGAGATTTCAGAAGTAATTGCATCAATGACAAACGACGCAGTCGCTGAAGAGCAAGAATATTTAGAGAAAACAGGTGACACAGACCCACTGATTGATTTAAAACAACAAGATCTACTCTTAAAACTTAATGATCAACAGTTGAGACAAAAGGAACAAGAAGAAAAGTTTGAAATTGATCGTGAAAGAATCAAATCTCAAGAAGAACAGACTGATAAACGTGTTCAAACACAGCAAGACATTGCAGATTTAAGAGCACAAACCACTATGGCGAAAGCGAGAGGAGCAAACCGTGGCCCGAATGCCTAAAAAACTCACTGCTGAGCAGAGAAAAGCAATCATGAAGCTATTAGCGAAGAAAAAAGGCGTTGATGCTAATCAAATTCGTGCTGAAATAGCTCAAGTATTGAAGGGTGGTACTGCAGTTCCTCGATATGCAAGTAAAGGTGGTCACATAACTAAGAAAAAAAAGGATGCGACCAAAAATGCCACTAAAAAAAGGTAGTAGTCGGAAGACAATTAGTGGTAATATAAAGAAATTAAAGAAGGAGGGTCGTCCTCAAAAGCAAGCAATCGCAATAGCACTGAATGAGGCTGGTAATAGCAATGTCAAAAAACGAAAAAAATCTAAAAAACGAAGATAACCAAGGAGTAGATGAAGAAGCTATCGAAATGGTTATTCAAGACATTGAAAAAATAGTTTCTTTGATGGTGATGCAAGGATATGACGGTATTACTATTTCTAGTGCTTTATTAGGTGTAGGAAAACGTGTTATGACCAGTCAATTAGGGCACAGAGACACAAAAAAGGCGATTGAAAGGCTTGCGAAATTTCCAGATTATAGCTTGATTAATGGAAATTATACAATACACTAACCGCCATGAAACTAACACAGTCCACACCAATGAAATTAACACCAGACGGTAATGTTCCTTTAAAGACAAAGCCGGCGGACCCTGCAAAGTCCAATACTCAAGGACAAAAAGCAGTTCAGGTAAAAAAGAAACCATTCAAGGGGGTATTCTAATGAAAAAATGGATTAAGGATCTTTGGGATAAACACCCAAAGAAAAAATGGCTCGTAATCGGTCTAGCGATCGGTTGGGTAGCTGCTCAATATATTTAATCACACATGATTTGGGGTTTGCTCGGCACCGTAGCTAAAGGAGCAGTCGATGTTATCAAGACTCGTACTGAAACTAAAAAGCTTATGGCGGAAGCGGAGCAAACTCATATTAGAAAGATGGCTCAAGGCGAAATTGATTTCGCCATTGCTTCACAAAAGAATATGCAAAATTCTTGGCGTGACGAGTGGTTCACAGTCATCCTTTCACTCCCTTTATTAATCGTCTTCGGTGCAATATTCTTTGGCAAACCGGAATGGATAACAAAATTACAAGAAGGTTTTTCTACTCTTAATAATTTACCGGAATGGTATATTTGGGCGTTGATGGCTAGTATAGCTAGTAGCTTCGGACTCAAGATTTCTGATATAGCGATAAAGAAATTTAAGAAATGACAAAGTGTATAAAGTGCGATTGCATATGTCATTGTCAATCTACTTGTATGTGCGAATGCACAATATGTGAACATGAAGAAACAAACAGCTAATAGTCCTATTGATCATGTGGTAAAAAAAACTACAATAGGAAGAGGTAGAATAAGCACTTCTACCATGAACAAACACAAGCGACGCAGCTTTAAAAAAAACAGGGGCCAAGGATGAAAAAGAAAAAATTTCCAGACATGAGCGGTGATGGTAAGATCACCAAAAAAGATATTTTAATGGCACGTGGTGTCATCAAAAAGAAAACGAAAAAAAAGGTTAAGAAGAAAAAGTAATGGGAAAACTTTGTGCAAAAGGAAAAGCTGCAGCGAAGCGTAAGTTTGATGTTTATCCATCAGCTTATGCTAACATGTATGCATCAGCTGTTTGTTCAGGGAAAGTAAAACCCGGCGGTAAGAAAAAGCCAAAGAAAAAAGCTGCTGGAGGAATGATAAATAAAACTTCTCAAGACAGAAAAAAAGTTTCGAACTATAATCAAGGTGGTGTTGCTAAGGGGTGCGGCGGCATTATGTCCAATAGAAGAAAAGTCACTAAGCGTGCATAATGGCAAAAAAAGGTCTACGAGCTTGGGTAAAAGAAAAATGGGTAGACATAGGAGCACCTAAAAAAGACGGTAAGTATCAACCATGTGGAAGAAAATCATCGAAGAGTTCAAAGAGGAAATATCCCAAATGCGTTCCTATCGCAAAAGCACGATCTATGAGCAAATCTCAAAAAACGTCCGCCGTGCGCAGGAAGCGTGCGGCTGGAAATACTGGTCCAAGACCAAAAATGGTTTCAACTTACGCAAAAAAGAAAAAATAGACGAACACGCAAAACATTGGGGAATAGGATCATGAATTTAGAACACTTAAAAGAAGAGATTAAAAAAGAAGAAGGATATAAATTAGAAGTTTATATTGATACCGAGGGTTACCCCACTGGTGGCTACGGTCATAAAATAATAGACGGTGAGGTAATTCCAACAACCAAAGAAGGTTGGGAAGAATTATTTGAAAAAGATTTTTCTCGTGCTTGTGAAGGCGGCATGAACATATGTGGTGGTTGGGATATTAAAGACGAAGCTAAAGCGATCATTATTCATATGGTTTATCAAATGGGTGAAGCAGGAGTTCGTAAATTTAAGAACGCTTTAAAACATTTAGAACAGGGCTCTTATTCAGATAGTGCAACCGAAATGCTTGATTCGAGGTGGGCAAAACAAACCCCTAATCGTGCAAAAAGACTAAGCGATCACATGGCAAGCTTATAAACGTGGACATAATTAAATTTACAGACCATCTAAAAAAAACAATTAAGACTAGACAAAGTGACATTTCGTCTGCTATTAGTAATGGTAATGCAAAATCTTACGACGAGTATAAAAAACTTGTTGGCGAGCATTTAGCATATACTAACATTTTACAGGAACTCTCGGACCTGCTAAAAAAACAGGAGCTAATAGATGACGAAACTGATAGTGCCTAAGCACTTAAAAGAAAAGGTAGAAAAGCAGAAGGAAAAATCTGAAGCTGAAAGGCTGCCAAATCCGACAGGCTGGAGACTTTTATTATTACCAGTCAAACTAGAAGAAAAAACTAAAGGTGGTGTTTATCTCACTGATGACACAATTTCCATGGCACAAATTGCAGGAAACGTTTGTAAGGTTTTGAAGGTAGGACCTTCTGCTTACAATGATAAAAATCGTTTCCCTGATGGACCGTGGTGCAAAGAAGGAGACTGGGTAGTTATTACTAAATATGCGGGATCTCGTTTGTACATCGATGGTGGAGAACTACGAATTGTAAATGACGATGAAGTCATTGCACAAGTAGATGATCCTTTAAGTATTCTTCCATCCAACATAAGACTAGAAAAGGACAAGGAGTAAACCATGGCTGAAGATAAATCCAAAATGGTAGATCTAGATACTTCTGGTGACGAAGTAGAAATTGTTTTAGATGAACAACAATCTCAAAACGAAAAAGAAACAAAAGATCACGGCGAAGTAAAAGAACAAGTTAACGTTGAAGAAGTAAACGAAGATGTTTCACGTGAAACAAGTTCAGAAGAACAAAAAACAGAAGACAGTTTAGATGATTATAGTGATTCTGTTCAAAAGAGAATAGCTCGACTTACGAAGAAATATCGAGAGGCAGAGAGACAAAGAGAGGAAGCTTTAAAGTATGCTGAAGGTTTAAAAAAACAGTATGATGAAAGCCAGTCTAAATACTCTCAACTCGATAAAGGATATCTAAGCGAGTTTGAATCTAGAGTGACAACTCAAACCGAAGTTGTTAAAGACAATCTAAAAAGAGCAATACAGGCAAGAGACGCTGATGCTATTGTAAAAGCACAGGAACAACTTTCTCAATTAACTCTTGATAATGAGCGTCTAAAAGCAACTAAAAAGTTGGAAGAGGAGAAGACTTCTCAACCGGAAGCGGTTCCTCAAGCTCAACAGATACAACAACCACAGGCTCAACAACCTGCTCAACCCGATCCAAAAGCGGAAAAGTGGGCAAGAGATAACTCGTGGTTTGGTCAGGACGAGGCCATGACATACGCTGCCTTTGGAATTCATAAGAAACTTATTGAAGAAGAAGGGTTTGACGCGCAGTCAGATGAATACTATAATGCAATCAATTCTCGAATGAGAAAAGAGTTTCCTCACAAATTTTCCGGTGAGGCAAATGTCGGAAAGCAATCGAAACCCGTCCAAACGGTTGCTTCTGCGAAGCGCGTAAATAAAGATGGACGCAGATCTGTGAGGCTCACACCTTCACAGGTAGCAATAGCCAAAAGGCTAGGTGTGCCGTTAGAAGAGTACGCTAGATACGTGAAGGAGGCGTAACAATATGGAAAATGAAACTAAACTTAATAAAACTTCACGCAAGTTGGAAACCCGTGAAACTGACGCTCGACCAAAAGCATGGGTACCACCTTCATCACTCGAAGCGCCACAACCTGACGAAGGCTGGCATCATCGATGGGTAAGATACGAATATCGTGGAATACCTGACGATAAGAATGTCAACGGTAGGTTGAGACAAGGGTATGAATTTGTTAACGCAGAAACATACGGCGACCGTCTCGATATACCTGCAGTAGCCGACGGCAAGTTTAAAGGCGTCATTGGAATCGGGGGACTGGTTCTTATGCGATGTCCGATTGAGATCAAAGAGCAACGCGATAGTTACTTCAAATCTCAGACGGAGGGTCAAATGCAGAGTGTTGATAACGACTTAATGAAAGACGAGCACCCCAACATGCCAATCCATAAGGAAAGGCAAAGTAGAGTAAGCTTCGGAGGCCCTAAGCCTAACGAAGATTAATTAACTAAAAATATACTTAGGAGGTATATACAATGGCAAATAAAGACGCAGCCTTTGGTTTACGCCCACTAGCAAAGCTAGGCGGAAACTATAATTCATGTGGTTTTACCACATACGCTGTGAAGTCAGGTAATAACTCAGGGAATATTTTTGAGGGTGCAGTTGTAAAACTAGGATCTGACGGATATGTCGTCGTGGCTGGCGACAGTGACACACAAATTTTGGGTGTTGCTGGTGGTATAGAATATACCGCAGCAGATGGCAAACCGACATTTTCTAATTACTTTCCAGATACAACCGCAACTCAAGGTTCCGCTGACATTAAAATCAGAGTGTACGACGACCCGAATCAATTATTTTTGATTCAGGCTGACGGCGCTTCTGGTCAGACTTCAATTGGAATGAACGCAGACATTGTTGGAAACGGTAATGGAAGCACAGTAAACGGTATATCAAGCGGTGAATTAGACTCATCAACACTTAACACAACAGACTTAATGTTAAGAGTAGTTGGTGTTGATGCTGATCCTGATAATGAAGATTTAACTAGCGATAACGCAAACTTAATCATCAAGATCAACGATCACTTCTATGCACCAAATTCAACAGGCGTATAAGGAGATAAATAATGGCTATATCTAGAAGTCAACTCGTTAAAGAGTTGGAGCCGGGTCTAAACGCACTGTTTGGCTTGGAATATCAAAAGTACGAAAACGAACACACTGAAATCTTTAATCAAGAATCATCAGACAGAGCTTTCGAAGAAGAAGTAATGTTAACAGGTTTTGGTAACGCTCCTGTGAAGCAAGAAGGCGCAGCAGTAACATTTGACTCTGCGAACGAAGCTTACACAGCACGTTATTCACATGAAACCGTTGCTTTAGCATTCTCCATCACTGAAGAAGCTGTGGAAGATAATCTTTATGACAGATTATCAGCTCGTTACACAAAAGCATTGGCAAGATCAATGGCACACACTAAGCAGATCAAAGCAGCAAACGTATTAAACAATGCGTTTACAGCAGGAGCTTCTGCAGGTGGTGACGGCGTTTCACTTGTAAGTACAGCACACCCAACAGTAGGTGGCGGTAACTTCTCAAACAGAAACGCAACCGATGCTGACCTTAACGAAACATCACTCGAACAAGCGATGATTGACATTTCTCAATTCATCGATGAGAGAGGACTTAAAATTGCTGTACAAGCAAGAAAAATGATTGTCCCACCTCAACTAATGTTCGTAGCGGATAGAATCCTTAACTCAACATTGAGAACAGGTACAGCAGACAACGACATCAACGCATTAGTGAACATGTCAATGTTGCCTGACGGTTATAGAGTAAATCATTATCTAACAGATACTGATGCATACTTCATAATGACCGACGCACCTAACGGATTCAAACATTTCGTAAGAACTCCATTAGCAACAGCTATGGAAGGTGATTTCGACACAGGTAACGTGAGATACAAGGCTAGAGAGAGATATTCTTTCGGTTTCTCAGATCCACGTTGTGTATACGGTTCACAAGGTTCCTAATCGGAACGTTTGTTTTTTCATAAACAATCCTTTCAGAAAAGGGCGGTTGTATCCGCCCTTTTTTTATGTCAAAATAAAACTTTATTAACCTCATGACCCTTCGGGGACTATTAACAAAAGGAGATAGACATGGGAACAACTACGTTTTCGGGTCCAGTAAAAGCTGGAACGATTAAAGATACAACAGGAATTACTATTGGCTCAGATGTCAAGAACACAGGTTTTGTTGTAATGGGACAATCA
>WLWH01000814.1_pt1 | contig 24300 bp, 29 predicted proteins | sample 6712741 | NCBI WGS metagenome assembly WLWH01 (sample SAMN12718694, study PRJNA515312) | sponge metagenome | isolation source: marine sponge | host: Mycale hentscheli | place: New Zealand: South Island, Marlborough, Capsize Point | collected 2003-05-01
ATTCCCCACCACGACGACTAAATTCCTCCCTCCATTCCTCCATACTAACTTTCCTACCTTCTATAATTCCAGCACCACTCGTATTGACTACAATACTGGTAGGGACATACGGACAAGTCATTCCACCAGTCCTTTTTAGAAACATAAATTCTAATGCTTGTTGGTAGTTTCTAATCTCTGCTTGTATATAATCGTCTTGCTGACTGCCTTGGACTAATCCTAAATCTGCCGTAGAAGTAGGGGATAATTCCACGGACATATGAAAACACCCTATTACACTTATATTACCCATAGGGGTATAGGCGTAGTCTTGTTGTATCATATCTTCACATTCCTCAAATACGTTATGTGCGAAATGAAGAGCACCTCTAACCTCGGTTGCTTCTATCTTTCTATCCTTACCTCTAATAGTCTCCTCTGCGTCAGCAATCTTCTCTTTACAATAAGCGTCCATATTGGAAACGTCCCTATTAGCGTCTTCCATAATTCTATCAATAAGCGGAGCACAATTCATTTCTTCTATCATTTCGTCTAACTCCTTCGTTTTAACGGCAAGTGCCCCTCTAAGATTTTCACAGATATTCTTGGCAATCACTACCTTTTTATCAGCAAGTTCCTTATGGATATCAGCGAGATACTTGTCTGCTATTACCTTCATATAGTCCCCAGCGAGAAAGTCCTCTTCTAAGTTCTCCAAGTGAGTAAGGATAGGGTCGGTGGTTAGAGACATACGAAACTCAATTACCTTGGGATTACAAGTATCGCATACAAACCCCTCCACAAGAGGTCTCCCGTTGTTCCCGAAGTTGGTGTAGGTCTTGGAGCAGATAGCACATTTAGACATAGCGAAGCGGTTAGGTGAAAAAGGTGAAAAAAGTTGGTAGGTGAGAAGGGTGGTTGGAAGGCGGTTGGTTGCTTTGGTGATTTGGAAGGTTGCTTTGGTGGGCGGAGGTGTGCGTGTGATTGGTTTTGGTGGTTGCCTCTTGACGTTTAAGCAAAAGGTAGAGCAAATGTCAAAAAAATTTGCCAAAAAAAATGTTTTATTATTCTACACTAACTATACCTAAATCTCTATTGAGTTGCTTGGTCTCTTTCTTGCTGTTCTCTATCTATAACGATATTCATATAATCTAAGATTTGTGTCCCTCCAAGGTCGCTCGCGAGAGGTGTTGGAAGAGTGGCAACTTGTAGTCCAATATTTTCCAAAGGGCATACCTTTCTATGTAGTCTTCTAATCATAAATCCTTTCTTCTGTGCCCTATCGTTATTCATACCAGTTGAGGCGAAAAATTTTTGGTATCCGCAAGGACACCTATACATAGTGTTATCCCCCATAACAGATTTCCTAATGCGTTGATTGTTTTTAGGCATATCTTCTTGTTGGTGAAAAAGGTGAAAAGTTCTTGTTGGTGAAAAAGGTGAAAAGTTCTTGTTGGCGATATTCTATGCTATGCTCGTTTGGGTGCGAGCGTCTGTGTGTGCTTGTATTTGGTGGTCGGTTCTTGGCACATAATCAAAAGGTAGAGCAAATGTCAAAAAAATTTGCCAAAAAAAATGTTTTTATTATTACTACACTACTACTATCTATCTATACTTAGAAAATATCAGCACGGGTAATCTTTCCAGTTATAACGAAGGGTTTAAATGGGTTCTTCTTCTTAGGTGGCGGTGGAGTGGCAACATATCCCAAATGCCTATCCTTGTGCTTGATTTCGTGGATAGTGCCGAGAGGTTGTGGGCGGTCAAATACGAGTTTCTTATACTTCGCGCCAATCTTCTTGGCAATCTTGGAGTTGGGGTTGTCGGGGCAAGTAGTCTTGTTGTGTCCGCACTTCCTACAAAGAGAGCAAGGCATATTGTCTTTTCCTACTGAAAGGATTGGACTTAGAAGGTCGCTGAGCGAAGGATATAGTTGAGGTCGGTGGTTGCTTTGGTGTGCGAGCGGGTGATTGTGGTTCTATCTGCTGGTTGGTTCTTGACGCTTAATCAAAAGGTAGAGCAAATGTCAAAAAAAAAATTACATAAAAAAATTTATTAAACTACACTACTATACTTAATCTACAAACTATATCTAAAATCCTTAATAGACTTCTTGGACGCAAAGGATAGTTGGTTTAGATAGATTGATAAAGGTCGCACAGATACCAATATCGTCATTACTTATACCAGTTTTCCAACTATAAGCATAGACGTTCATATACATTTGAGTATTGTATAGAAGATACTCGGGAGGTAGCGAGGAGACTGGGACACTCTCACCCTCAAAGTCGTAGGAGTTTAGTAGTCCAATCAATACGTCCAATCTCTTTGATATCTCTTCTACACTATCAGTCTCAGCGATAGACTTACCTCCACTGCGTATATCTTGGAATATATTCCAATCCGTAGTAAGCATAGGGGCGTGAGACCTCTTCCAAAAGTGATATAACTTTATCTCATATCCCTCAGCGACTATATCGTCGCATAATTGGGCGATATCACCCTTCTCTACCTCACTAAATATATGAGTATCTAAGGGAATACCTTGTTTTTTCATTTCTCTCTTTTGTTTTCCAGTAGGGGGTTTCTTCTTCTTACTCAATTCCCTTAGTCTTGTCTCCAAATCCTTCTTGGTTTTTGTATCCCATTCCTTACTTGTCCCAGCAATCCTCGTGAGTTGGAAGGTATTTCCAGTATCGTCGTGTCCCGTAGCAACCCGAATATCCCCCCTTCTACTATCTGCCTCAAAGGAATTTGCCATACTTCCAGCGTGAGGGTTTGCCAAATGCTCTCTAAGGAGTTCGGGTGCGTGCTCGCAAGAATGTCCGTGTGCCTTAATAATTCCGCATAGTTGGTCGGGGTGTCCGCGAATAGACTTACCGCAACGACATATAATCGTTCTGCGAAGTCCCCCGTGGTGGTGCTTCTTGGCGTTGTTGCTGTGAGGCATACCTACGAAAGGTTAGTATTGACTTTTCCTACTGAAAGGAGCGGTCGGTTGCGAAGGTGAAAAAGGTGGTTGGAAGGCGGTTGGAATGCGGTTTGCTCGGGTGTGCGAGCGGGTGATTGTGGTTCTATTTGCTGGTTGGGTCTTGACGCTTAATCAAAAGGTAGAGCAAATGTCAAAAATTTAGGGTTTATTAATTAATATATTAATATTCGTTTAAATACTAATATAATGAATTAACGAAAGGTGAAATAGGTGAAAAGAAAAGTTGTAATGCGGAGAACTGCGGACAATCAACAAGTTTTCCGTCTTAGGTGAATTAGGTGAATTAAGAGGAGACTGAAACTGACCCGTCCATATTGATAAAGAAGAGACTATCAATCATAGCGAAAATTTGTAGTGTCATATCTGTTTTAAGGTCTCCACCTCCGCTGTTTAGAAGTAATGTCATAGGGAGTGCTCGCGAACTGGTATCTAAACCATTTTCTAATTCTGCCCTAAATGTTTCTAAGTCAATCCCGTAGGGTGCGAAAGAAGCAAGACTATCTTTGACCGCGAGAGCAACATTACCAACTGACATATAATTAGCACCTCTAAGTAAATTCTCGTGAATGGTGCTACCGAGTTTGCCAAAGGATTTCATTAACTCAAAATAGGGTTCTGCGGTATTGGAATTTCTATTAACCTTAATACTTGTAGGTGGATATAATGTCGCACCTACTTTTATTTGTAGTTCTTGGATATCTCCGTGGGAAGCAGAAGATAGACCAAAATTTTCTTGGGATATTGTGCGTGGAGCACATTTAAATAATACTGATTTAATACTTCTTGCCCTTACTGGAATATTGTGTGTAGATTGTGTTGGGACAACTTTATCATAATTAGAAGTGAAGTTCCTATATGAAGTTCCCGCAATTTGGATAACACCTCCCGATTGCTGTTGTGTCATACGGAGCATATCATAGAAGTCTCGCTGTAAATCTATGAGGTGTGCTACATAGCGAATATTACCAATTGTATATTCGGGAGTGCTGTTGGTTGCTGGACCACAAACAAGCACGTCTTTTGGTGGTGCTAAATGTATTTCTATGTCAAGTCCATTATTCATTAGAACAAGTGGTAGATATTTATCGTTATCTAAGAGACCACTATAAAGTTTGTAGCAAACCTTAGTAGTTTGTCCGTCTTTTAGAAGGGCACTACCAGTCCAGCGGTCGGTTCCCTCAGCATTCCCGTCGGTGCGTGCCTTAGTAGTCGTTGCCTCGGGGTTTTCATATTGTAAGGCACCGAGAGAGGTTCCGTTGCGAAAAGTCTTTACGTTCGCCGCCGTGGCATTCTCAACTCCTAACTGAACGTCCTTAAATGCTTGTAGATTTTGGCACGCTTCGGCAACTTGTCCCGCCCCATATTGGCAAGGTGCTAAGATACCACCTACTAAATGATTATAGTTAATAATGTCTTCTAATACAACGCCTCCACTACTTACTACTAAGCGAGCAATTTCGGGTTGTCCTAAGTCCCTTACTACGTTCTTAGAAGCACCCGTAGTGGCGTTGGTAAAGTCAAACAACAAGTATGACAAAGAAGTATCTAACATTCCGTCGTAGTTGATATTAAATCTTATGATAGAATTATTTGACCCCGTATATGAGTCCCCAGTTGTGGGGAAAAAAAGTCGTCTTTGTGATTTTGCCTCAATTCCAAGTGGAAGTTGGTCTCCATAGTTAATGCTATTAGGTGCTACTGCCATTTATTAAATAACAATATTTTATTTTCGTTTGATTTAAATAATTTTTATATATTATAAATAAATGCCAAAAGTAGGGATAATTATACCAACAACCTCAAAAGGTAGAAATTATAAAAATTATAAAGATAGTTATTTATATAAATATACCTTAAATTCTATTAGAAATACATTATGTAAAAATCACAATTATCATTTCTATATTGGAATAGATAATGAAGATAAATTTTTTAAAAGAAATAAGAAACATTTTTATAAGTTAAATATTAAAATAACTTTTATAGAGTTTGATAATACTTATAAAGGTAAAACTGGAAAAATGTGGAATAAATTATGTGAAAAAGCAATAGAAGGTAATTGTGAATATATTCACCAAACGGGCGACGATATAGAATACTTAGATAAAGGTTGGGTTTCTAATGCTATAAATTTCTTAAAGGATATTGATAATGTAGGAGTTTGCGGACATAATGATATAAATACAGAAAGAACTTTATTCACACAAGCAACTTTCCATAGAACTCATTTTGATATATTAGGATATGTATTTCCACCCGAGATATTAAATTGGCATACAGACGATTATATTACAGAATTATATATAAGAATAGATAGAAGAGTAGCAGAATTACCTAATAAATTAAAAAATTGTGGTGGAGAACCGAGATACGATATTGTAGATAGTAGAAAGACCGCCGATAATTGTTTAAGAAGAGATATACCTAAAATAGTAAAATACTTAGAGCATAACGTATATAAACAAAAACTTTTTAACTTTTCTTTAATAAGTATAAATACACCAATTTATAATAGAAAAAACTTTAAACCTTTAATAATTCATAATCTTAAAAATATACCCGATAATCTTAAAGATTTTATAGAATACAATATTTTAGACGATAGCGATAAATCTCCTCTATTTGATAATGATAGTGAAATAGAAGAGTTTAAAAAAGAAGTAGCACCTATCAAAGTTAATTACTATTTTGACGCTTCGCGTTGGCAATCAATAGGTTATAAAAGAGATAAACTTGTAGAATTGAGTAATGGTGAAATAATAGCACATTTAGATAGCGACGATATTTACTTACCCGATTATATACCACAAGCATTAAGGCAAATATGTTTTTATGATAAATGGTTATGCGGGACTACGGATAGTATTGCTATTGATACAAATGATAATTACAAAGAATACGCTTCATTTATTAAATATTCATTATCACACCATAGATATTTCTTAGAAGCAATATTGATATTTAGAAAAGATAAATATAATATTAAATTTAAAAGTGCTAATGCGGAAGAATGTTTAGATTTTTGTCAAAGCATTCCAAAAGATAAAGTATATTGGAGTGATTTTAGAGGTAATATCCTTGTATTAGACCATAAAAATAATACTGATAAAGAAAAAATTAGAAGGTGTTGTGGTGAGTCTAAAAGCAACTTTATAAAAGATAAATATAGAAAAGTCTTAGACGAAGTCTTCTTAGAAGACGGGTCGCTACGCGGACGAATTACAACTTAATAGCGACGGGTTCTAACTCTAATGTAAATTGTATATATACGTCAATCCCCGCTGTGGAACTCTCAACTCCGTCAGCGTCAATAATTAATACTTCTATTTCGGGTTGCTGTCCCCACATAGTTCCACCAATATATTCCTCACTAAAACTATTTCCAGCAACATTATTAAATCCAGTGGCGTTATCGCCCAAACTATCCCCGTTATTTTGATATTTATTACCACCCATTCTTATATTAAATTCTAAAACATTAGGATTTTTTAATCCAACGTCAGCATTATCAAAAAACTTAAAATTATTATATGTGGGTATCTTAGGAAATCTTATTAGCAAAGTAAATCCGTCAAAATCGTCATTATCAGCATTAGTAGCACCACCTACTAAAAAATTAGTTAGACGATACTTACACCTTTGATTATATACTCCGTCTTGTTGGAATTGTGGGTCAGTAGGGAACGAGGATTTATTAGTAATTGGTAATGGAGGAACGTCGTTTCCATTAATATAAAAATCGCAATAGTATTTCATTTATATAATATTATATATTATTTATTTTTTTATATTTTGTATTTTTTATTAAATACTTATCTACCAACAGCGTTTTTAAATTGCTGTCTAACGTCTTTACCTCTTTGTATTGTATCTCTTGTTGTTTGTTGTGCGGACATTTTAGCGTCTTGGACTTGGCGAGCAACATTAGATACACCGCTTACAGCACCAGCAACGTCTCCGCTTCTTACCTTAGAAGCAACACCACTAATACCTCTATTGATATCACCAACCTTAGAAGCAATACCTCCTACACCACCAGCAAGTCCTTTGACTGCTTCTGCTCCACTACTAATCGCTTGACCTACACCCGCCCCCGCTTCTAATGCTCCCGCAACGGGTAGTGCCTCTGGACCGAGGGAAGCAACTCCCGCACCCGCGAGAGCAAGTCCCTTAGCAACTGAACCAGCAACACTTTTTACTTTATCTGCTACACCACCAACAGCACCCGCGACTTTTTGTCCTACTTTTGATATGCTATCAACCGCACCCGATACCTTCTTACCAACAGAAGATACTCCGTGTGCTATTCCGTGTCCTATATTAGATAATCCTCTTCCTAATGCTCCAAAGAAACTCATTTATATTATTAAATATTTTTATTTATTAGACTTTCTACCACTCTTCTTAATTTTTATATCTTTCTTTTGCGTTGTATTTTTAGTAATTATATCTTGTATTTGTTGCCTACTTGGAGAAGTTGTAATTTCAGTCATTTTATCTACAAATTGTATCAATAATGCTATTTGGAAATCTAAACCATTTAAATCAATAGTTCTATCTTTATCGTCTGTAAGGCGAACACCTAAGGTATCTATTGCTTTTAAATCTACTAAATTTTGGTGTGTAGCATTAGAAGGATTAAAATAAATAACTGCCCCTTGTTTTGCTCCGTCTTCGTCCAAAGAAGTAATAGGTATTCTTGCTAAAATATTGGAGAATATAGAAGTTTGTGAAGATAATGTGCCTCTACTTGTTAAATTGGTTCTAAGCATAAGTCCGTGAATATTATCATTTAAATCTATAACTTGTTGGGATTGTAGTAAGGATTGGGTATTATATCCCGCACCACTATCACCAACACCCCAAAAATCATTTACTCCTATTGGATTTTCTACTTGGTCTGCTTTATAAGGATAATCTACTTTACCACTAAATCCATAGAGAGCATTTGCTAATTCTTCGGTGCTTCCAGTTGTATCAAAACCAATAGTAGAGGCACTCGCCCAATTAAAAACTACTTCTATCAATTTTATCTTCCTTGTCCCGTGTGTAATATAATCCAACTGAAATCTAAAACAATTATTAACTTCATTATATCTTACGTCTAAATCAACTAAATCACCTAATTTAGTGCCTACTAAACTATGACCCGAATTATATGTTCCCGAGTTTAATGTAATATCATACCAACCTTTATACTTAGAAGTTTGGAAACCAATATCTCCCGCGGTTTGTGGAGTATTTCCATATTTAATTTGCCTAATAAGTTGGGCGCTATCATAGTTGCCGTCGTCTAATTGTAATATTTCATTTTGAGTATTTAATCCTCCGTCGTCGTCTATGTAAATAATTTGTAATGGTATTTTATCATTAACACCATTTCTTACATTAAAAAAACTATGAGGTATTGTAGCACTATATAATGATATTAATGCTAATTGATTACCACTAACTAATAATTTTTCAGTTAAATTATATAAAAAATTAGTATGTAAATCTTCCCCAAAATTATTTTGTTCTATGTAAGCGTCCGCGTCCCTACTATTTACATAGATAACTTTACTACTTTGTGAATTAGGTTTTAAATTATAACTACTCATTTATATAATAAATATATTTTATTTATAAATCAAACTTACTAAATTTCTTTTCATAATCTCTTACAGCGTCTCTTAAATTTGTTGCCTCTCCCCAAAGTATAAAGCGACTAAGTGTCGCTGGACGATAGGGGTCTCCATAGAATTTTTTCTCATTAACGTCGTGGCGTGCCCGATAGTTCTTCCTCTTAGTCTTGTCCTTATGGTCTAAATACGTAGAACCACCCTTAAATCCAAAATGGACTTTTTTACCATTATTAAATATAGCAACTAATCTTTTTTCTTTTCTATTAGAAGTTTCTACTTTCATTTATATTTACTAAGAAAATAAATTTATATCTATTCTAAGCAAGCAATTATTATTACCTCTTAGTTCCCCACCCCAAGTTCTTTGCCAATCTCTATACATTTTCTTATTCTCTCTATCCATTTTTCTCCATTTGTCTCTATTATCATTTCTCCATTCATTAAAAGTTCTTTGAGGTATATTTTTATTTACACAATTATAATTTTCTATGTAATACCTCTCCCTACTTTTATCATTTGTATATTCCACAACTTCCACACTATAATCACCATTTAATATAATAGACTGACTTCTTACCTTTTTATTCCTCTTAGCGTCGTATTTATGCCCGTAAATTCTATCATTAAGTTTTTGAGTAGTGCTTCCAAAATAAACGTCGCCATTAGTATTATCAATAATTTTATAAATTATGTAATTCATAATTTATATTCGTAAATAAACTTTAAATATTAAAAGACCATATTAAAAAAACGAATTATTTTTTGGGTTGTTTAGACCCAATAACACCGCTGAAAGGTGTATTAGATAGACGAGGTTGCTGATTAAGAGGTCGCCCGACTGCTTGTGGTTTCATTTGTGGTGGTGAAGGTGAAAAATCCCTTCCGTCAGTATCCAAACTATTCATTTTATAAGGAAAGTAATGTGGCATTTATATTATATATTATTTTTTTATTTTCTTAAAATCAACTTTATATTTTTTAGTAATGCTTTCGTCTGCCTTTCTAACTTTGGGATTGCCTAAGATATAACTATACAAACGCCCATACGCCCACGAAGAAGCAGTTTGGGCGGGTCTTGACCCACTACTATAATACGCCCCCTCTCCGCGCTCAAATACTTCTTTGAGTGCCTTTTCGGGCAATCCTACTACTTTGGCAATATTCTTAATACTCTTTCCACCCTTCATTTCTTCTAAGCGTTTCCCATATTTTTTATTAAAATCAATTGTGTAAGAAGACTTTCGCTTCTTAATATCTAAGTTGGGGCGTTCGCTACCCTCAAATATAGATTTTATTTGTTTTTGTCTTTGTGATTTGGTAAGACTATCGGGTATGTATCTACGAGGGATTTTACGAGTTTCTCCTTTATAAGTGATAGAAATAGTGTCCTTAGAATAAATATTATCATTTTTCTTTGGTGGCATTATTATATTATATATATATAATAAATGGATAGAGAAAATAAACAAATTTTAAAGGAAAAAAGAATATGTTCTATTGATAAAAAAATAGATAATATTGGAAAAGAAGTTAATAAAATAAATACTAAATTAGATAAAATAATTGATTTTCTACAACGTAAAGAAGATAATAGGGGATTTTTAGTAGGTTCTTATAAAACTGAATTTAGCAATACTAACAATACATAGATAGCAGATACGTAGTATCAGTCAAAATTAACAATAAATCTACCACTTTTTATATTAAATGCTAATGGTTCATACTTCTTACCCTTTTTAATACATTTCTTTTTATCATTTTTAATTTTCTTCTTAGACTGATATTTTAAATCACCCCAATTGTATCTTGCCATAAGTTCTGCCATAGGTTCGGGCAACTTTGGATATTTTAACATATACCAATCCTTACCTCTATCTACTTCACCTTCTTTGATAGTTAGAAATGATAAAGGTAAATCTTCTTTAAAACCTTTACTCTTTGCTTCTTCATTTCTCGGTATAGGGTAATCTAATTTTAATTCTTCTGCTAATGTAGGTTTTCTATCTACTGGTTTATTTAAATCTACAAAATCATATTGGCATTTTATATTATCACTATCCACTTGTGCTACTACTTTTGGTATTTTGTTGGGTTCATATTCTTCTAAAACATTAACAATATCAGTCATTCTTTATATTATCACAACATTTTTTTTCTTCACCACAAACGCACATTAACTTTTCTACTTCTTCTTCTAATACTTTCCTCCCTCCTTGTGCTACTTTATTGACTACTTCGCCTTTATGTCGCTGAGCGTGTAATTTATGGTATTCACCTAAGCAATATGCTAATCTAATATTTAATAAAACACTTACAATCAAACAAATTATTAAGAACATTTATATATATTATATATTTTTTTTATAAATATCGTCCCATTTATTTTCAGCAACAAAAATATATCCCTTTTCCGTAAGAAAATTTCTTATTTCCATTCTATTTATTTCTTTATAATTATGTTCTAAGTGTATCAATCCAAATGTATATTTATCAAAATCAATACCTCTTAAAACATTAAACTCACCACCTTCTACGTCTAAACTTAAATATTCTATAAAATTTGGTGCGTTTGCTCTATCTAAAATTTGGGTTAAAGTTTCCGTTTTAACTTTCTTAGTAGTATATTCTTTTACTCTTAATTTATCAATAGTGTTTTCTAAACCGCTTAATTGTATATCATTTCTACATATTCTAAAACTTAATTCTTCATTAGGAGAATGATATACAGCACTATTAACGCATAGACAACTTCTATTCCTTAATAATTTTTTATAACTTTGTTCCTCAACTTCTACACAAATTCCGTCCCAACCCACTTTTTCTAATAAATAAGTATTAGATAACTCTATTCCGTCGCTTGCTCCTATATCAACATAAAATCCACACCACTTTTTAGGGTAATGCTGTAATACTAATAAATCTTGTTGTAGTTGTGAATAACTCATTTAATATAATTTATATAAAAAATTTATATTACAAACGCACAAGTCCTACGGACGGGTCGCTATGCTGATTAGGTTTCACCTTCCGCTTGTATAAAAGGTATTTCATTTGATATATCACTACCATAAATGCTATCAACGTCTCTAAGATTTACTCTACCACCAAATACAGCACCTTCCTCTTCTAAGGGATTTACTACACCTTTACCCTCAAATACTAATCCTTCTCTTACTAATGGATTTTCTACAAATCTACCTTCTTCTACTGATTGAGGTGTATGTTTATCACCTCTAACGAATGGGACTGCTCCTCCCGCTTTTTTTAAAAAATCTTTTGCTCTTTGTTTCTTAGTTAATATTCTTGATTTAGCGAATGCTCCAACTCTTTCTAAGTCTTCTAAACGTTTTTGTGCTTCTCTACTTAATCCCTCTTCTATATCTTCTCTTGATACTTCGGGGAAATTTTGAGGCACTTCGGGCACAGAAGGATTTGCTCTTTGTCTTGATTGAGGACTTTCATACTCAAATTCACTTTCACTACTACCTTTAAAACCTATACCTTTCTCTTCTTCACCTTCACTCAAATCGGGTTCTTGATAGTTTATATCCGCTCTTACTTTTCTTAATTTATATTGACCTTCCCCTTCTCCTTCCCCACCTCTCTCTCTATCGGGCACAAATTCTTCTTCTTCACCTCTTCCAAATTCTTTTGCTTGTTCTATTCCAACACCAGCACCCTCCTCTTCTATGAGTTTCCCTTTTTTCTTTTTCTTTTTCTTCTTACCTTCTACACCACCTTCCGCTTGTGGTTGTGGTTCTAAACCACCTTCCGCTTGTGCTTGTGGTTCTAAACCACCTTCCGCTTGTGCTTGTGGTTCGTCTATATCTATATCAATATCGGGTGGTGGTTCTTCTTCTTTTGGTTTGTCTCTTGGTTTATCTTCTAATTGTATCACTTCGGGTGGTTTATTTATAGGTTGTTCTAATGCTTCTTGTCTATCTCTAATTTGTGGGGCATTATCCTCTCTACGTAATGCTCTATTTTTAGCAATTTCTATTTGTTTTAACTGGAATTGTCTATCAATTTCAGCGTCTTCTCTTCTTTGTAATAATTTATCAATAGCAGTAGCAAATCCTCCTAAATCTATCCTCTCTAAACCTTCTCCAACTGGATTTCTACCCAAATTTGGATTATTTCTTCTAAGTTTATTCCCACCATACAAATTATTATATCTCTCTCTACGTGCTCTTGGATTATCATAAATTATTTTACCACCTTTCGCTCTCTTTTTTTTAAATGCTGATTTTTTAGTAGAGGGTTTTATAGGTGGTGTAAAAAAATATGGTTGTCCTTGTAAAGCAAATCCTCTTGTGGATTGTATAGGGGTTCGTTCTAATCGTCCTACGCTTGGAAACTCATTCATTTATAATATAATATATTTTTATATTTTTAGTCAATATCTATCCTTTTTAAATATTTAGTAGGGACATTCGTAAGCATTTGGACTTCGGGACGACCTCTATCAAATCTGCCACCGCTTTTATGAAAGCACTCTTTTTCATTTTGTTCCCAGTAATATATTCCGTCTAAGCAATTAAATACAAAATATACTCTAACTCCTTCTTGTTGGTAAAATATTCCTTTATCAAACTTATTCTTACCAAAAAATAATGTATCATATTTATCGTGGTTTATTCTTCTACTCTTTAATTCTATGACTAAATTATCCCCGTCAAAATCAAATGGGTCATTTTTGGATTTCTTTTTCTTTAATTCTCCAAATTGTTTTTCTAATATAGGTAAAATATCTGTTTCAGCATTTAACCCAAATCTTAAATCTTCACATTTTTTAGAATTCATTTTATAATTTACAAGAAAAAATTATTGATAATCTAACGCACAAAGTCCTTTGGACGGGTCGCTCCGCGGAGAAGTCATTTGAGGGAATAAAATCCCTCACTATCTTTTTGGACTTCTAAATCTTCCTCTTCTACTTCGGGTTCTAACATTAAATCCTCTTTGTCGTCCTTTAACTTTAATCTTAAATCTTTATGAGTTGGTGAATATTCTGTATCTTCTATATAATCTTTTAGATTGGAAATTAAATTTTCTAATATATCTTTAACTTCTTCGTCAGTATTAGAAACGTCTAAGATTTGTTCGGTTAATTCGTTGATAAATATTTCACTCATTTATATTACTTTATAAAAAAATTTCTTAAACGAAACGAATAGATTTTTGAGGTTTTTGTTGATATAAATCTTGATAATTTACGAAACCCGTTTCTTCTTCGCTACTTGTTTCCTCGTCGCTACTACTTTCCGCGCTTTGGCGAACAACTTTTTTAGGTTTCCTCTTAGCATTAGAACGGCGCTTAGCGTTAGATTTTTTAGGTATATAGTGATTATTTACAATCTCTTCTTCTTCTTCACTACTTTCCTCTTCATTTTCATATATATAATTATTAACAACTCTTTTTACCTTTTTTGCTCTTTTGGGTTTGGATTTGGAAGCATTCCCGCGAACCGCGTTTATTGGCAACGACCGATTGTCTTCTAAGACATTTGGAGGAGTAATTTCCTCTTCTAAGTCGTCGCTTGTAGGTGTGTTAGAGTTCGCTTTAAGTATGGAAATATTAGAATTACTTAGAAGACTATCTACTGCGTTTGGTGAAACTTCTATGTTATCTTCTACATTCTCTTCTATGTTATTATTACCATTTTTGGGAATGGAAATACATTTGGCGGACGACTTTGGAGTAGATTGATTATTACACTCAATTTTGGCAATTTTCTCTTGTAATTTAGCAACTTTCTTTGCTTTATTCTCTTTCCCTCTATTCTCCGCCCACTTTTTTCTACCTTCTAACATTTTTTTAGTTGCTTCTATTTGTGCTTGTGTGCGAGGTTTTTTAGTTCTTTGTATAGATTTGTCTGCGTCTTCTTCTTTGGTAAATACTTTATTATCTAATTTATGATTTATATCACCCATTTTACTATAATACTATAAATAAATTTTAAATAATTATAGTAGAATTTTTATGGATTTTCTTCTACCAAAGGCGGTGGGTCTCGTGGCGTTGCTCCGCTGTGTCCCGTTTTTTCTAATCTTTCCTCTTCTATGACTGCCTTAACGTCTCTCTCACATTTTAAGCAACAACAATCAATCTTCTTACATTTAGAAGTGAATATCACTTTTAATAAAACTCCTAATGCTCCTAAGAGTGTAGCACAAAATATCATAAGTTCTTCTAATGTGAAGTCGTGTAATTTAGTGCCGAGTATTCTATGTGAAGAGCAATCAGTTTCCCATATTCTAATACATTCTCCTAATGCTTCACACCAAGTATATCCGCAAGATATACAACAACCATACTTATCATATGGATTATTCATTATTTATATAATAAATAGATAAAAAAAAAAATAAATTAAAATAAAAAAATTAGTTTTGTGTTTTATGGAATTTAGTAATCTTTATTTTAGGCATAAACCTACTTTTATATTTTTTGGATACTCTACCTTCATATATATCGTATATTTGGTTTGGGGACATTTCTAAGTCTTGTGCTATACTTTTAATTGTTGGGTATGGTGTCGGTTCTTGGATTTGGATATCATTACAAGTAATCTCGCAGAGAAACATATTTGTATTACAATATATATATATTTTATTCTTTTAAATAATTTATTAAATTACGAAAATAATATCGTAAATACACGAAAAGATATTAAAGATTATTTAATTAGTATAAATATAATAAAATGCCTTGCTACGATAAAAATGAAAATACAATTTATCTAAATGAAAGTTGGAATTTAAATAAAACTAAAAGACATAAAATAGATAGGGTTAGAGATAAATATCATACTGACGAAGATTACAAAGAGCATATGAGAGAAAATTCTAAATTACATTATCAACATAACAAAGAAAAAATAAGGGAGCAAAATAAAATAAGATATTATTGGATTAAAAGTTTTGGTGACGCTGATTATAGAAGAAGTGATTATTGGAACTTGCTTAGAATAGGTGGAGACGTATTCTTATAATGTCTCAAAGTTATCTAAACCTTTAACTTCTATCCTATCAAAATTTTTATGATACATTTTTGTAAAATCCTCGTCCGTATTTATATACAAACTATTAAACTTTTCGTCAAATACAAAATCTAACAATCTTTTAAAATCGGGTTTATCCATTAGTATTAACTCGTCATATATCGTATCTAATTCTTTTTTATTAGTTGTTTTAAATATAGTATAGTGTGAAGCACTTGCTCTTAGAGGTCTTGGTATTCTATTAAATATTTGAGTGGTTTGCCACATAGATATACCAGCACTATCTCCTTCGTCATTTTTACCGCAGATATGCCTTCTATTCATAGCAATTTTGGTTAGAAGTCTTTCTGTATCTTTATCTTTTAAATCATTCACTACGTCGTCTAAGATAAATAATACTCTTTCACCACTATCTTTGACCTCACTATAAACATTACTTAAATTTTCTACATTTAATTCACTATATTTCTGCTCTTCGGGGATACTCTCAAATGGGTCGTCGTCTATGGTTTTCATAGAAGGACTAAAAATATAAACCCTATCAAACTTTTTATTATAGGGACTTGCTTTATTTTGCTTTGCTATTAAGTTCATAAGATAGGTGCTCTTACCTTGCCGAGGTTTTGCTGTAATAATCCAATAGTGATTATACGTAGAAGGGAGATTTGCTTGTGCTAAATCTGTGTCTCTATCGTCGCAACTAAACTTAAATTTAGTTATATTAAATGATTTCTTAGGTTTAACCAATTTAAATTTGTTATCCATTTATAATAATAATTATTTTATTTTTATAGATTAAACTAATAATATTTAATCAAAGTTTCTTCTTATTCTAAATTGGTTGTATTCACCTACTAATTGCTGTAAGTCTTTACTTAGTGCTAATTTATTCTCACCTATATTACCAGTAGCAAATGCTAAGCGTCTTTCAGCATTTTCCCTTCTTACTCTTTCACTTGCTCTTGGTAGTTCTACCCCAAATCTTCTATCAAAAAATCTACTAAGATTTTCTACTAAACTCTGTCTCACTCCAAGAGGGTTTGGTGTAGTTGCTTCGGGTGGAACTAATCCTTGTGGTAGTCCCATATCTTCTAAGGTATCGTTTAGATATCTTCTTTGTCTCTCAATATCTTCTTGGGTTAGTTCCTCATTCATAGACATTTTATATTAATAAATATTATTTTTTCTTCTTACTACCATTCCCTCCTTTTTTTATAATTCCAAGAAGTAATCCTTCACTCATTTTATCCATTTGTTTTTGAGTAATAAGTCCGTCCTTTACTGCTTTTTTAATCATTTTCTCATTATCTTTATTAGAATATGGTTTTCCAGTTGGCATTTATTATTATAAATATTTTAATTAAATAAATATATTAATATATTTTTTATCTTTCTACAAATTTAGGGGCAAAACCTACTCTCTTTCTCACTTCGGGTAAGGCACTATATCTATCTATGAAATCTATGGTTCTTTGAGTTTCTGCTCTATATTGTGCTACATTCATACCTCTCATTAAATCTATGTAATGTTGCTCTCTATCGGTAGATAGTTGTCTTCTTTGTGGTGGTGTTGGTGTTGGTGGGGCAATATCTTCACCAAAATCCAATAATTCTTCTTCTAACTCTTTTGCTAATCTTTGTTCCTTTTCTATCAATTGGCGTTTTCTATCTTCCTCTCTTTGTTTATTACGTTTTCTTATTTTCTCTTTCATTTCTGCTCTCTCTTCTTTGCTTTGCCCTCCACCTACTATTTGGAATTGTATTGCTTTCCTTGTATTTGCCAATTTTTCACTCATTCTCGTAGAAGTATTTGCTTCTAAGACTTCTTTAATTTCTCTATCTGCTCTATTTTGTCTAAGTTGTTTAGGGGTTAATTCGGGTTTTCCAGTTAATATACTTATAAACTCTATATCTCCTTCGTCATATGTATCGTCTTCACTACTATAATCTCCTTCGGGTTGTGTTGTAGTTGCTACTACACTACTAACACCTTTGGGGATTGCTAATTGTGGTTCGGGCACTATTGCTTCTTCCTCTTCGGTTTCCGCTAAGAAATCGTCTAACTCGTCGCTCAATTCTGTTTTGGGAACATATCCCCTCTTCTCTCTTTGTGCTAACGCATTATATATCCTTTTCTCTTCTTTGCTAAATTCTTTAATCTTTTTACCGAGTTGCTCTTTATATTCCTTCTTAGTAATCTCGGGCAATAACCCTTTCTTTCTAACACCTTTACGAGGTTTCTTAGATAAATCTAAACCAAACTCTCTTGCTTCTGCGAGGGTTGTATCAAAGGGCAACTCACCTCTATTAATTTTATTTGCTAATACTTTACCTTCACCTATATTACGTTTGGATTGTTCGCTTAGAGGAAAGATATTCTTTTCTTTTCTTCTACTCATTTATAAACTATAATATAATTTTTTTGACATTTGAGTTTGATTTATGGAATTTTTATCTAAATATAATATAAATGGCAAGGACTAATAGTGTTTGGTTAGTTGCCGTATATTATGATAAAGATAAAAAGGAATTATTTAAAATGGTAGAATTTAATTCACTAAGAGAGATTGCCTATTGTCTAAAAGTTAATATCTACGACGTATCTAATTTCTATCATAGGATATCTAAATCTAAGGGAGTATTTGATTATGTTATGATTTATAAAAGTTTATAGCGAAGCATACCCGTCCGTAGGACTTTGTGTAGTTTATTAAAAGACACTCTATACTTAAATTTCTAATGGTCTAACCCAACCACCTTCACCAACTATACCTTTTGTATAGTTAATACTAAAATATTTTTCTACTTCTACCTTTTCCACCACAAATCCAGTTGTCTCGCTGATATGATAACTTAGAGGACTTCTAAACTGAACTTGTTTTTGAGTTATACTCAATTCTTCTATCTTTGCTTGTAATTCTTCGGGAGTAGGATTTTCACTTAGAAATTCTCTTATCACTTCTTCGTCTTTATCTTGTAATGACTTTGCTATCAATAAATCTTGGAATTGATTATATTTTAGTTTCTTACCATTCTCACCTTTGCTTTTGTATCCCTTCATTTTACATATTTGTATATGATTAAAATCCAATAATTCTTTATCCAAAGCGTATTGCTTACAACCACCACCAATAAACCTATCCCAAGATATATCGTAATGTGTATTCTCGTCCGTATCAATAATAGGTTCGTATTGTTGTTGTATATTAAATAATTCCTTGGTATTCTTTTTGAGTAAGTCTTTGCCCTCGTCGGTTTTTAAGAAATCTTTATCGTATTCCTCTATCAATTCCTTTTTTGCTATACCTTTATAATGGTCTTTCACCTCGTCGTCTGCTTCATTTTTCATAGAACCCAACTCGTCCCCAGTCCCGTCCCAACAATACTTACTCATTATATCGGGAAACTCTTTCATACTCTTTGTCATTATACAACTATCCGTATCACAATATAGAACTTTCGCACCTTTCTTAATCATATCATTCATAAAACTCCATATCTTAATCCTTGCGTAAGAGGTAATCGCACTCGCAACTGCTACATTAAAATCACTAATCTCCAACTCTTTCTTTGCTCTCATAATTGTATAATCTCCAATTTTACCAAGATTTACTATACCTTGCGTTTTGTAAGCGTCCCAAAATGTCATACTATTACCTTCCCATATCTCCACACCTTCCCTTCCCTCTCTATCTTTTCCAAGTGTATTTAATCCAAAAAATCCATATCCACTATTTATAATAATCTTTTGTGTTTGTGCTAATGCTGGATTTTCATTTGCTTTTGCTTCTGCCTTCTTAGTAAATCCTTCATTAAAAAAATTCTTCATAAAATCCTTTTTTCTAAATGAATATCCTTCCAATATCTCATATTCATAAATGTCTTCTATCCAACCTAATTTTAGTTCCTCTGTGAATAGAGTAATCTCCGTCCAATTCTTAAATATAGGGAATGTCAATTTGCCCTTATATTTTATAGCGTGAAGTGGTAATATATCCGTATTCTTTGTCCTAACCAAACATTTATAAATTCCAAATCCTAATCCTCTTGCTTCTTTTTTTCTATTTGATAATGGTAGTAATGGTGTGTCTCTTAATGTCCCATTATGATATCGTATAACTTCTGCTGATAACTTTTGAGGTTTTCCGTATGGTAATACTTGTCTTCCCACGTCGGGATATAGTGAAGTGAAATCCACATAATATACCTTATCTTTATACTCACCTATGAAAAATGCTTCATTCCTTCCACCGAAATATGATTGTCTAAAAAATCCGTCTAAGTCCCTTGATAGAGAATATATTGGTGTCTCTCTATGATTGTAGTAGTTTTTGTAAAAATGTTTCTTGGCGAGACTTGCCCCAGTATAGCAATCCGTAATGTTTATACTGGTATCCTTATATACTTCTTCACTAAAAATCATTAGTGCCTCCAATAGACACATACTATCTTGTAAGCAATATATCTTTTGACTTTCTCTTACCTCATAAGTATCCCAATTGTCTATATCAATATCGTCGTGATTGATTTCTACCATTTCACCATTAGGTAGTCTTACCTTATCTAACTTTTGGTGAGCGACCTTTAACTCTTCCCCCAATTTAACCAAAGGCATAGGCAACATTTTTAGACTATCCTTAAAGAATATCTCTTTGCCGTCGTCTGTATATAAGCAAACTCCTATGTATGCTCCATTTAAGCAAATCGTTTTGTTGTTGCCGTCATTAGCGATTTTCCATTTACAATTTCTATTCGTCATTATGTAATCTTTAAACATTAGAAGCATATCAAACTTTCCGTTGTTATGAGCGTATAATGTAAATCCGTCAAAGAAGTCTCTCTCTTCATATACGAAATCTATAAGTTGCCGACAAGCGTCCAATCCCCAAAATACCTTACCTCTATGTTCTCCCGTAGCGGGAACATTCCAACACAGACTACTACAAAACGTAGTAAAATGTGGAACTCCATTTGGCGTTGCTTCTAAGTCATAAGTAGCAATTCTCGTATCCCATTCATAGTCCTTTGGGTATTTCTTTATAATAGTCGTCTCGTCTTTGCCACTATCCATTTGTGGTTTAAACTCTTCTTCGTCTATGACTTTTGATATAGGTAAATTTCTCCAACGAACCATAGGAATAAAATGATTGTTGATATATTGTATCTCGTAGATTTGTATCCTTTTAAGGACATTTGCTATCCCTCTCTTCTTTGCTGTCTCACCCAAATCACTATTAATGATATCATTTATGTTATCTTGTGTTCCAGTATCATAAATGGTATCAAAGCACTCAAAAATATTATTGTATAATTTGACCCCTATTGTTTTGGTATTGTGTCTGTCTGCTGTGTAATCACAAAATTTCTTGATTATACCTATATCTGCGAAGTTTGATATTGCTGGATTAAAATCTCTTTTTAGACTTCTACCCAATTCACTAATCTTGTAATTTCTAAACACACTATCATTCACAAATTTCCCTATTCTTTCTCTATACTCTTCTATGTTCTCACTACTCTTTCTCTTACAAATTCTAAATACTGCCACACAATTATAGAAACAATTTGTATTTGCTTTCCTATCTATCAACAACCAAGTTTGATTGGCAGTCTTTTCACTTCTATTACCCCCTTGCCCTAAAACCATTATATTTGTTGGGACTAAAAATCTAATAATTATGGTTCTAACTTCTAACTCTTCTTCATATCTATCTTCTGCGTCTTGTTTCTTTTGTATTATAGATTGTAATGCTGACGCACCCGTATCCATAAAATTAGACTTTAATGTATTCCCTCCCAAATGTAAATCTATTGGGGCATTTATAGGGAAACCACTAAAAATCAATTGGGTTTGAGTATCCCCTCCCGATAACCTACTATTTTGTAGAACTATGTTATTGGCATATTGGAACAACCCTACCCTTCTTGGAATGGTATAATATTTGGAAACTATTTTGTAATTTATATCTGTGAATTCACCCCTTCTTCTTACAATAGGATTATCTATTTGCCTTTGTCTAAACCCCCTAACGGCATTAGTGAATTGAGATAATTCTTGCGACCTTTCTTGTTGTCTTAAATTTGCTAATGCTTCTTCATAAAATCTTATGTTGCTCCTTAATGCCTCAATTGGCACATTTTCTATTGGAGGTAAAAAATCACTTGGAACTCTACCCCTTCTCATATAACTATATAATATTATTATTAAATTACCTTTAATATGTTTTCGTATTTTTTGGAATATATATCACGGGGATTGGGGATTTATAAAAAAGAACTTTGATTAAAATTAAAAAGGATACCCCTACCCTCCTAAACTTTGCTGTTGTCCTAACAGCAAGGCGGGTCTTCACGCTTAATGAAAAGGTCGGTCATTTGTCAAAATTTATTTAGCACCTAATTCACCTACGCCTTCGGTGTCCGCATTACAAGTCCCTTTCTCCGCATTACAAGTTTCTCACTAAATCACCCATTTCACCTTTTTCGTAAATATACTAATAATACTTAAAAGTTTGTAAATATGTAAATATATACCAAATCAAATCTCATAGAAAATATATTAAGAAGAATTTTTGACATTTGCTCTACCTTTTGCTTAAACGTCAAGAGGCAACCACCAAATAGAACCACACGCACACCTCCGCCCACCAAAGCAATCCCAACCTCCTTCTAAACCACCCTTTTCACCAACCTTCGGGAGCGTTTGACATTTGCTCTACCTTTTGGTTCAGCGTCAAGAGGCAACCAGCAAAACCAATCACTCGCACACCTCCGCTCACCTTCCAACCACCTATCTCACCTACCTTTCCCAAACCACCTTCTAACCTAAATCTCTACAACTTTCATTAGTATAAGAGATATGCCTCGCCAATCCACCAACACCCTCAATCAAGCACAAATGCTCGCCCGCTTTTGGGGAGATAGTGGTAGGTCTTCCCATAACAATAGAGCACCAAGAACCAATTTGGACGTCTTCACCGCCCTCAACTACAAGTATGGACGAGCACTACTGGAACAAGCAGACTATCTCGCTCAAAAGATAGATACCGACGGCAATATACCTTCCAACAATTTCGGTGCTTGGGGAAATACCACACCTCTAAGGAATTACTTTGCCTACTCAACCTCACCTACTTCCTACTGGGGGTCTTCTAATGACGAATATGGACTTACCGCTGGTGCTCTAAGTATGCTTCCCGATATCATTCGCCAACTTGCCGACCTTGCCCTTGGGGATACTACGGACTGCGAGGCACTAAGAGTTGCCGATAGAAAGGTTAAACAAGCAGAGTTGCTTCTAAACCAACAAAAGGCAATTGTTAAAAGTCTCAATACGGAAGTCGCCAACTACAAGAAAATCATAGACGAGAATGGTATAGAAATGCCTAAGGAATGTGTCAGTTGTGGGGCACATAAACCTTCACCTATATCTATCTTCCATAAATCTCCTATTGCCAAATGTGGAGTATCCAAATACGCCAACGACTTCTATCTAAATTCCAAGGGTGAATGGATTAAGTGCGAAAATCCAATAGAAGGTGAGAGTTATGAGTATCCCGAGGGAACTGATTTTAAGTATGACATAGACAACGACGATTGGTTGTATTGCTCCAAGGGAGACGGAGAAGACGGACTATGTGGGGATTGTTGGAAACCTATGGGTCGTTGTGTTAATCCTCACCCTCGCAATAGTGTTTGTATCCCTTGCGGTAAGAATGATACTGAAACTCCTACTGGATATAGATTGGAATATCGGTTTCATACTCCAAAATGCTATTTCTGTCAAACCGCTATCGCTTCTAAAAATCCTTGCTCTGTATGGAATAAGGGTAAGTATTTGCTTAATCCAGTTATAGAGCAATTGCTTAAACAAACTGCTTCGCCTATGGAAATTCGTAAGGGACTACCTCGTTGTCTAAGAATTGCTGACGTATTGGAAGTCCATAATGACGCTATGAAGTTGGTTTATATACAAGGAGAGACTATTGACGGGGGTGGAGATACTACTCACTTTGACGTTGCTGAGACCCTTACTCGTAGGATTGTCGCATAGGAAATTGCGGGAGGTGGTGGAACTCCCAACCTTAGAGACGCTTTGAGACTTATGGTCGCAAATGGATATGGAAATTTTGGTAATATCTCAGCAGAGGATTTGTATCCACAAATTCCAAATATAATTACCCCTCTAAACCAAGTGGAAGTGGAAGGGACAATTTCTATTGTAAGTGATAGTGAAGCAGAAGACGAAGCAGAGGACGACACGATTATATATGGAGGAATGGTATTTGAGTATCAAAACTCCGTTCTTGCTGGTGCTGAGAGTGCTGGTGTCTCCTTAGACGTATATACGCATACGATAGGTAATACTACCTTCTATCTTGGTCGCACTAACGACAGAGCAAACCCTTCTATATATGTAAGTGAAAGTCAATTGGAAATGGTATCTTATGCCTTGCTTCCCTCCAATACCCTACCACCTCAACCGATATATATTGGAACGGACGAGACGCAATTCTTTATGTGGAGACACGACGAGGAATACGGATATTACTATATATCTGTTCTTGATTGCTCGCCTAACGGAAGGGTATGGTATGCTGGATATAGCAGGGGAAGACATAGAGTAGCGATTGAGGCAAATACCTACGACGCATTATTAGAGAAAATAGTTAGAATGAGAAATCAATTTTTTAATAGAGAG
>WLWH01000816.1_pt1 | contig 24272 bp, 21 predicted proteins | sample 6712741 | NCBI WGS metagenome assembly WLWH01 (sample SAMN12718694, study PRJNA515312) | sponge metagenome | isolation source: marine sponge | host: Mycale hentscheli | place: New Zealand: South Island, Marlborough, Capsize Point | collected 2003-05-01
GGCGGAGCGGGTCGCGTTGTATTAAGAGCATTCGCGGGATATGTCCCCGTAGAGACGGGAGCGATTAAGAGCGAGAAAGAAATTCTAAATAATTATAAAGCACTCTCCATGAACAAGACGGGCAAAGCAGTAGGAAAATTAGAAAGTAATTTATTTTACAATGAAAGGTTTTTATATCCCCAGATTGTATCTAACTCGGCTCGCCAGTTTCATCAGTTAAGAGACGCAGAACAAAAACAAATGTATGTCCCAAGAGAAGTTTATTCTAATGGTGGATCAGCTCTGGCACCAGACGCGACCGCATCTCTAAAATATGAAGGCAGAGGCCAAAATAATAATTTAGCGGGTCATTTATTCTGGCAAGGGTGGAGATTGAATCGCGGAGAACGTGTCGGCACTAAGGGAATAGATTTACATATGAACGCTCTGGACACAGCGGGGACGGGACAAGGATTAACGACTGGAACTTATACTCAGTATTGTTATCTGGAAACATCCAGAAACGCAACTATTAGAAACGGACAGATTGATGTTTTCTTCACCTAATACCTCATAAATTTACTTTCCTACGATAAAACCCAAAAAAAGTGCAAAATCACTTATCACCATTTTACAAGATATAAACCAAAATGGAAATAACAATATTTTTTTTATTATTAATTATAAATTATAAACCTTAATGGCACTCTTTATTAATTGTTAATGGCATTATGGTTTATTTAATTTTCGCGAATTTTAATCTTATAAAATTAAAATAAAAATCTAATTATATAACAAATGAATAGAGAAAAACTAACAGATTTAATTAAAGAAGCGAGGCCGAATATTAAAGACAGCACTATTAAGATGTATGTAGGAAACCTTATGAAACTCATGAATATATTTAATGAAGAGAATCTTAATTTTTTAAAAGATATAGATCAAGTTAAAGAAAAATTAAGTGAAAAACATTTCACAACACAGAGAAATTATTATAATTCTATCATAATTTATCTTATGACAAAAAAAGATAAAAAAATCGTTGAAGAATATAATGAAATTAGAGATGAATTAAATAAAAAATATGTTGATGATAATTCATCTGGCGTTATCAGCGATAAACAGAAAAATAATTTCGTAGAATTAGATGAGATAAAGAAGATGATAAAAGATATATCTAATGATTTAAATATTCCTAAATTAAAAAAGAAATCATCTATCTCCAAGAAAGAAGAGAATCTCCTTATGGTTTATGTTATCTTAAATATCTTAATAAGAATTCCTTTAAGAAACGACCTCTCTAACATGATATTATTAAAGAAAACTCAATATAACAAATTATCAAATAAAGATAAAGAAGATAATAATTATCTTGTAATGGAGAAGGGATTATTAAAATTCATCTTGAACGATTATAAAACGAGTAAAAAATATAAAGAGAAGATTTTAAATATTCCTAAGGATTTAGAAAAAATATTACGTATGTATATCAAGAGAATGGATTTTAAAGTTAATGATATTATCTTCCCTCTCTCTCGTAATGGATTATCTCAATTACTTATTAAGACATCTAAAAAATATTTAAGTAAAAGTATCTCTACTACCATGTTAAGAAAAATAGTCGCAAGTGATTTATTAGGTGATGTTAAGAAAGCAGAAAAAGAGCTATCTAAAAAAATGGGAACAGATATCGCCACTATAAAAAATGTTTATGTTAAGGATGATCAAGACTAAATAAATAAAGGTTTAATATATTCATTCTTAATCGCTACTAATAATTTATATTCATCTTTTCCTCTATCGTTTCTCCCTCCCCATTTTATATCTACTTCATCTTTATTATATTCCCAATAATAAAAACCTTCCTTACCCCATCCATCGTGAATACATCTCCATAAAAAGAAACATCTTCCATCTGGATTATTCTTCAACCATTCTATCCCCTCTTCTATCTTACCTCTCTCAAAATATAAATCGGGATATTGACCGAACTTACATCTCCTCGTTTTTAATTCTACTTTAAAATTTTCATTATAAAAATCAAACTTAGCGAATTTATCCCCTTCATGTCTCGTATTAGTTAAAGGACCATAAACATATTCCAGATATTTCTTAGAACTATCTTCACTATCAAAGCCAAATTTTAAATCTTCTTTTAATTGTTGATTCATTTCTTTTTATATTACTTAAATAGAAAAAAAATCTGGAGAAATAAACGAAGTCTTAATCAAAATCAATAATGAATGAACCGAACTTAATCTGGCATTCATATGAATTTATCTTAGTATTTAATTGTTTCTTAATATCTAAATCTCTCTGGATCAACGGGGATATCTTACATTCAATCGTAAATAATTTAAAAGGGTCATTCATTAATTTTTTATTCGCTTTTCTCACAATAGGAATATCTCCATGAAGGGCATTTAATTTCGCTTCATCATATAATAATCTTCTACTTGTAAATAATGAATTTTTAATATTATAGTTATTATCGCAGTAATGAATTATTTTTTTCGCTCTTAATATCTCCTCGTTTTTCTCTTTAATTGATATAGTTTTTTTAGGATTAGATGAGGTTAAAAATTTCCTCAGCTCATTTATATTTTTTATCTGTAATGAATTATCTGGATCAATTAAAAGATAATCCGTCTTAGATAACATTTCCCAGAGAGTTGTAGCGACTTCATATTTATTATTTTTAATAGTGACGCCAATACATATTTTAAATTCTTTAATGTAATCTAAGAGGTCTTTTTTAGAATGTGATTTATGGATTATCGTATTATTCTTCGGCATTCTTTTTTATATTACTTACATATATTTTATTTATATTTAATTAATATAACACGAATGAGTGAAATGAAATCTTCTGAGCTACGTAAATTAGTAAGAATGTTTAATAAGAGAAGCAAAATTACTATCCCTAAGGGATTAAAGGGACAAGGAGAAATGATTAAATTTTTAGAAAAGCACGGGACAATAAATCATAAAAATAAAGTATTTCTCCCGAATACACAAGATATGGGTAAGCAGATTAGATTAGCGGATTATGATAAAATGTTTCCACCTAAAACCGCAGAACAGAAAGCACAAGCGAAACAGAAAGCACAAACAAGAAAAGAATCAAGTGAGATGAATATGGTGAAAACATTAGAAGGAAAAGGATACACAATTACGAAACCTAAATCAGCAGAGAAGAAACCTACACCAGCTCCCAAGAAACCAGTAAAGAAAGCAGAACCCAAGAAGAAAGCGAATATCCCAATGATAAAGAAGTCTTTAAAAGATTTAGTATATGAAGGCGTTGATGATTTATTAAAAGATGATAGCGTAAGGGTCGGGGGGGCAGTATCAGCACTTAAAAAAGGATATATGAAAATGATAGATACTATCGTCATGGAACCAGCGGAAAAGAAACAATTAAAAGAAGAATGGAAAACATATGATAAATATATTAGGAGTGAATGGAAATTATATGATAAACCAGCCAAGAAAGCACCAGCACCAAAGAAGAAAGCATCAGCACCCAAGAAGAAAGCAGAACCTAAACAAGATGGAGACATAACAAAACGACCAGCATATAAATTAATCTTAAAGGACAGAAGAGAATTATTTAATAATATAATTAAATTAGAAAAACAGAGGATAGCGGGGAAACTTACTAAGGAACAAGTAGAGGATAAAGTAGATGAATTATATGAGAAGCAACAATCTAAAACATCTCTCATGTTAAATAAGAGAGAGAAGGCGGGATTTCCCGACGCCAAAGTTTTTAAAATGGGGACAGCAACTAAGGAAGCTGAGGGATTAATTAGAAAGGAATTAAAACCTTTAATGGATGAAGCAGATAAATTAAAGAAACAAACATCAAAGAAGAAAGCATCAGCACCCAAGAAGAAAGCATCACCAGTAAAGAAATCAAATAAACAAACCTTTAAAGAAATAGTCATGGATCTAAAAGAGAAGATGAATGATAAAGGGACTGATGAAGACGGAGATAGGATATATAGTGATTCTAATCTTAAAATATTAAAAGAAATATTCGCTATTTATAAAACTCTCCCTTATAAATTACATAAGGACCCGGAGCTATATGATTTAATAGATAAGACAACTGATTACAGAGGAGATATGGTATCTAAATATACTGAATTTTTAAACTCCATGAAATCATACGCCAAATCAAAAAAGTAGATGGAGAGGGAAACTCCATTAAGAACCCTAAGGGAACTAAGATATTTATAGAAGGAAGCGGAGGCCCCACTCCTACTGGATCAACGACTAAATCATTTTCTACTTTTAAAATCATGTGGAACGCGATGGGGTATAATGTCAAGGAATTAAAGAAATATAAAAAACCTTAAATTTTTAGTAAATTATTTTATCTTGTAAATGGTGATGGTTGAACGTTGCACTTTTTTTAGGTTTTATCGTAGGATTTTAAAATTATGAGGTATATACTCATAAAAAGTATTAAAAATCTATTATTATGGGTTAAAATGATATAAAACTCTCTATTTATGACGTATAAATCTAATATTATAGTTAATATAGAAATAAAATTATAATTTTATTGTGTTTTTAGGGCATAAATGACATTATTTTAGATTAATAAGGACTATTTCCTCCTTATTACTCTGTTTTAATGTATTTAAACACCATTATATTAGATTTAAACCATAATGACAGAAACAATATATATACTGGGGCAATATGGTTTATTATCTATGAACTATATATGGAACACCAATTAAATATGTTTATGGCGAAATGGTTTATGATAAAGAAATTAAAATTTTATTTCTATATAGTAAAGATGATTCATAAGGATATGATATATAAAAACCTTTTATTAATTAATTCATTAGAGATAAATAATGATATGAAGTATATTATAAAGATGGAATATAAATACTCCCTTAAAGAGAAAAAATATAAATTAAACTACGATAACATGATAACACATCTTAATTATTATTCATTCATTAATAAGAAGATAAATAAGAAACATAATAGAATAGATACTTTATTAAAGACGATTCTATTCTTTGATAATTAATTCCATCTCTCATACTCTTCATCGCTATCACTTGTAAAATATATTGATCCAACATCATCAATATCATCTGGGTCATACGTATCATAATCCTTGAAGATATAATTTAAAATTAAAATAGTAATCACTTTATTAATCTCCATATATAAGATAATATATTTTATTTTTTCTTCATTTTATTATTTAATATTTCTTCTATGATAGAATTATCTAAAACTTTATTTCTCTCTATCCTATAAACCACACAGCAACCATCACCGACAGAGGCTAACGACTGGTCGGGGTCGTGTATAGATGTTTTAATAGATGAGATATTTATATCATTAGTTATTGTAAATTGTATAGGACTATCAACAGAGAAGAAATAATCTCCGTCTCCATTCTCTTTATTCACTACGGCGATAATAGGTAATTTATCTCCGCTGTCTTTTCCTCCTACATATTTCTGTCTTTCATGTAATACTAAGTCAGAGCGAATACAATAATAAGGTCTCACCATTCTCCTAGGTAATAGCTCACCCGTCACAACGATTGATGAAGTAGTTTCTACTATCGGGGGATAAATTGTATAAGCAGATAATCTAGCGGGGATATCGTGGGTATTTCCTACCCCTCCTAATTTCTGATTCACCCAACCCTCCAACATTAGAGGCGTCGGGACTTGTCCAGAAAACATAATCGCCCCGTATCTATTCACTACGAAATTCTGTATCTGTGTCTCTACTATCTGGGCGTTAGTTGTAATCCATTCTAAATTATAGAGATTAGTATTAGTAATTCTCGCCAACCTATTATTAACTGAATTAATTAATGACGGGTTAGTCTGTGTATATGTGAAACCTAAGAGACCGAATAATCCATCGTTAAAAGTATCCTCGTCATATGAGCCACCGATATTTAAACTAATTCCTCCATGAGCGTCCATAATTGTATAAGGTGTTATCGCTTGATTAAGTTTAGAATAATTTTCTTCTCCCCACGATATTATATGTTTTCCTATGATGGGATCTTCGTGTAATGAAGCCCCAGCATAAGTCGTAGCGTCATTTTCTATCTCCGTAGTCATCGCTAATTTCCCCGTCACAATACCATACGCCTTACTATTTCCAACTAGATAAGGTTTCATTTCTGGTGTATAATTCCATAGTTGTAATCGCTTATTCATCTTGTAGCATATCGTTGAAGCGGTAGCATTATCCTTAGGGTTCGTCTCAGCGTTAGATCCAGCGTTAAAAGGTTGTCCTACATTCTCGGGAGTATGTAAATCTTTAAAACCAAAATGTGAAGTATCATCATATACTACTGAGGGATTATTCGCACCTAAATATATACGAGAGATAAGGGGAGCCGTCCAGTTAGGTGGTAAATATCTATGTTCATTTATAGGTGTCTCTGGGTGTGAGACAAAAGGCTTGTCATTAAAAGTCCGTGAAGCAATACCATAATTATAAGTCGCATCATAAGTATAAGACTGATAACCAGAATATAACTGAATCACGTTATTCCCATATGAGTTAAAATGATAATCCCATCCTATTAATCTTGTCTCCTTGTCTATGTTCGCATCAAACTTAAATATATAAGGTCTTAAACCTCCTATGAGTTCTGGATGTAATACTATGAATTCTGTAAAAGTTCCATCACCATTATCATGTATATTCTTAGTAGCGAAGCCATATGATAAATTAGTTTTTTCCCCTCCCGATGTATATTTATTTTCATTATTTTTATCATACTTAAAAAAGAAAGGCATAGACGCTCTATTCATTCCATCTCCTTTCGCCTCATAGTTATCATATCCTAAGATATTATCTATCGCTCCATTAGTATTATCATATCTGTTTATATGTAAGAAACGAGAATTATCTATCGTATAGTCGGTCCCCGTCAGTATGGGATTATCTTTCCATAGCTCTGGATAACTAGACTGAATTTTAAATAAGGTTGATAATTTTTCTAAATTAGATTTAGTCCATTCTATCCCCGTAATAACCTCCGACAAAATATTATTAGTCGCTGATCCAACGATATCATTTTTAATAAAATATTGAGTAGTTCCGTCTCCATTCATGATATCTCTTCCCGCCTTAAATAAGTCGGGTCTTTTCACTCCAAGATATTGATATGAGCAATCGTAATTTAACGCCTCTAAATGGCCCGCCCCGTCGTCAGTAGTGTAAGCATTATAACAATCTTGTGAATTTCCATTAAACCATCCGCAGTTAAATGGTTTAAATGTATTCGTAGAGATAGTAGAAGTCCATATTCTCTCTGTCCGTGGTAATCCGTTGTCTAAGAGAGTATATAATTCTTCTTCTTGTGTCTGTTGTAATTGTTCAGTCATACGAGTGGCAATATTTTCGGGAGAATTAAAACCAACTGGAAGCGAGAATTCTATGAGTTCATTATAAATATTATATTTCCCTAAGGCTGGATCAACGAAATTAACCCCGTCATCAGTCGTCCAGTATGTATTAGTTTCAGCGTTAAAATCAATTTTCTGTATCATCTCCTCTCTACATATTATCGTGAATCTTGTTCCATCATTCTTAGGGCGATAATATCCAGTCCCATCATTTAAAAAAAATGATTGATAATCGCTCATACAGATACTATATATATCGTCTCCCGCTGTGTATCCCGTCTCATTCTTACATCTCCCCGTGGTGTATGTATCCTCGGTATCCCACCACTCATAATATCGTGGCTCAGTTGTCTCTAACGCCTTAGTCGCAGAGTGTTCCAGACCATAGTAAATATCATCTATATCTGGATTTCCCGCAGTTGTTAAAGCCTTCACGTCGGGCTCTTTCGTAGTAGGTCTGGGGAAAGCGAAACGACGAGGAAGGAAATAATACCCTTCGCAATTAGTTGATTTATAATAATTAGTCTCTACATACGCCTTATCGTCTCTTAATGTTTTCGTAATAGGTTCTGGTTTTAGAGATTGATATAACGCCGTCTCCATCCTTGTCCGCGTGGCGACTGGTTCCTCACCCTTACTAACCTTTTTTATAATGTTCCATGTTTTATTTTTATCTAATGATATACCTTTAATCTCTACGGCGTTCGGGGTTCCGCATCCTCTCTCATTAACGAAACAATAATCAACAGATACTTTATCTCCTCTTTTCAGTTGTAATGAATTATCTAATTTATTAGTAAATGACGCTGGTGAGGTGAGGTTTCCGGATCTCACCTCGCTGGACGATTGATTATTACATTCTAAAATCGTGGTATCAGTATATTCACTCATTTATATTAATGAAATATATTTTATTTTTAGAGAATTAATAAATAAACCATAATGGCATTAACAATATTATAATGGGGGCATTATGGTTTATAATTTATAATTAAGAATATAAAAAAATATTGTTTTTTCCATTATGGTTTATATCTTGTAAAATGGTGATAAGCGATTTTGCACTTTTTTTAGGTTTTATCGTAGGAAATATTTTTTATGATATATATACTCATAATTTTTTTATATTTCATGTTATAATGAATAGAGGGATTTATTCTTCGGGGTTAATGTCACAAGGAGAAGCGATTGAAGAAGCTAAGAGAAAAAGAATAAACAGATTAGAATCCGAAAATAAAGAAAATGAAAAATTTAAACATATCTTAGAAATAAAGAGAGAAATTAGATCAATGAAAAACGAAATGGATATCATTAAAAGAGACATGAAAATAATATTATCATTTATCCAAGAAATAAAAGAAATGAAACCCGAAGAGAATAAGGGATGGTTTTTCGGTTAATCCCTTTTTTTTATTTTTTTTTATATATATTTTTTTATCTATTCAATCATTATAAATATGAGTGGTTTTTTTGATAGCGGACAGAAGATTAATCTGGATCAGAGCGATGTAAGAATTTCTGCGGAGAATGGTTTAGACTTCTCACAAGACCAGACGATAGGGATTTATATTCCTCCTTCTGTAAAATATTTCTCTGGGAAAGATTCATATCTCCAATTTGATGCCCAGATAGCGGGCGATGTTGATAAGACGAAAGCGTCTTTCGCTACTCGCCTCCAACTAGACCCTAATACGGGAGCCAATAGTTTATTTTCTTCGCTGAGGGTGTATGCGGGTAATCGTGAAACATTATTAGAGGAAAATACTGAATATGCCTCTTATGTATCTGTAAAATATGATTATTCTAAAACTGAAACTGAACAGAAAAAGAGAGCGTTAAGAGAGGGATGTGGTGTCTGGACACCAGCGACATCTGGGACATTAGGGACGACTAAGTCTATCGGTAATAATTTCTTATATAATCCTTTCATGAAAGTCCCTAACGCGGGTCAATCTGTCGGCCCCGAGGCGACCCTTGATACGCCGTGGGACGATACTGATTTCATCCCCGCTAAAATTACTATCCCTCTCCACTGCGGAGTATTCGCTGAAAATAGTAAAGTATTTCCTAATCTCCTCACTAACGGATGTTATATTGAGTTAGTCATGGCGGGACAGAGAAACCTTTTCCGCCAGATGGATGGAGTATTAAAAGAGAGACGTATGAGATTAAATCCAGTTTTCTATGGTAAGGACGCTGGCGGAACGAAAGTCTCTGCTGGTGATGAGGTTGATGCTGTCTGGTGTCGTGCTGGTGTAAATAATCAACGCGACCCCCAGATGTGTCCCTTCGTTGTAGGTGAAAAAGTTAATTTCGTTAAGGATACTAAGGATGGCGATACAACTACTACGAACACGATTACATTAGGTAAAGATGGTTATGGTGCTGTTATCACAGAACTCAGTAATGACGGAGCCCTCCTTAAAGTCGGTTTTGATACTGGGACTAAAATTAAAATCGCCAATGAGATGGATCAAGCGACGGATAACTGGTTTTTATTTTCCGAGAGTGTCTCCGGTGCTACTGAATTCTCGCCTTCATGTAAGGTTTCTAACGTGGAATTAATATGCCACCAGATTAATATGGGTGATGTATATGAGAAAAAGATGATTAATAAGGTAAGTCAAGGAGGCGTTGTTATGTTTGATATTCCTTCTGTCGGTGTCCAGACCCATTCTCAGTTATCTAGCGACATACAAGCGACAATTCCCTTAAATTTAGAATATTCTAAGGCTCGTGGAATCATCGCTCTCCCCACAGATGCGAAATTATATTCCACAGCTCACCAGACATCGGCGACGGGAACTTATTTAATTAGAAAAGATGCGGGGTCGTTGTATCAAGAGGATACATTAAACAGAAGTAATAGAACTGGTATAAGTGGTGTCTCTAATGGTCTCTCTAAATATTCATTTTTCCTAAATGGTAAGATGGTGCCGAGTAGGGAAATATCAACCGCTAAAACAACCGATAAGAGAGGCGGTATAGATGCTCATTTTATCAGCGAGTTAGAGAAGGGACTTCTCGCTTGTGGTATCCCCGCTAATTCATTTGAGGAATACGCCTCTAACTTCATTATCGCCAGACAACTCGCCATCGGTGAGAGAGCGGTTTTTGATGGTCGTGGTAAGACTGCTCGCCTTAATTGTAAATTTGAGGGGTCTGTTGATGATGTGAATAAGCCATCGGTAAATACTCTCTGGAAGATGTTTATTAAACATACTAAAACGCTCGTAATCAAGGGAGATAATATTTCAGTTGAGGTATAAACCTTTATGCCAATAACATATTTTTTTATTATTTATAAGATATATTTTATAAACCTTAATGCCACCATTTATATATTGTTAATGCCATTATGGTTTATTCGGTTATTTCCTTATTTTTTTTTTCTATTTAAGTTTATATAAAAGACATGAATCAATATAATGATACTAAGATTAAGAAAATTCTGGATCAATATAATAAGAAGAGAGAGAGAGAAATAAAACAATATCACGAAGAGAAAAAATTTAATGAGCTATTCATGAAAGATAATAATGAAAGAGCGAAAAAATATTATCTGGAAAATAAAGATAAAGTTAAGTTAAGATATATAGATAATAAAACATCTAATCAATATAAATGTTTATATAGATATTATAAAAATCAATCTCGTATAGGGGAATTTAAGATAAAACATTTAGATAAATATAATTATTTAGTAGGGGAAGGTATAATCGTTGAAGAGGTCAATAATAATAAAAATATCACAGATTTAATGAATGATAATTAAGGAGTAATTATCGTAGGGATTAATTTATTTTTTTTAGGTTTTATCGTGGAGAAGTTTTTTTATGAGGTATATACTCATAAAAATTCCCATTTTTTAGAAGAATATCCATATTTTTAATAAAAAGTTTAATTTTTCCGCGCGGAAATATTAAATTTATCACATGAAACATAATTTAAGATTTTTATATATTTTATTATCTTGTTGATCCACGATACTAAATTTTGCACTCATTTTTAGTTAAATGAGATGACCGCGTTTATTTCTGTAATTTTTTTTTATATTTAAGTTTATAAAATATGTCTTCTGATTCTTCTTCGCTTTTAAATTCTCCGCCATCCGCTGTAAATAATATATCTCTTAATTGTAATATGAAGTTTAAAACCTTTTCTCTGGTCCCTAAATCTAAATCGCCTACGGCGGAATGGGCGAAGGAAAAAGGAACGGGTAAATTCCTCAATAAGAAATTATGGAGAAATGAATCTCTTTCGGCTTTAATGTTATCACCTTCATGTAGGGGACTTCCTACGGGGAGGATAAATAATTGTTTTGTTGTTGATCTAGATTTCTATGATAAATTCCATCCAGATGGAACTATTAAAAAGAAATTTAATCGCGATGAAAGTGAATTTATCCAGACCTTCGGGAATGAAGAGGAAATAATTAAAAAATTTTCTAATACTCTTATCGCTAAAACCGCACGAGGCGGACTTCATCTTTATTTCACTTATGAAAACACCTTTAAAACTACTTCTAATGACTTCCATAATATAGATATTAGGTCTAATGGGGGATATGTAGTAGCTCCGGGGTCTGTTATTTCTACTGGTGTTTATAGTGTTGTTAATGATACTTCCATTACTCCAATCCCCGAGGATTTATCCTTATGGTTGAAGAATAATTTATGGAAGAAAAAAACAATTACTAAACCTTTAAAGAAAAATAATAAAGATGAAATTAATTCTATCAACCACGAAGCATATGACCAAGATGAAGTAGATTTATCCGCTTATCGCTATAACATAGATGAATCGTGTATGATGGAAATTCTTGATGGATTACCCGATGAATATTTCACGGATAATTATAAATGGTTAATCTTCTCTACCGCTATGAAACAAGTAGGACATAAAGACCTATGGGAAATGTATAGCGAGGATAAGGGTGGAAAAACTTTTAATTATGAAAGAAATGAATCTAAATGGGGTTATTTAAAAGATAAAACCCTCTTCTGTTTAGAAAATATTTTAAACGCTTCATCAGCGGTTAAAGACCCTAAAACATTTTTAGGATACATTAAATATAAACCGACTGAAAATCATAAGGTTGAGCCTCATGAAATTTTAGATAATCGGCGTTATCTTGATCCATCTAACGATGGAACATTTCTTTTAGATAAAAGTTTATCCCACGATTGTTTATTAATTATGAGCGATACTGGAACTGGAAAAACAACAGCATTTAAAAATTTCATTAAAACAACAGATAAACCTTTTATCTCTATTGTTTCTCGTATTACATTAGGCGAGGAACAAGTTAGAATTATGAGAAAAGAGGGTATTGATTGTCAGTTTCATCAAGAAATAACTGATAGAATTAATGATGGATTATATAAAAACGGCGGGGAAGAACAAGAATACCCTAAGGCGGGTTTCTGGGAATATGAAGGAGACAACCTCGTTATAACTATTGATAGTATCATGAAGATAGGAAACTGGGGGAGCAATGAAGAAAAAGATGAAGATGATAACGAATATAATCCATTTGAGGGTTATGTGGTTTATCTTGATGAATTAAATTCTCTTATTGAGTATTTCGTGGATTGTCCTAATCTCCATTCTAAGCGATTAATCGTTTATGAATTTTTAATTAAAGTATTAAAGGGGGCTGAACTAGTTATCGGCACCGACGCAGACATCAGCGATATCGCATTAAATTTTTTCTCTGGGAATGACCTTCCCTATCATTACATCGCCAATAAATATAAACATAATAAAGGTATAGAGGCGGAGGAATTATTCTCATATAAATCCCTCGTTGAAGAAATATCACACGAAGAAAAATATATGGTGGCGTGTGATGAAAAAGGAACAGCGTTAAAGTTATACGCTGACCTAACCGCTCTCGGCCACGAAGATATTTTAGTTATCACAGCGGACAGCCCGATAGAAGTATTAAAATTATTAAATTTAGATAATCACTGGAAAATAATTTTCTCACCTAAAATCGTTTATGGATTAGATAGTGTTATGGAGAGAAAAGTTTTCGGTTATTTTAGATGTAGAACGATTGATCCAAGAGGAATGATACAGCAGATTTGTAGATGTAGAAATATTATTTCTCTCCATTTTCTCTTTGAGGATAAATCATGGAAACCTTATAAATATGACAGCGTCGCTGAATGTAAAGATGTTTTAATGGATGGTGTTAATACTATGATGAAATCTTTTTCTATGTGTGGATTACACGAAGACCAGAAAATATTTAATAATATTTATAGTCAATATGTCTATAATCAAGATTGTTATAAGTCTAATTATTTCGCTCACTTCTTACAACTAATTTTATCTCGTGGATTTGAGTATGAAATGAATCCAGAATTAATGAATAAATCAACTGGCCAGACAGCTTCAATCGCTAAGGAAATTAAAGCGGAGAAAGAGAAAATCGTATTAGATGAGTTTGATAAATTCTATGATGTTTATAAAACACATTATGAAAAGAGAAAGAAAGAATACGATGAATACGCAGATATTATTATGGAACATGAATATGGAACAGATAGACAATATATAAACGACTGGGCCGATGAACATAATATTAAAATGGGTTTAGGAAGTAGTTTAATGGTGGAAGAAAAAAGATGGACTTATGAATTTTATAAGGAGAAACAAGTAGGATATTTATTCCAGAAAAATGGTTATCTGTGGGAAGATATGATTGAGATAAAAAATAAATTAGTAGAGGAATATTTTTCCGCTACTTTCGCCGAGGTAATCCGTCTTCTCTGTATCCCCGCGGACCAGATAGAAGAATGTAAGGATTTAATTACAGACCCGAAATTATTAGGGAGATATTATAATATGAAAAGATACTTCTTTGATCCACTTCATCAAGGAGCCGACCCCATCTTAGAACACATAGAGAAGCGACAAGACTTTGATATCAAGGCCTTCACCTCTGTTAATAATCAGTTGATATTTTTAGATAAATTAAAAAAGGCCGTAGGGATAACATCAAGAAAAGATTTAGAAATGACAGAAGAATTATCGCCAGAAAACGCTAATAAATTATGGTTAGAATATACATCTATTAGACGCGATAGAAGTAAGAAAAATTTATTCCTTGAACCCGTAGGAGTAAAGAAAAAGATAATCGTAATGTATAAAGATATTTTCGGTGTGGATGTTATTACGACTAAGAAGACAACTAAGAAAAATGTAAAGACTGGAAAATTAGACAAGAAAACTTTATATAATATTAATAGCGATTACTATGAGAAAATGTATAAGGTTTATCATAATATTTTAGAACATGAATACGAGGCTCCGACAGAAGAATAAATTGATATTCTTATAAATTAAATAATTTCTTTTTTATAAAAAATCTAATAAAAATAGATTTATATTTTATCTTGATCTATGGTGATACTCAATTTTGCACTTTTTTTGGGTTTTATCGGGTGAAATTATTTTATGAGGTATATACTCATAAATTGATTCTATTCATTGATAAACCATAATGCCATAAACAATTAATAAAGAGTGCCATTAAGGTTTATAAAAAAAACTCATAAAAATAAAAAAAAAAATGTTATTTCCATTATGGTTTAATATGTATTTAATCCGCCTACTTTGATGGCCGATTGGACGCCGACATCTGCTATCTGTCCCGTATTAGTAGGGACCGCCGTTAATGTTTCTGGTAGAGGTTTAGTCGGTGCGTTATGTGCTTGTTTATCGTGGTCCCCGAATAACTTAACGATATTACCGCTTTCACCGATTAAATTACCTAAACCCGCGACCCATTCAGCTCCGGGGATTAATCCTACTACATCACTAACCGAGGCGATAGTAGAAGTAATATTATTATAGTCGTCTGCTCCCGTAGCGTTTTTATTAAATAAATGTTTCCCATGAGATTTAACTAAATTATCAACATCGTCATAAATACTTAATCCACCCATAGCCCCAGATGATATCGCCCCTCCGACACGCCCGATTAATTCACTAGTTTCCTCGCTCGCCCCCGTTATACCTCCTATAATTTTTTCAGTTAATCCTTGTTCTGGTTTTGGTTCTGGTTCATCTGGTATTATCCCCGCTCCCGTAGTTGGTATGGGTGGAGGTTTCCCCGCGTCTATCCCAGCTCCCGTAGTTGGTATAGGAGGTGGTGGTGCTGGTGGTATGTATCGTGGTATAGGAGGTGGATCAACACCCGCTCCCGTAGTTGGTATAGGAGGTGGAGGTGCTAAATCATAATTAGGGCGAGGTAATGGGTCTGCTCCTAAAATACCCATGTAATCTGTTCCCCCAGATGACCTCATACTACTGAAACTACTTCTATCATCTGGAATATCTACGCCAGCTCCCGTGGTTGGTATCGGTGGTGGAGGTCGGCCCGCGTCTATCCCCGCTCCCGTGGTTGGTATCGGTGGTGGATTGATTCTATTCCCCATCTCGTCCAGAGCGTCTGGGTCGGTTGTCGCTGTCGGTGCTGTTGGTGCTGATACTCCGCCCCCGATTGCTGACCCAGCCCCCACGCCAGTCGGGGTTATTGATGGATTAGTTATTGCGTCAGTAATAGCGTCTCCCACTCGTGATATCCCCCTACTAATTAATGAGGGTTTTGCGGGTTCTTCTGGTATTCCTCCTAGTCTTAACGCTTTTAATCTTTTCGCCTCCTTCGCTACTCTCTTATTACGTGCGTCATATGCTCCCTTCACGGCTCCCCCAGAAAATAACTGAGTAGCGAAATCCTTTCCTAAATTTAAATCGTTCATTACGTCTTTCTCTGCTACTTCTTTATTATAATCGTCTGTCGCTGTAAGGTTATTCGCTTGTTTTAAATCGTTGCTCTCTTGGACTGCTTGCTCCCTCTGGTTCATGTTCTGTATCGCCGATTGATAACCATACATATCCGCCATATTATTTTATAAGAATAATATATATAAAAAAATCGTTGAAGGAAAATTAAAAAACTAAATCATCAAGCGGAATATCTTTATCTTTTTTCACATCTTTCACCTTTAATTCTCCTTCATCTTTAAAGGGTTTCATCACCGCTTTCGGGTTCTCTTGGATCATCTTTTGGTCGCCTATTCCTAATAAGGTTTCATGTCTTCTATAAAACCTCGCGGGGTTCTCTTGTGCGTCTATATATAAAAATGAAAATGGACTATCGTGAGCGAGGTTATAATACGTCATAAATAACTCCTCTGATCCACATAATTCACTATACTCTTCTTTTATCTTGTCCAGCTCCTTGGCGTTGTTCTGGCGAAAAATTAATACGTTCGTCGCGTTATTCCTTATGATGGTTCCCACTGAGCGGAATGACTGAGTAGTTAAAAAAATTGACATTTCATAATGACGAAACTTACTACATAAATAGGTGATATCATTAGTTTTTTTAAAATCTCTTGATAAGATATCATCAAGTAAAATTAACATGGTCGGCATTTCTTCTCTCTCATATTTTTTCTGGGATTGGATCAATTCCTTTATCATTTGGTCTGTATAATGGTCTTCACAATCAGCGAAAGCGTCAGTAAAATATTTTCCTTTTGTATCGTTGTTTAATGTATTTGAGATAATTTTATATGTATCCCAGTAATCTTCACCATAAAAATCATCCCCATTTCTAAGAGCGTTTATGAGGTAGTTAGTCTTTCCGCTTCTCACCGACCCTATAATTAAAGTGAGAAACTGAGCCTTCGGGAGAAATTCATGGACGTCTTTATATTTATTCTTCTCTAAAACGTCATTAACTTTTAAAACCTTAGGGACTTTTTTTTTCCTTGGTTTTGATTCCATTCTTTATAATATGAAATATATTTTATTTTTATTAAAATATTTTAAATTAAAAAAAGTAGTAAAAAAGTAGATTTATTTTTATCGTGTAAAATGGTGATAACCGATTTTGCACTCATTTTAGGTTTTATCCTAGGAAATTAAATTTATGAGGTATATACTCATAAAACAAGAAACAATATTTTTTTATTATGAATAATTATAAAAAATAAACCATAGTGGCACGATATATACTTGTTTATGGCATTATGGTTTATTTTCTATAATTACTGATAAAAATAATTAGGGTTGAGATGTGTTCGTTTGTAGTTCTGGTTTCCTATGACATTTAATACATAAACAATCTATTTTATCACATTTAGATTTTTGTATCGTTAATAATACACTTGTTAAAATTCCTCCTACTACTCCTAAAAATACTCCTAGCTCAGCGATAGTAAATTTCTCCATGATATAAATAATTTATATAAAAATATTTAGAAACAATTATTAAAATAATCTTCTCTTAAATCTCTTCCGTAATACGCTTTCGTATCTGGCATCGCCCGTTGGATTTTCTGTCTCACTTGATCCACTTCTTTTAATTCTTTTTCTTTTTTCAGTTTCTCTTGTTTTCTCTGTTTCCTTATCGCTTCATAAGCGAGTATCGCTTTTAAATTACTTTCTTCTAATTCTTGTCTTGTAATATATTCTCTTGTCTTAACTGGTTTAGGTGTTTCTTTCATTGGTTCCGGTTTCGGTTGTGGTTTAGGTTCTTCTACTACTTTCATAACCTTTGGGGGAGTTTCTATTGATTTAGTTTCTTTTCCTTCAACGAAATCTTTTAATCTCTGTTTTTCTATCTGTTTCTTTTTCTTTTCTAATTCTTTCAGTTCTTTCTTTTCTTGGGCGTTTCTCCTTCTAGTTTCTAACGCTTTCACTCGGGCCGAGGCGAGTTTCGCTTTATGTTCCTCACTCATGGGAGGTCTTTTTTTTCTTTTCGGTTTAGGTATCGGTTCTTCCTCACCTTCTCTGAAAAAAATATCTTCCTTTTTTATCTGGGGAATTTTTTTCTCTTCAACGATTTCTGGTTCATCTTGATTCATATCATCTAAATTTATTTCTTCTTCTTCGTTGATTTCTGGTTCTGTATCTATCACTTCGGGCATTAAATCCATTTTATATTACTATATATTATTAATATTTTCTATTAATTACGATAAAAAAGTATAATTAAAACTAATAATTAAAACGTCTTTTATAATCAGCGATACTCGCTTTTAATGTTGGTTTATTCCATAAGATATATCTACTGAGTGATCCAGCAGACATGGGATTATTCCAGTTCTCTCTCTTCTTATGGCGATTTAAATATCTTTTCTTTCTCTCATCATCTCTATGTTTAGTATAATCACTCATTCCCTCGGCCCCGAAGTGAATCGTCTTTTTTTTCTTCTTGTCCTCATAGAATATAGCGACCATTTTTTTCCCTTCCTTAGGAGACTTCTTAATGATAACTGATTTCATGTATATGATTTAATATATTTAATTTAAAGATGGTGTATCTCTAAAATGTAAGGTTATGATGGTCTGGTCTTGTAATGTTCTCGCTAATATTTCATTCTCATCACAGATAGAAATATCAAAAGTATTTAATGTTAATTCGCTCGGGTTCCCGAGTTTAACATATACTCTATCTTGTGGTTCGTAATATAAAATCCCACTCGTCCCCCCTCTCTGGTCTTGTTGAGGTAATGTATAAAGGATTTTAGAAGGTCTCCCGACAGCTCCGTTAATTGTTCGCTGAGAGAAATTATCAAGACGAATAAAGAGAGACCCAGAATTTAAAATCTGGGGGACGTTAGTAGGTTCATATGACCATCCCTTATCCGCATCGGCACCGCCTAACGCTACTCCGTTTATATCTGGTCTTAGTATGTGAATATCTCCATAACCTAACTTACGAGACATATATGGATCACTCGCTAAATTAGTAGGGATATAAAATTTCTTATCTTCATTTAATATGATAGTAAAGACGTAATCTTTCATTTCATCTGTTCCTACTCCCTTATATGTAAATTTTTCAGTATTAGTCATCTGGTTCATATATCTACTATCAACATTATAGACCTCTTCATCGGTGAGATTTTTTATCATTCGGGCGTTCCATGAATACTTACTATTAAAATATGGATTAGTTATCGCATTAGATTTAATCCCCGAAAACGCAGATAAAAATAAATGAGATGAAACTACTGGGAGACAAAATTTAGGATACATCCACCAGCACCCTTGTGAAATCGGTTTAGGATAATTTAATTTATAATTAACCCCAGCCTTACTATCATAATAAATAGACATATCACGAGAGCATAATAATTTCCAGTTAGGGTCATCAAGGGGATTATCGCTTGTAGATTTCGCCCCTTGATTCACATATATCTTTAATATCTCATTTTCAGTTCTAAATAATATCTGGGATATCTTGTCAGCATTCGTAGATAAGTCATATTTAGTCGCGTATAAAGGACCATCCCCCGGATAAGGTTCTGTCCATCCGTAATATTTAACTTCATTCATAGATAATCTAGTGATATCGCCATCTTTCACGCTCATCTGTCCTATATGAAGATAATATTTCTGGTCGGCTGGGTCTTGTATCGCATAAACGCCGAAATCCATAGAGACTTGATTATAATTATTATTAAATGTATAATCAGCGGGGAGCGTTCCCACGTCAGAGAAATATTCTACGGGTTGGGCTCCTTCTCCATGTTGTTGGTCTCTACATAAACCGAAAGCGAAACCCTTAACAACTTCCCAGTCGGTTGTATCTGTGACGACACCATCTAAATCAACTCTCATATTACCCGTATTAAGACTGATTGGATAATCTGTAAGTGAGCCCGTCATATCTGTTGTGGCGTGTGTGAAGTCTCCCCCATCAGTAGATGAAGATATTTTTTTAGTCGCTTTATCCCATGTTAATGAAGGGTCTTCATCCGCATACCATTTCTGGTAATTTTCTATATCTCCCGCATTTTCTACATCTTCACTACTAGGCGATTGTTTCATAGTAAGAGAGAAACCCTCAAAGGCTCCCGTAGTAGAATTAAATTCTCTATCCGCTTGTGGATAATATGAATTACTTAAAACGCTACTCTCACGATAAGCGACATTAGGATGAGGAAACGCCATCTTTAACGCCTCGGAAACTCTGGAAGAGAATTCTATTAATCCTACATCTTCACCTTTTCCCGCATCTGTTAAACCGATAGACCCCCATACTGGCATCGCGGTTGTATTTTCTGTCGTTGATCCATCGTTGATTTTAGCGAGGTCTATACCGAAATTACCATATAAACCATCATCGGGCGATATGTGAATCGCTTCACCCTTATTTAATTTAACCGACTGGACGGCGACCTCACTATTAGGAGGGAGCGTAATAGTCTCCTTCAACGAATTACGATAATGATACGGCGACTGAGCAATTCCTATATCTTTTACACCGGATTGAGTAAGTTTATTCCCCGTAATTACTAATGACATCTTTTTTATAATATGAGAAATAAAATAAATTTCTATGATAAATTATAAAAATGAAAAAATACAATAAAGTTGATGTAGCGAATAAAGTGAAACTTCATCCCGATTATAGACCTATTCCAGCGAGACCTCGGGCCGTAGGACAACCGAAACACCAAGAAGAAGCAGATGAAAGATGGGAGAGAGAAACCGCCGAGGACAGAGCAAAAAATGGATTACTATATCATTTAATTAAAGATGAGATCATCGCTGAATTAGAAAATGATGAATAAATTACTCATATACCCCTCATAAAAAATATTTCCTACGATAAAACCCAAAAAAAGTGCAAAATCGTTTATCTTACGATTACATGATAAAAATAATTACTAAAAAATAGGTTTTTTTTTATACTTTTTTTATAAATAAATGATATCTTGATCCAAATTCATTTTATAACAGAACCATAAACAATCAAAAGTGGATGTATATTTTTCCCAGTCCTTCTCTATTTCTCTGGTTTCTTTATTAAATTTTTTAAATTTTATTCTCTTAGGTGGTATTAATATCTGTATATTATCTTTCATGATTTTAGAATATTGATAGCATAATGTAGAGACTGGAAGAAGTAAAATAAAAGGTTTATCTATCTCTATTAATCGCTGTATAATCTGTTTTTTATTATGAAAAGGAGGATTACTTACGACAACATCGCCTTTATTATTTTTAAAGAAGTCTTCATTCTTGTGAATCACACTGAACCCTAATGAACTTAAATATTTTCCACTTTCTCCATCTCCGTAAAACGGCTCCCAGATAATTTTATCTTTCGGTATATATTTTATCATATCATCCCACGCATAATCGGGTGTCATATAATCGTCATGTTGTTTCGGGTTATAGTCAGCATAAGTCGCCATATATTTATATTACTTAAATAGAAAATAATTTTATCTTAATTAAACCTTAACGCCAATAACAATTTTTATTTATTTATAGAGATTATTAATTATAAACCTTAATGGCACTATTTATTAATTGTTTATGGCATTATGGTTTATTCTTTTTTAAGATATCTTCAACGATTTTTTTAAATATATTTCATTATAAACATGTCATCCAGATATCTTGAGATTTCCGTAAATAATTCTCCGTCAGACGGAAAAATGAGCTTCCGTAAGGGAATAGCGAATCTAATTTTCCAAGTCCCGAGTATGAACGCGACCCTTCGCCCCTCTTCTGTCCGTGTATGTGGTAAGATTAGATTTTATAAAGACGACGCATCGCCTCCCGCTATCGGTAGCGACCCTATGGCGGTTAATGAACGTCTCGGCGTTTATGGAGCATTTGAGAGCCTTACGACTAGATCAATTAAACATCAACAGACCATAGAGAACATAAGACATTACGCACATTTTTTAAATAACTTCATTCCCCTAGGAGCATCAGTAGAAGATATGAATACTCATATGAATACGACGATGTTATCTCTATCCAACGCGACAGCGTTTAATGATAGTGTAGTTTATTCCGGTGTAGAAAATGATTTCTCTCTTCCACTCCCTTGTGGTCTATTTAATGGGACGAACGATATACCGCTTAGCGATAGTCAGCTCGGGGGTTTAGAAATTTCCCTCGCATTAGCAAGCGACAGCCAGATGATATACGCTGTCGCTGGAAATCCCGCGGGATTGTCAGACGCATGGTATGAATTCAGCGATTTAAAATTAATCGTAGAAGTGACGGATTACTCGCCCGCAGAGGTTTCCCAGATGGGTCAATCGGGTGTATTTAATTATCAATCTATCACATCTTATTATGATACTATCAACTCTCAGCAAGCGAACATATCTTTTAATCTCGGTTTAAGTAAGGTTAGAAGTGTTTTCTCTTCATTCATTCCATCTCAGTTTTTAAATAATCGGGCGTTTGATTCTTACCAGACATTATATCCTACGAATAAAGACGGGAGCGTCGCTAATATTTCTAAGGTAGTCTGGACCAAGGGGGGAGCACTTTATCCTAAACATTTTGAGATGAACAATAACACGCGAAATAATAAAGACCAGATGGCGGTAGATCCAGTAGTTATCGCTGATTATGTTTCGGCAGTATCTCCATTTAATAAAAACATGAGTATGGCGGTCGGTCCAGTAAATACTAGTAGAGACATTACAAGCGACAGCACAGAAAGCGACACGATGATTTCTACTCGTGTCCCAGATGGCGGACAAGTATGGGGGCTCGGTATTTCTTATGATAAACTCGGGGGAATGGGGAGCGATTTTTCTACGCAGAACTGGGGATTAACTATTGATAGTGATTTAACTACTGACCATCCGCAGTCGGTTTTTATCTTTGTTAATAGTGAGATGAACGTAGCATTTAACCAGAACGGGATACAAGTAATCCAATAATAAATTTTCCTCTTTTTTAATTTTATCTTAACTATTTTTTTATATGATATATCATTATAAAATATGTCCGACGCACCAGATACATCCTCGCAACCGAGTATTATTCAGTTAGAAAGTCTCCCAGTAGATACGTCCCAAGAAATAGAAAGCGATGTCCTTCGCCCAGTCGTTTTCTCATCTAATAATTTATTCGCCAGATTTGAGCTAGAACCGAAGGGTTTTCTCTCCGCTGGATCAACTATCGCTTTATCCCTCACCCCTCCCGCTGGTATTACAAGAGGTTTTTTTCCTCCTAATATCGGTGTTTCATCGTTGATTTCTCGGGCTGTCTTAAAAACTTCTTCGGGTCGTGTCCTCTCGGACATGGAAGAATTTTCACATTTCCAATCCCTTAAATCTCTATCTCTTCCTAGTGATACGCAGACCCAGAGACATCAATATAGCGATGGAAGATGTATGGACTTCGGTATGACTTATGATATTACTGACGGCGACCAATCGCAGAAGAGTGATTCTAAATATTATGGTCTCCAGAATGGTAAGGAATATACTAAAACCCCCGGAGGCGGATGGACTAGCACGGGAGCCTCAGCAGAAGGATTAACCCATCATAATTTCCAAGTCATCGCACCAGACGCAGATAGAAAAGATTTATCACCATCTTACTCTATCCCTCTCTATGAGTTATTCCCTTTCTTAAAATCTGGTAATCATCTCCCCCTATTCGCCATGGGTAATGACCGCGTCCAGATAGAATTAACATTCGCACCGACAACTAATCGCCGTATATCTCTAAATAAAGCGGGAGATGGTGAAGCAGATGTCGCTGTATTGATTGACCAGAACTCATTAGAATTAATCTCCGACCATATCTTTTATCCGGGTCGCATGGAGAGTATGATGGAAGATTATAAAAATCATAATTTCGCGTATAATGATTTCATATTATCTCGCCAGATTATTACATCGGCGGGAGACGCAACTGATAACTCTAAGAGCAACGTGAGACAAGTAGGCGGAGCGGGTCGCGTTGTATTAAGAGCATTCGCGGGATATGTCCCCGTAGAGACGGGAGCGATTAAGAGCGAGAAAGAAATTCTAAATAATTATAAAGCACTCTCCATGAACAAGACGGGCAAAG
>WLWH01000819.1_pt1 | contig 24203 bp, 36 predicted proteins | sample 6712741 | NCBI WGS metagenome assembly WLWH01 (sample SAMN12718694, study PRJNA515312) | sponge metagenome | isolation source: marine sponge | host: Mycale hentscheli | place: New Zealand: South Island, Marlborough, Capsize Point | collected 2003-05-01
AGATCAAAACTTTACTGGCACAACAAGAGAATGCTCATTAGGAGCTGGAGGTTGCAAAATCTCTTATGATACTGATAGCGATAGCCGTTATTCTCCAATTATAGCATCTAAAATGGAGATTCCTTTTATTGTAAAAAATCCAGTAGATCAAATATTTATCAAACAATTGATTGAAAACTCTAATGAAGAGGATGTAGTAGTGGCTTTGTATATTGGTGGATCTGCACAATACAGCCCTTTGTGGAGTGGATATTTATTACCTGATTTAGGAGCGCAAGAAGATGTTAGCTTTCCTTACGAAGTTAAACTAACTGCTACTGATGGCCTGGCACGATTAAAAGATATTGGCTTTTGGAGTGATGAAGCAACCAAACTTACCTACAAGCATAAAGGGCAGGAAAGAATTACTTATTGGATTAAAGAAATTCTTAATAAAATAACCCCTCCAGGAACTACTCAAGGTGTTACATTCAATGCAAAAATTCAAGCAGCGGTAAATTGGTACAATGAGAAGCACGCTAACGCTGGAATCACTTTTGGGCCTTTACATCAAACCAAAATAAAAATGGGGATGATGGAAGAGGTGGATGCTGATGGGAATATAATTGTAAGAAATTCATATGATGTACTGAAAAGCCTTTGCATAACATTTGGGATGAGGTGCATTTATTGGAAACACTCATTTCATTTTATTCAAATTGATGGCTACAATACTGCTGAATCAGGAACAATAGTTAACCCAGATAACATTAATACAAGAGATTATGATTTAAGTGGTGCGCATACAGCCAGTAGAGATAATTTAGGAGCAACTTATTGGAGTAGATATAACCAAGTAATAGAAAATCAAATTAATCCAGGTAAGGGGATTCAAAAATTAGCTGGCACAACCTTCCAGAATTATCCAATACTTAAAAAAGTTAGTGGGGATTTTATAAACTTTGGAGATGAAAACTATTTTAATGGATTTCCAGAAAGTACTCCAGGCCCTAATGAAACTGGTGGAGTAGGAGATATTGTTTCTGTATCGCAATTAATAATGGAAGATCCCCAAGTTGCTACAAAATTTTTATTAAAAATTCCTTTATCATTTCAGCAAGATACAAGCGTTGCAAGTTACAACACCGCTTATAATGATTTTAGAATTGATTTTAAGTGCTATATCAAAGCATCAATTCCATCTGGAGCTACTGGAACTGGCTCTACTCAATATTTATATTATGATGGCTCTGGTGGCTATGCATGGAGTACCACGCTTCCAATTGCAGGAGATTTTATTCAATTATCTACTCCAGTTTTTTCTAATAATGGTGGTATGGCTACTTTAACTCCTCATAGTAGCCCAAGTGGAGAAATGCCAGCTATTACAGGAGTTACTGGAACTTGGCAATTTGAAATAATTTTGCAAGCTTTCAATAGTAATGGCTCATGGAAAGATCCAGTAAAAATTGTGGCTTATAATGGCACTTGGAGTACTCAAGCAAATGGAGCAAGCTATACAACACATGGAGTAAAATGGAAAAATCAGTTAAATTCTGCTCCTGGCACTTGGCAAAATATAGTAGTAAATCAACCTAATGGGGTAAATACGCAAACATTAACTTACATAGGTACTGGAAGTCCTTATAGAGGGCAATTGTATTTATTAAATTCTTCTTTTAGCGTTGGTGCTTTAGGCTCAAAAGTTATAAGCCAAACCAATCAAAATGATACATCTGAAATATATTTAGGCCAATTAAATTGGGGGGATAGTGCGCTCGGCTCTGATGCTTCAGCTATACAAGTTTCTATATGTACACCTCTTTGATGTGCTAAGTTTGTTAGTACTACAACCATATCGCCAATAGCATCTATGACTTCTGGTTGATCATCTTTTAATAAAGCTTTAGCAAGCTCACCAGCTTCTTCTTGTAGCTTAACATATTGTACCATAGGATCACCTTTGTCATATAAACCTCTATCTTTAGCCCATTGCCTTATGTTCTCAAACATTTTTAAAGGTTTCTTACTACAAGCTTTTGGTTTACTTATTGTTGTTATAAAGTTAGCAAAAGCTTTATTGTATACATAACATCTTTTATCATTATACATTGATGTCACAGCATTGTTTATAATCCATTGAGTTGTTTGCATATCTAATTGAAATATGCCGTGAGATGTTTCCCAAGACATTCCTAAGTTGTCCATTAGATGTCCTTTTAGTTTATTTAAAGGAACCGCAAAAGTTGAAGTCTGTTCTGTTACATTTATTTTCATTTTCTTAAAAAGGTTTTTATATTTTTTTCTATCGACCTTATAGCCATAAGACTTTTGAAGTTCTATCTCTTTGTCTGATATATAATTTATATCATCCGATTGATCAAGAACTTCATATTCACTAGAGCTATAGCCCTGAATTAATGTAACACGAGTATTAAGATCACGTGTTACGCCTATCTTTTTACCTGGTATGTGGTATAAATAATACATTATTTTGTTATTTTATCGTTATACAAATGTAAGTTATGTGCGAAATGGTAATAAGTACCGATCTCATATCCTGTCCTCTCTGAAACTAATTCCTGTAGCTTTGAAAAACAATACTGATCATTACAGAAACCGTACCAGAGATCATTAGAACGCATCACAACTGACATATTTAGTTTATTGTTTAATACTGTAAACTGAACCGCATAAGTGCATGGAGTATCTTTAGCATACCAATGGTGTTCTTTACCATCGTATATACTTATTGCCGCGTGTCTAGTATTAGAATTATCTTTTAGTTTAGCTACAACATAATCAAGTTGATGATTACGTTCCCATTGCCAACCATAATTAGATCTTACCTCATTGTTACCGTCGACCATTCGTTGCCATATCTCAGGTACTTTACCATATATTTCTCCTAGTTTATCTACATTAGGATCACCTGATAAGTACCATTGCCACTCAGCTTCAGCATATTCTTTATTCCATTTTCTGTGATCAGCTATTATACTATTGTCTAAAGGTTTTTCAATATAAAAACCTATATTAAACAAAGCCATTGTGTTATCAAACTTAACACCATCCCACATAATCTTTGGAAAGAAATAATTAAAAGCATCACTTGCTGTTTGAAATTTTGTTTTTATCATAATAAAATCTATATAATTCGAATATTTTAGTATTTAATTGTTTGCCATCGTATTTAAATGGCGATCGTTTCTTAGCTCCATTAACCTCAACGTCTATCCACCAGTAATAATTATCATATTCATTACTTGCTGCAAAAGGAGATATTTTAACACCGTTGTTTATACACCAATGATAAGCTTTACGATTTTCATCAGTCCATTCAGGCCCTAAGATATTAACCTTTTTCTTTTTCCAAGCCGCACTCATTAATCCCAAGGCATTGCCTCTTCTTCTAGTACAGCTAGCTGATGAGGTATAAAACAACCTGATTTATGTTCCCATTTAAAATGAGCCTCTGCTCCGTTCTCACCAAGGTTTTGAAACTTTACTTTAAGTACTTTTGCTTTAACTGTTTTAGCTTCATAATCTCTGTGGACCAGTATACCATGATAACTTGCATCGTACCATTCGCCACCGCCTTTAATATTATACATAGTAGGTTCTTCAATTTTACCATCTTTATCTCTATACATTTTAGTCGGATGTGCTACAATAAAAACTAATACGTCATATTTTTTACAAAACATTTCGATCTTAGTTAGATATTCCATTGTATATCTATTCACGTCCTCGGTTTTACAATCAACATCTCTGATCTTATTAAATGGATCTATAACAAGACATTTAATACCCTTACGTTTAACTAGCTCAGCACCTTTACGTAACACAGACTCAAGAGTATAACGTTCCATATCAATATGAAAAAAGTTATCGTTGCAATGTTCAGCAACTTGATTCCATTTATCTGTATGTATATCATTTCTTGTTGGCATATCTTGCCAGATCTTACGCATAAGCTTGTGAGCATGTAAATATGTAGGAGCATTTTCAGGACTAGCAAAGGCTGTTTTCCATTGATACTTTTGGTTATAACCTACTACCATCTGATCAACGAAATCTGACTTTCCGCTAGATGGTATGCCAGTAACAGTGATAAACTGCCCAGTATAAGTACTAAAAATATCATCAAAATTAGGTAAACCAATTTGGTAACCAGGTTTGAAACCATTTTTAACAAAGTCTGTAATTTCATCTTCTATATCTTTAAATGTTTTTACGTTTTCTAATGGAACAGGTCTTGCATCATTAATCTTATTTTTTAATTGTTCCTTACCGTATTTTATTAAATATTCATTTGCATCCTTACAATCTTCAAAACTTGCCATAAAACAAACTTCAGCACCAAGACGTCTAATAAGTTCTTGTTGTAAAGCTTGACCAGGTTCATCATTATCTACTGCTAGTATTACTTTTTCTTTATCTTCAAAGTAATCTATACAATTATCTAAATAATCTAAATTATTAGAGTTTAGAGTTGCACCGTTAGGAACTGATATTGCATTTGTTATTCCAGCTTCATGTAGTGCTAACACATCCATTTCACCTTCAGTTATAACACAAGTATCAAAACCTACAATACTGTTTATATTATAAAATACTTTTTCAGCACCTTTATATAGTTTAAAATTCTTACGGCCATCTCTGTATTTAACATTGATTAATTCATCGCCTACTATATAATTGAACTGAATTGTATTCTCGGGCTTGCCGGTCTGTGGCATAAACTCAGAACCCTCTGTGACCATAAGATCGTCGAGGGTTTTCTGAGATATTCCACGTGACTCAAACCATTTAAAGACCTTAGACGTTATTTGTTTTGGGTCTACAACGTTTAACGAATCAGGACGTATATATGTCTTCTCAGACGATCCTTTACGTTGATACGTATGCAATTGAAATGATGAATCACAATGATGACAAGTACCCAAACCACGTTCCCAATCATAACTAGCACATTTAGCCTTTTGATTTTTAGGCTTCCTATCAGACGAACACAGGGGACAAATCCCCTGCGTTTTTCCTACATCTAGTTTATGTTGGTTAAACTGGTCGATTAAAAATCCATTAATCTCCGTGTTGTTTACTTGCATGTATTTAATTTAATTATTATCTCTACAATCAGGACATATGTCGCAAAACATATATTCATCTAACGTCATACCTTGTCCACACATCTCACATTCCATTAAAATGGTAGATCGTCTTCGACTACTGCTGCGGGTGCAGGCGCTGCCTGTTGTTGAGGGTTATCAAACTTCTTAACTTCTCCATTGGTCCATACTAATTTTACATTACCTAAGTATGTCTTTGCTTCTTTCGCTGCACGTTCTTCTTTACTTTGCGATACAATGACTGGACCCTGATTACCGAACTGATCAAGCTCATCGTTAAGAGTAATACTGATAGGTAAGTATTTACCTTTCTTACCAACAATGATCTTGTCTTTAGGTATTTCATTTAGATTAATGCTTGCTGCTAATATTAATGCCATTATGCTGTTGTATTAAATAGATTTGTGAACATAGTTCTAAGATCTGCTGCATTTACACCAGTTCTTCTTCTGAAATTATCTGCTTTCTTAGCATATGGGTGCAAACCATCTACAGTTGTATTGTTCTTGTAAAATTCAGTTACAGGAAAATTCATTCCAGTCATTGCACATTGTTTTGTTGTTACTTTTCTTTTTCTTGCCATAATAAAATAAAATTAAAGGGTTTTACTAATAAAATATTGTTTCGGATCGAAACTGTCTGTCTTATAAAACAGATCGTAAGCCTCACAGGCTCTTTTAACCTTGTCCTGCCCAGTTTCATAAAACTGAGGTGAACAGTCATAAATACCTATTTGATGTGTCTTTTTGTCTATAACAATAAACATAAATTCATAACCAAATAAACTACTATAAATAAAAGCTTGACTATCGTAATTGTATTTAGAAGCTGAGTACTTAAATTTAGTAAGATCAGCTGTAGTCTTCAAATCAATGATTAACTTTTCATCGTGATTAACTATGTCAGCTTTACCTTTCCACATTTGTCCTTCAAGTTCTGTAATACCAGGTTGTTCATATTCAACATTACCTGTTATTAAACTTTTACATACATCATTACTCATGATTTTGTCTCTCATTAATTCTATAGAGTCAACCTCATGTTGTAGTAGACATAGCTCTCCTCCAGCTATATCTTTATAAGCTTTAGTATTTCTAGTAGACGATTTCACAACCTTATACTTTTCAAGCTTATTAGGCTCTAGTATAGCTGTGTGAAAATAACCACCGACTAAAAATGCAGCCGATGGTGGTGACTGTTGTCCAAGCGCTAAAGGGTTGTTTAACAAAGCTGATATATCTGAGTTACTAAGGTATCGTTTACCAAAGTCGCCATAGTAATGCTCATCAATTTTAAGCTTATCTAACACCTCTTGTTTAGTCATACTATAATGTTATTTGTTTTTCAATTTCAGGAGTTACATTATATTTCTTTTTGATAGCATCGAGCTTTCCACCGGCTTGTACAAAGTCTTTAGCTTTTTGTATAGCTGCTTTGTTCATTGGTAAACCATTGGTTGCATCAGCATCTTTGGTATCATCAATTAGGAATAAATTACCTAACGCGTATTTCTTCCCATAACTTGAAGCAGTACCGAACTGTTGTGGTGTCTGCATACCTTTTTGATTAAGATCAACACCAACTAATGCTGTAGCAGGTATTGTATCTTTACCATCAGATATAGTAGCACAACTTTCAATAATAGGCACGGGGCTAGTCTCAACTAAGTTTTCATTAATTGTTACTGTTACTCCTAATTCTAATAAATAGGGTTTTGTTGCTTCAAGGATGTCTTCGGCGGAGCGGAAGTAGTATTTGCCGAATGAGTTAAATCTACTTTTCTTCGATTTAAATTTTGTCTGGATCGTAGCCAGCTTTTGGTTTAAGGTCATAGTTATATAATTACATGTTAAATTTAAGTTTTACAAGAGTAAACTACAGGTAGTCAAGCACTTGCGAGTGATCAACACTATCAATTAGTTTATCTACAGCTTGTTTTTTAAGCTCTGAAACACGCACATAAGCACTGCTTCCTTCAATATTTAAGATCTCTGCTATTTTATTAGCTGAATGCTTTTCACAGTCTAAACCGTAGCTTAATCTTAATACTTCATATTCTTTTTCATTTAAATGAGTTTTTAATAAACCAGTTAAATAAACATTTAATAAACCTATATTGTATGGCTCTGATTTATCTGCTATTTGATAGATCATAGATTCTTCATCATCAGTATTTTTAGGTTTGTCATCAATAGATAAAAACATACTATTAAAAAACATAGCAACCATTTTTTGATCTTTACCATTGTTTTTACGTATTTCATTAAGCTTGTGCTCAGGTATTCTTATATCACCTCTGTTTATATCAACAGCACGTCTGATACCACCTTTAATACGTTTAGATAAAAAAGATTTTAATGTTTTTTCTTGATCATCTGAGTTACCTAATCTAATCCAGTCTATTTTTCTAATAGCTTTTGTTAAGCTTAAATTACCTTCTTGTATAAGATCATTAATACTCATAACACCTGATGCTTGTTGTGTTGTAGAGAATTTACGAGCTATGTTTTCTACTAATAACATAAACTTCCATTGTAATTGTTCTTGACTTAAACATTGAATATCAATATCTTCTATCTTTTTTAACTGTATTAACAAATCATTTTTATAACGAATATAGTTAGGTATATTATATTTTTTCATTTGATTGATTTAAAAGTTCTTTTTCTTTTTTAAGTTCATAGCTCATATTTCTATGTATAGTTCTAGCAGAACAATTTAACAGGCCTGCAAGTCTGTTTATAGTTATTCTTTTACCCATGTCATTTATATCTAGCATACATTGGTAAATATCATCTTCGTGTATTCTTTTTGATCTACCTATTAGTTGGCCTACGATCGTTAGTTTTTGTGACAGATCTAAAGGGCAATTGTCATTAAATATAACTTTTCTTAGTTTATTTTTAGGTGGTTCTTCAAGATCACACATGCTCACATCATATATTATTCTTTTAAGTAATTCTGGAGGTATATCAAACGCAATAAATCCATACTTATAATTAGCTATTGTTTCTGATAGTTTTGTAAACTCGTTCATGTCTAATTTTGGATTTAAATACCACAAGACTAACAGATGCCATTTTAATGATTTATATGTAGTAATTTTAGCTTTACTACGAAACAAATCATAACATTCATAAGTACCTTCTTCATAAAATTTACCGTACTCAAACTCTAATGTAGGTTTATCTGTTATTGGATTACGTCTGTATACAATCCGCCTCTTGTTTAAATAATATAAGTGACGCGGTATTGATACGTAATGTGACATTAGCCTCTTACTCTTCTATTCTTAGACCTATTGTCACGTTTAGGTTTTTGAAAAGTTTTAACTTTTGTTTTTATTTTAAAAACATCAGTTGACATTAAATGTTTTATTTGTTTAGTTGTACTCATATAATTTAATTTTAACATTAGTCCATTTACCTCCCTTCATTGTCTTGTCGACCAGGAAGTCTATTCTATTAGTCCATCGTTTATTCATTCGATCTCTTATGACCCAAAGGCCATTCATTTTACCTGCATTGCTAACAATGACTAACTTGTTCATAGTGAAGCCTTTACCTTCAAGATCCCGAGACACAGCTATTATTCTGTGTGACTCAGGATTGTTCATATTGATTTTAAAGTTTGTAGCTGTTCTATCAGGCGTACTGTCTGTTTGCTTGATGGTAGCGTGATATATAGTTGCCGTTACTGTCAAGTCTGACGTCGAGATCGTCGACATCAAAAGGGTACTCAGTATAAGGTTTTTCATCTTTATTAATTATAGATTTTTTATCGTTAATATAATAATTCCAATAAGCTTTTAAACTGTTCCAAGTTACTTTATATTCATCAGGCATACACTGTGGAGGCATTGTGAAATGACCGTTTTGCATACCTTCAGGAGGATTTAACAATACTTTAGCACATTTAGTTATACTTAAGTGCTTTTTCTTGTAACGTTTAGTATATTCCTCACCAAGCGCCATCATATAATCATAGAGCCAAAAATACGTTTGCATATTTTCTCTTGCCCATTGCGTTGAAGGGTGATTATAATGTGCTTTTTTGTAAGGAATATAACTACCGTCATACTCATACAACTCAGCATAATGATGATGAGCTGTACAGAGCATTTGAGCTGCTTCGAGTATCATCTTAACTTTATGTTTGTCATAATGATAAGCGGCAGCTTTATTAGGATCAGGGTGTAAATAAAATATATTCATGTCTTATTTACCCTGTTATAATGTTGATCAAGTAGCATGTTGGCAACTTCCATGCTGATCATATTATCGTGATACAATTGCCATACTAGTTTACTCATAGTTACGAATAGTTTTAAATAATGGGTGTCTGTAACTACCGTATTGAGTACGTTCGAAATATGTAAACGTAGCTCGTTTGCCTATATAGTCATGAATGTTTTTTAGTATATTTGCTAAATCTTTGTAGTTGTAGCCTTTACCAGGAGGACAACCAAACTCGTTGCCATCGTCGTCTTGCATTAGAAACTTGCCAATAGTGCCTTCACGTTTGCCTTTACCTTCTTCATAGCCAACAATTGTAGCTTCTGTGTCATGAAAGTCTTTGAATTTTTGTAAACTATAAGATCTTTTACATTGATAAGGTCTATCTAGACGCAGTATAGAGCCCTCATAGCCATCATTTAAATTGTACTGATGTATAATATTAGCAGATTCTTGATTGTTAACTAATTTAGTTTCTACATATTTAACACAATAAGAATACATATCACTTGTAACAAGTTGATTCATTCTAGTGCTGTAATCATGCATTTGATCTATATAGTCATAACAATGAAATTGTACTAATTCTGCAGCTTCTAGCTTATCAGATTCAGTTGGTTTTTGTTTTCTGACCAATGATATAATCTTTTCAAAATTATCTCTTAGATCGTGGTTATACAATTCACCGTCTAGTATTACATCATCATTAAACTCAAACCAAGGTTTTAGTGATTCTTTAATGTGTTGTAAGTTGTGAAATTCTTTACCTGTACGTGAGAAACATCTAATGTTTTCTTTTTCGTCGAGAGTTATAACACAACGTACGCCGTCAAGCTTTGGTTGAATGTATACTTTCTCGGACCAGTCGACAGGTTTTTTGCCTACTTTGTATGCGAGCATTGGTTTAATCATAATTTATCTATTTTGTTTTGAATATTAGTAATTTTATTTTTCATTATCTCAGCTTTTTCGTACTCTTCATCATCAATAAATTTATTTTGAAGTGTACATAATCTGCCAAGTTCATCTTGTAGTATTTCACGTTCAGAAAGTTTACCTTCATATACAGGTTTGTTTTCTACGTATTTAATACCATAAGTGGCTGTTTCAGGGTTAATAAACTCCTGATATAGATCGAATTTAATTCTATCTAATAATTCTTCGTATTCTTCGTCTGTCATTAGTAATTTAATTTTTTAGGATTAGCTAAAAAGTATTTCATATCAGAAACTGTTTCTTCTAATTCTTCAATACGTACTAACATTTGTTTTAACGTGTATTTTTCACCGTCCATGTGTGATTTAACACCACCTGTAAGGTTACCTATATCCACAATTATATTTTCTTTAAACATATTATCCATATTTTATCGTATTTAGTTTGTAATTTTAGTTCTATTTACTGCATCAGTTTCTACTAAAAACTTTTCAGTCCAGTCAGTATAACCCATGTTTCTTTGTTTATATCTGTGTATAAGTTTATCAGGTGTACCGACAAATTCACATACGTTATTGTACTGATTATAAGCACTTAACCATACATCAGGTTTACCTGTCCATATAATCCACGTATACTCATGGTCACACGAGTCAACATTAGGATATAAGTATTGACTATTGTAATGAAAGTCATGTACTAAATGTGATGCTATTCTTGAGCTATCACCAAAGTTGTTAAAACCTTTGTATTCTTGCATGTGGTTAATCCAGTTTGCAAGCTCTATGCCTCTCCACTCAGGATAACCGTCGTGGTGCAGATACATATGAACGTTAGCTTTATCACTTACCAATTGAGGTTTAAGTGCAAAACCAGCTTCATGTTCTTCTGCGTGTGATCTGTCGACCACCATTGTTACGCTTCTAGTACTCATTATACTAATTCTTCTATTATACTGACTACTTCAGCGATTATTAATATTGTAACACCTATAGAAATAGATGACATTAGCAGTATAAAACCGCCTACTCTAAGCACAGATTTAACTACGCTTGCTGCAAAATGAGGAGTAAATTTACATCTCATTTGATCATAAAAATTATTCATATTATAAATTTAAAGTTAGTTGACTCGCTAGGGCTCGAACCTAGACTCTTCTGGACCAAAACCAGACGTGTTGCCAGTTACACCACGAGTCATTGTTTTAAGACAGTTGTTTTTGTATATCAAGATAATCTACTCTTTCGTGATCTTTTTCTATTAATGAAGCTATGTAATCCCATACTTCACGCTGTCTTTTAGTGTGATCTAACACACCCTGTAGTTGTTCTATTGTAATAAAAGGTGTTTGATCATCTTTTATTTCTTGCTTTAACCTGCTAATGTCATTGTCTAGTGAATAGATAGTGGCAAAAGCTTTGTCATGCGCTCTGTTTTGTATATCTTTTTCCATATTATTTGTTAATTATAGAGTTACCATACATTATATCTTGAGCAGATAAATTGTAAGTTTTTATGTCACAGTATACTGATATATCAGATATTTGACTCAATGTTAAGTCATACCATGATGTTTCAGACATAAGTGCATACTTAAGTCTTTTAGCGCTAGAATATTTTCTAGCATTTGTTTGCAGTGACAACTTAAAACCTGGTTTTAGTTTGTCATAAATTGATTTGATCTTCATATTTATATTATCCGTTTTAATTCGTATTTAGTATGTAACATATCTTTCTTTGTTACTATCTATTATGTCACCGATTTCATCCTGCATTGCTACAATATCCATAGCAAGTAGTTGTAATTCTGCTAAGCCATCAACTTCATATGTACTTAGATCATTGACTTCATTGTCTTGTATAGCGTTTACGCAGTCTCTTAACGCTTTTGCAGTGTTTTCAAACCTGCAATAACTCATATTTGGCATAATTTATTATTTTTAATGTTAGTTGCGGCGGAAGGATTCGAACCCCCGACCTTCGGGTTATGAGCCCGACGAGCTGGCCACTGCTCTACGCCGCATTTAGTGGAAGTGGGCGGAATCGAACCGCCGTTTAAGTTAGTGTGACTTTCGTCTCCTATTTCTTAGCTTACCTTATCACTCCCTTTTCGAGGCACCAGTTGTGGACAGGTAGTTAACTAGTATTGTCATTTATCCACACTTTCTGTTTTGCTTAGACGACCACTCATTTGTGGGTATTAAGCTAACGTGACCTGTATGCCGCCGCCTCGATTGTAACAAACATCGGAGGATCTTCGTTAGCCTAACAACACATCCATCCGTTTGGTACTGTTGCCGTACTAAGCCCTCTACCGCTTGCTATTTATTTTCTACGCCAAGATCTATGAACTCTGTCGCTTAGTTCTTGACTTACTATTTGTACTTCTAGTACTTGTTTGTTTGCAATAATAGGAATATAACTATATTGCTTTGTTTCGCTGCAGTTTACACAAGTTGAATAACCTAATGCGAGTCTGCCTGCCGGTATTTTACTGTTACATTTGCATCTCATATTTATATTATCCAATTATGTTCGTATTTAGTTTGTAATTAGTCTTCATCTAAACCTGCATGTAATTTTTCTATTGTAGCAGACATGATCATGTGCATTAATTCGTTATACTCATCACCTGCTAGTTTTTCTTGATCTAACTCTGATCCGTCAATAGCCCACTGAACAGAATCATATAGTGTTTCTTTGATGTAAGAGACTTGAGCGTCTGCTATTTCATCTATAATTTTCATTTTACTCATACTTTATTTATTAATTTTAGTTGATTTACAGTATATTTCTGCGTATACTCTCGCCAATAACCAGTGTAAACATGCTTTTTACGCTTACTATAGTTAGATTTTTGGTATATTTTTACCTGTTTGTGTTCGCGATCGGTAAATGGTTGACAAGTACCGTGCACTTTGTTTAGCTCATAGTGTTGAAAACCACGTTTTTTACGCTTGTTTGCAACATATTGCTTTAGTTCTTGCATATTACTACACATAGATTCTATCATTTATAGTATACCAGTTTAAGTAATCTGTGTATTCTGTGTTTTGATGTAGTCTAGTTAGTGCTTTGTAGCCATTATCTGTTTCGATAATAGCATTGCCAGTTTCTTGATTGAATTTGATTTTTTTCATATATAATTATTATCCGTTACTATTCGTATTTAGTTTGTATTATAATTTACTATAAAAGTAATTTTTTAAGTAATATTCTAACATAAATTGCATCCTAGCGATCTGAGACCAGATGTGAGCTCTTGCTACACCTATATATTCTCTAGTTTCTAAGCCATTTTCAGTTAAGAAAGTAGTTCTTCTGTTCTGCTTGTATTGTTTGTTTAGTTGATATGGTGAGTAAGTGCCATTTTGTTTTCTTACTGTACCACTTTGAAACACTGCTAGTCTTAAATTACCTTTACTTTTATAGTAAGTTGGGTGACAAGGAACAGGAAACTCAAATTCTCTTGTACCATTTTTAGCTTGTCTTTGTGTTGTAACTTCTTTGATATTATACTCGACTAGTAGTTGTCTAGCGAACGCATTTTCAAGCGCTTCTTGTTCGAGTTGCCATTTAGTTTTACTCATTGTAATAAGGTTTAGTGTAATCTGTATTAAAATTGATTGATTTAGCGACATTTTGACGCCATTGCCACTCACGCTTGCGATACTCATAGCTTTGACACCATTTTTTCACAGCAGTGACTTGTGGTATTTCACCGTATTTTGCTTCATAGTCAAGACATTGTTGTAACTTTGCTTTGATTTGTGAAGCGGGATAGTCTATAAATTCTGTATTCATATTATTATTATCCATTAGTAATCGTATTTAGTTTGTGTGTAAGCACAATACCTTCTACATCTGCTCTTGTTAGCTCGTCAGTCATTTGTCTGAGTATAGCCCAAGTGAGATCTATATTTTTAGCATAATGTGTATGTAGTAAATAAATCATATTGCTACTACATTTACAAAATAGTAAGATATTGCTACTATAGTTATTAAAGTTAAAAGTAAGTTACTTTTTTGCATTTCAGTTAAATTTCTATTATTATTCATATTTATTATTATTTAGTTTATTATTATTATCTTACTCTATCGTATTTAGATATTGGTATTAGTGAGATTAGTTCTCTCATTCTAGCTTTTGATTCACTAGTTGGATTAAAGTTTGCGTGAAATTCATCAAGTTGTTGAAGTTCGCTGTATATTTTAGTTAAATTCATATTATTATATTTAGTTGACATGGTGAGAATCGAACTCACATTAACCATTATGTCATTTTACTTGTTCGCAATTTACTGTTAGAAACAAGTGGAACTCACAGTGTAGATTATACTAATTCTACATTTCTTAGTACTACTGGAATATTATTAGTAGCAGTATAACTTTTGTACTTTATGAAGCAAGCCATTTTTTCTAAGTTTGCTTTCATGATATTGTACGCTTTATCATGATTGTAAGTGTGCTTGACACCTTTTTTGTTAGTAAATTCGATAGTTACATTTTTTCCGATTAGTGATTTTCTGATTACAAATCTTTTTGAAGTTAATTTAGTCATAGTATTATTATTTATTAAGTTATTATTTAGTTTATTAGTTACATTTATATTATCAATTGTGTGTCGTATTTAGTTTGTATGTTAGTGTAATATTGTTTATTAGTTATTATTAGTTAGTATGTATACCACATTGTCACTATGTGTATTATAATTTACTTATTATTTCTTCATATAAATAATCTTGTATTGTCTCATTGTATTTATCTCTACACATTGAGTTATCATATGGATACTCTAATTTAATTTGTTTGATAATTTCAGTGAGTGAAGTTTCTAGTAAGTAATTCATATTGTTTATTGTTTTTGTTATTCATATATATTATCATAGTGACATCGTATTTACTATGTATGTTTAGTTAGTTTAGTTTATTCTGGGCAAAACGTGAACATATATATATAATCTATGCAAAACGTGAAACATATAGGAATAATCTGAAAAAGCAGGGGGAGGCCCGCTAAACTAAAATCATTTTCGGTAATGTGCTGATAGTCAGGAGGATAGGGGTAACACCATACTTCTATATACATTACAACTTTTTTGTGACATAAGCCTATTATAGCTATAGAGTAACAGGCTAGTGTCACACTATTGAAATATACCACAAATATTAGCAAGTAAACCTCACTAAAAACCTGTAATATTACTAATCAAGCACGCTTCACCAAAAGTCTGCTTTCGATAATGCATATAAAAAAAAATAAACATGGCAATAATCTCCTCATATCCTGTAATTACTCCACAGTTACCAGATAAAATACTAGGATCAAATAATGTAGACTCGGCTGGAGACCCAGTTTTAGGTAATCCCACCGTACAATACACATTAACATCAATAAAAGAACTAGTTGATCAAAATTTTGTTCAACAACTCTCTTCTTCCAACGTAGGGAATCAATCATATCCATTAAGTAATGATAAAATAGTGTTTGGAGCGGCTGAATCTGGCGTAAATGTTAGTATAGACGCTGCTGGCAAGGTAACATTCATTAAAGCAGGTACATATTATGTACAACAAAAATATTTATACGGTGTATCTTCTCAAGCTACCCGTTATTTTACATTTAGATCCGTTCATACAACCGCAACAGTGTCTTCTCAGTATGGATCCGCTTCAGTAGATGTAACAGGATCAAACATGACTAATCCAGAAAGAAAACCTATGTATATAAACTACATGATAAAAGTAGTGGCTAACGATACATTAGAGTTTGAGTCTTTATTAGATGCTAGTGGTAATGTAACCCAAGCATCTTTATATAACAGACCTCTAAATCAGTGGGGCACGGTTCCTTCTGCACAAATAATAATTTCAAAACTAATATAATGGCAATAATATATTCATATCCCACGGTCGAGCCTACAAGAACTGATCTTATATTAGGAACAGATGTTAGTGTAAAAGGTAAACCTACTAAAAACTTCACAGTACAAAGCATTATTGATCTTGTTACTGTAGCAACTGGAGATTTACAAACAGTATTAGACTTAGGTTTTGTAGCTGTAGGTAGAGATATTAATTTAACTAACAATACATTTAAAGGAGCAGGATTTCAAACTCAAGATACTCAAACACCAGCCAATGTCCTTGTTAATATAACAGGTCAGGTTGGTACAGGCTTCACAGATTTTACATCGACAAGAATAACTGGTACACTTCAAACACCTTCTCAACCTAACGTAACTAGCTTAGGCACGCTTACAGAATTAAAAATAGGTAATGCAACCCCAGCTGTAACATCTATAGAAACTACATTTACAAACCCAGGAACTGATTTAGCTTTAGCCACAACTAAAGCTATAGTAGATTATATAGCAACAACACCTAACCCTGATACGTTATTTCAAACATTACAAGCTGGAAACACAGCTTACAGCGGAGGTGTAGGTTTTGATATAGATATGGGTGTAACCGGTACGTCAAATGGTAATATACTATTTGGTAATAACAAAAAAATAAAGATAGGTGACTTTGGTGTAACTTATCCTTTAGAAATGTTTTATGGTGGAGATCCTGGGCCATCAACAAATGTTGTAGCTATATTACAAAACAAAGCGGGTGGAGTTAGTGGTAATGTGCCTTTAACTTTACGTAGTGATATTTTAGATTTATCTAGTGTAGGTTCAGTAAATCCTTCTGTAAGTCCTGAAAAATATTTAACAGCAACTAAAGACAATGGTGTTCTTTTATATTTTAATGATGATAAGAAATTTGAAACTTTAACGGGTGGTGCTAAAACAACTGGTACATTTGAAGCAACTGGTTCAGGTACATTTGTTAATTTATTAAATTCAGGTACATACCAAGATTCAAGTGGTGATGTTGGAACAGCTGGTCAAATATTATCTTCTACAGCAACAGGTACTAATTGGATAACAGATCCTAACCCTACACCATACTTATGGAAAATAGAAGCTGACAGTGGAACGGGTAGTCCTTATACTGTTGCTAATGGAGATCAAATTCATTTCGTCGGTGTTGGCAATGTAAACACTGAGTGGAATAACACTAATAAAGAGTTACAAATTAGCTTAGCTGGTACTTCTGTATCAGGTAGTGGAGTAGATGGTAGAGCAACTTATTGGACAGGTAATCAAACTATAGGTAGTTCGGATAAATATTTATTTGGTAGCACTAATTCTATGTTATCAGTTCACGATACAAGCGATGTACATAAAGGTATAATTTGGGCAGACAATTTTACTACTGATGGTAGTTCATATCCAATTAGTGCTACAGCTCCTAAGTGGACTGGTAGTGTAATGACTAATATGACAGCAATAACATCTACTCTTTTTACAGGTGATTTAGCTGGTAATGCAAGTACAGCTACTCAATTAGCTACAGCTGGAACTATAACTACCACTGGTGATGTTAGTTTAACAGGTGGTCCTTATAACTACACACAAGGTGGTGACATGGAATTAGCTACAACAATAGCTGATAGTGTTATTATGGGTAAACTATTAGATAGTTATTCTGCTGGAACTGCAGGTGAAATTGCTGCTAGTGATACAATATTACAAGCGTTTACTAAACTACAAGCAAGTATTACAGCCACAACTGGTTTATCTTATGAAGGAGCATGGACACCAGGAACAGATGCTACAGCTGGTGGTACACCTGATTTAAGATTATCGGGTGCAAAAGTTAATGGTGCTTTTTATATATGTGATGCAGATGGTACTGGTACACCTAATGGTAATGGTACAACTCCTAACTCATGGAAAACTGGTGACTGGGTTATATATGTAGCTAATGGTTCTGCTACAGACGAGTGGCAAAAGCTTGACCAATCAAATGAGGTATTAGGATCTGGTTCTCCTAACCAATATACAATGTGGAGCGGAACTAATACTATAGGCACAGGTGTTATAAGTCAAGATACTGCTACAACAAAAACAGTTACAATAGGTAATTCTGCAAACTTAGTAGTTGAAGGTAGTACAACACTTGGTGATGCTAATACAGACACAACAACTTTTAAAGGTCCAGGTACTTTTGAGCAAACAGCTAGATTAAAAACAGGTTTAGCTTTAGGCACAGCAACAGATGGTACAGAATACGGTACAGCTGGATATGCCTTAACTTCCGGTGGAGCTTCAGGTAACGCAAATACATGGACAGCTCTTGAAGTTGGTACTGTTACTAGTGTAGGTTTAACTGAAACAGGTGATGCACTTACTATAACAGGTTCACCAATAACAACTAGTGGTACAATTAATATAGCAGGTGCTGGTGCGCCAGGTCAATATATAAATGGTGAATTAAATTTAGTTACTTTCCCAGTTGTAGATAATTATGTTAGTTGGACACTAGCCGGTGACAGTGGTGCCACGCAAACTATTTCAAGCTTAAATACAGCCACAATAGCAGGTGGAGCTGGTGTTAACACTCAAACTGGAACTAAATCTGTAGCTATAAATTTAGCATATACAAATATAGCTAACACAAACTTTGTTGACCAAGCTACTGCAGGTACACCTTCTTCTGGAGATCAATTATTATTTAGTACTTCTGGCGATGTTAAAAGAGCTAGTATAGCAGATATTGTAGATTTAGGTAATGAAACTTTAGCTCAAGTATTAAGTAATGGTAATCCAACTGGTGGTACTGATATTGCAGTAAGTGCAGGAGATGATATAACATTCACTGATACTAGTAAAGCTTTATTTGGAGATAGTAACGATTTACAAATATACCACGATGGCAGTAATAGCTATATAAAAAACTTAACAGGTTGGTTAAATATTCCTCTTTCTCAAAATGGTATTTCAATAGCAAATGCTGATTTTAGTGAAACAATTGCCAGATTTTTATTAAATGGAGCCGTTGAATTATATTATGATAGCTCTAAAAAGTTTGAAACTACAAGTACAGGGATTAGTGTAACAGGCGGTGGAACTTTTACAGGAGATATAACAGCTGCTGTTGGAACTTTTAAAGCTCCTGGAGCTGCAGCTAGTATAATAAATGCTTTTCAAGCAGACAACGGAAATAACGCTGCAACTTTTAGAACTACAACAAGTGGATATGTATTCGAAATAAGATCACAAAATAGTGGTACTATAAAGATTGATACATCTTTGGCTACTTTTACAGGTAACGTAAAAATCGACGGTAACTTAACTGTTGATGGTACTATAAATCACGGTGGTGGTGGTGGTGGCACTGCTAAAGGTGGTACTTTTACTAAACTGTTTACGTCTGTTGCTGGTGGAAGTATTGCATTTTTAATAAATAGAGATACAACTGGTACTATGGTATTTGATGTAATGATGACAAGTGATACAAGTACTACTTGCTCAATTGCTAAAAAGTTTACAGTTGTAAAACAATTTGGAGTTGCCCCTGTGGTTTATAAAATACTAGATACTGGCCCAGATTTAACAGTTGATTTTACACCTGTTTTTGCACAACATACAAATAATACAAATTTAAAATGTACAATAACACCTAATAATTTAGATACTCAAAAAATAGGTATTACAATTGATTTAGGGTTTGGACAGAACGATGCGCAAGTTGTAATGAATTAAAATAAAATATGGCTAATTTATCTAATTTAAATAATAAATTCATCGTCACTGACGGAGGTAATATATTGATTGGTTCAACTGTAGAACGTGGAATTGTAACAATAGATCAACTAGGTGTTAATACAGTTGGTTTAGTTATAAATTCTACATCAGGCACATATCCTCCATATTTATATTTAAGAGACCAAGGAGGTGTTGGATATTCAGAATTACAAGCAAATAATAATTTATATATAAACGCAACTAAGGTAGGAATCGGAACGGATTCACCTAATGCTCTTTTAAATTTATCACAAGCTGCTGGTGCAAATATAAGGTTTGATAATGAGACCACCACTAATTATTTTACTATTGGCGAAGGCGTAGGCACAAATAATGTGTTTTCATTTAGAGGTAATTCATATAGAAGTACTGACACAATGTCTATTGATTTTGTTAACGACCGAGTTGGTATTGGAACGATTTCGCCTGATTTTACCTTAGATATTGAAGCTGTAGATAGTGGAGTTCAATTACAAATAGGTAGAACTAATACAAATGCAGGTTCTACTTGGATGGGTTCTGATTCAACCGGGTTTCATTTAGGAGTTGGTGCTTACGGCGCAGGAAATTCTGTTGCTGATCCTAATGGTTTTACTGTTTTAACCTCAGGCAACGTAGGAATAGGAGAAGCTTCACCTAGTGCTAAACTTCAAGTAAATGGTCAAATAAAAATAGGTTCTGGAGCAGGTTCAGGTTCTGATTCAAATAATATGAGTATTCAAGTAAGTAATTCAACTTATGGTGATACCACAAATTTAGGAATACTCGTTAGAAATAATGGTACAAATGGACAGTTTGCTCAAATAGGATTTGGTTATTCTGAATCAAAATGCCCTGTAGTTATTGGTTCAGTTATTACGTCAGGATCAGGTGCAACAAAAGGAGATTTTATAATAGGTACAAGAAGCACAACAACTGGTAGTGATGCACCTATAGAAAGAATGCGTGTAGACAGTGTAGGTTTAGCAACATTTAGGTCAACATACATAATTCCGGGTTTTTATGGTGGAGAGGTTACACTAGGTGGAAGTAGTACTGCTTTTGGTTTACAATTAAAATATGATCAAAATGCAGCTACAACGAGTACTTTATATCATTCGCCAGGGTATACAAATGATAATAACTTATTTAAACTTGGTTCTGGTTCAGGAAACTCAAGTCAATTAGTATTAAAAGGTAACGGTTTTGTTGGTGTTGGTTCTACCTCACCAGCAGGAACTAGAAGCAAGTTTGGGGTATCATTTAATGTTACTGGAAGTGCAGCGAGTTTAGCAGAATCAGTTACTTATGCAACAATGGAATTATATCCATATAGAAATGGCTCAACGTATGGTATGTTTTTTGGTAATAAAGGTGTAACTAGTGGATATATACAAAGTGCAAGCAGCAATGGTAGTGCTTCTGGTCATATATTTTTAAACCCATTTGGAGGAAATACTGGTGTTGGAACAGGAAACTCTGTGCCTGGTGAAAAATTAGAAGTTCATGGCAATATAAAAGCTAATGGTAATATAAAAGCCAACGATATAGATGGCAAACTTTATAGTATGGCCGCCTCTTGGGCTTATGTGGCCAGTAAAAATGATCTTTTTTCTTTTCCTGGAACTGATGGTGCAGTGTGGGAGTATACTATTAAAATGAATCCTAATTCAGCTGGATCTGGAGCATACAGAGATTATTATTATGGTAAGCTTGGTATTGGAATTGGATGGAACGGAAGTAATGTAACACAATATATGTGGCAGCAACAAGATCAAACTGCACCTAGAAGTTTGTATAGTTCTGGAGGTGGAAACTTTAATCCTTTGTTTAGAATGTATTACAGTGGTGGAGTTTATACTGATTTAGCTTATGGCACAGCTTGGACTTTAAGAATACAAGGATTATCAACATCAACGTATGGTGATATATTTTTTAGAAGACTAGCATAAACAAAAAATAAATGGCAAATTTATCAAATATAAATAACGTATTACGAATTTCATCAGATCTTAGAGTTGGTATAAATACAGATGCAGCTTCTTATGCTTTAGAAATAGGTGGAACTAATTCAGGTATTAAATTAAAAAATTCAGGTGGTAGTGGTAAAGTTTATTCTTTATTATCCGATACAAGTGGTAATTTTCAAATATATGATGATGCAGCTACAAGTGGAAGATTGGTTATAGCTAGTGGTGGTGCAGCAACTTTTGCAGGATCAGTAGAGTTTTCAGCGGGTGTTGTTAGATTAATTGCAAATCAATTACAAAGTGGTTATAACGCTGATTCAGAAGATTCTGATTTTTGGATTAACTATCAAGGCTATCAAGGTGGTACAACAAGATATAGAGACTTTAGAATTGGAGATGGTAAACAAAATCAACTTGCTTTTTTTGATGGTTCTACTGGAATCGCAACTTTTACAGGAAATGTGAATGTAGGTGGTTCTGTTAGTTCGCCTGCAAGTGTAGGAACAATTTTAGGTGTAGTTGGTAGAAATGGTGTAGGTGCTGGAACCGCAGGAATTGTTTTAAAAGATTATGATAATGCAGGTTGGGATATATGGAATAGTGGAGGAATATTAAATTTTAGATATAACAATGGCGCAAGTGGAGCAGGAAATGGGCTTAGTATAGACACGACTAGTAATGCAACTTTTGCAGGTGATGTAACTACTGATGGTATATATAAAATAACTACTGCACCTGACGGTAATATTTTAGAATTAGATCAAGCTGGTAGAAGTATGGATATTGGCGTTTATTTTTCTTCTAACTCTACTGATAGTGAATGGCAATTTAAAACAAGCACGGGTAACGTAAATGGCGCAACAACAAACGCTTTAGTGATTAAACCATCACAAGCAACTTTTGCAGGTGATCTTCATGTAGGAGGAGCATCAGCAGCTAGATTTAAATCAGACGGAACAAATACATATATTGATGCAATACCTAATCCAAGTTCAATTATATTTAGAAGTTCTGGCTCTGTTGAAAAAATGAGAATAGATGCTAACGGCGTGCTTCAATTAACATCAGGTATAAACGGGTATTTAAATTCTAATTCCATAGGTCTAGAAATAGACATAAATAGAAACCCTGAAACTGGAGGTTTTAAAGATACAGGCTTGAGTCACGCAAGAATAATAATGAGAGGTGATACTACAGCAAACGGAGGCTCTAATATTAAATTTGTTACTTCTCCAACTGTTAATACTGTTGGATCAACAAAAATGACTATTGAAGGAGATGGAAACGTCGGAATCGGAACGATTTCGCCTAATCAAAAACTTGAAGTTACAGGAAATATACGTATAGATTCAAGAAGCAAAGCAGGTAGTGGTGAAATAGATAAACTTGCATTTACAAAAGATCGGGCAGATGCAGGTACAGGAACATATGAAATGGGAGAAATAAGATCTTTTACTACTAATGGATATTCTGGTGGAATGACTTTTTATTGTGGTAGACACACTGGTGGTGGTGGTTATGCTTTAATTTCTACTATGACTATTGGTCATACAACTGAAATTGGTCTAGCTCATGTTGGGATAGGAACAACTACCCCTTCCGCAAAACTTACAATAATATCAAGCGGTGCACAAGGTCTTGAATTAGGCCCAGATACTAGTTCTAGTGGTAACTCAGGTCGTATTTTCTGGACAAACACCGCTGGTGGTTGGGCAATGATGGCATTAGGTCAAGTGCTTTCTGTTAGATCAGCAGCACAACCAGGTAGTACTTCAGGTACATCAAAAGTACAGTTAACTAATTACAGTTCGACCGCGTGGACTGCTTCTTCTGATGAAAGCTTAAAAGAAAATATAAATTCTATAGGAAATGTATTAGATAAAATAAACAACTATAGATGTGTAGAGTATAACTTAATTGATGATGAAGATAAAAATAAAAAAATAGGTTTTATTGCTCAAGACTGGCAAAAAGATTTTCCGCAAATTGTAGAAGAAATGGAAGATGAAAAAATAGGTATGAAATACACTGAAACAATACCAGTTTTATTAAAAGCAATACAAGAACTAAAAGCAGAAATTGAATTATTGAAAAATAAATAATGGCATCATTATCTAATATAAACGGGATATTTGACGTTCACTCTACTGGTGCTATACAGTTTAATGGCAATCATGGAGCTTCTGGGCAGATATTAAAATCAAATGGTAATGCAGCCCCGACTTGGGTTGATGCTTCAACTGTTATTGGTGGTCCTTATTTACCTTTAGCTGGTGGTACACTTACAGGAGCTACAGCTACAGCTTCTGGAATATCATTTACTGTTGGTGG
>WLWH01000822.1_pt1 | contig 24163 bp, 22 predicted proteins | sample 6712741 | NCBI WGS metagenome assembly WLWH01 (sample SAMN12718694, study PRJNA515312) | sponge metagenome | isolation source: marine sponge | host: Mycale hentscheli | place: New Zealand: South Island, Marlborough, Capsize Point | collected 2003-05-01
ACTGTTACATCTTGAAAGCAGTCTGCATAAAAATTGGGATTAAGTAACATATTATTCCACATCACTGACTTACCTGATCGGATGGGAGCAGCCACAATCAATAATTGACCCTTATATATATTTGGAAGATTTGGATGAATTTTCTTCTTCATCTTTGATTCATTCTCAATAGGTTGTATTGGTAATATATCTAGGTTTTTATCCATTTATTATATATAATACATTATAAAATTAATATTATTTAAATATTATTTAAATTTTTATAGTTGTTTATTTTTTTTAATTTATATTTAATTATTTTCTCAATTTATATATATAAATGAATAGTGATGACAAAAAAAGTCTTGAAGAATTGGGAATTTATATTTCCCCTGAAATAGTTCAAAAATATAGTCATAAAAATGCAGATCCTGAGCAATGGAGTAGATTCTATTATTATAAAAATAAAAAAAAAACTAAAGTGAATAATATCAATTATGATTACGAAGTTTCCTCAACATTAAATTATAAAAAAAACACATTTTATTTAATGTCAATTATGAGTCATAAAGATCCTTATTTTGATTATTACTTTTGTTTAAAATCAGATTTACCAAAATGTATTATTAAAAAATCAAATAGAAATAAATCTGATAATATTAAGAATACAAAATTTAGAAATGAATATAAAACTAGAGATTATGAAAAATGTCCTAAAACTGGAAAAATTATTGTTAGATTTGATTAATAAAATATTATATACATTTTATTAATTTACCATCTAGATCCAAAACCCATTCTATTACTTGATCTAATAGCATTGAATTTGTCCATCATAGATGTTGGAGCTTCAGGGGGTTTAAAGGGAATTACTTGTGGAGTATTTCGCAATCTAGGTTGTGGTTGTGGTATTACTTTATTTATAATTTGTGGAATTTTTTTATTAATTACTGGTGGTCTTGGTTTTTGTGCAGTAGGAATAATTTTATTAGGATGTGGATCTTGAGAAAAAGATACCTTTTTCATTTTTCTTTGTTCATATCTTTCCATATATTCGCAGAATTTATCAAAATTTTCCATATTATCTTTAGGTATATTTACAGGTATTGGTATTGGATCAGATGTTACCTTTTCTTCTTTTTTCTTCTTTTTCTCTGCATATTTAGCCCTTGCTTTTGCTCTTCTAACTTCAAGAGATTTTTGTCTTGCTTTAGCTAATTTTTCTTTTTGTGCATCTGACATTACTCTTTTTTTTCTTGGTTTTTTATCTCTTCCTCTCTTTCCAATATTTGCGTATTTTTCTTTAGTTGGTTCTATACTTAATTCTATATTTGTTTCATCTTTTTCTTCAGTAACCCCCTTTATATCGGATGATGTGATTGTATCAATAGGTTCTTTAAGTGGTTTATTTTCTCTAAGTGTTTTCTTATTTCCCATCATAAATATATCATTATAATTTGTTTGTGGTTTTACTTCTTCTGGTTTTGCTTCTACATTCATAGGTAGATCTATTATTAGGTCTAAATCAGTAGGTGTTTCATTTTTGTCTGCTGATACTAATTCTGGAAGTCCTGAAATATTTTCATCAAATACTTTTTTAGACATTTTTTATATATATATAATAAAGATTTTTATTTTTGTAATAAAAATTATATTTTTTGTATTAATATTATGTAAAAAATATAATTTGTATAATAAGTATTTTGTATAATTAAGTATAATTGTTATAAAAGTTGTCTGCTGATTGCTTGTAACATTTTGGTCCATCTCCTCCCTTTAATGTTCTATCCTCCATTCCTTGTCTTATTTTAATCCATATTGTTGAATTTGGAGCTAAATTATTTATTTTTCTTCCTGTAGTATCTGTTAGCTTAACTTTTAATTGATTTAATGAATCCATTGATAAATTTTTGAGTTTAATCCAATTTTCATTTGATGGTTCATTATATGTTGAATCACTTTTATCATTATCCAATCTAATAGGTGCTATTCCTAAAATACAAGCATCATTTGATCCACCCCATACCGTTGAACCTCCTCCTAGAGCTCCATCAATTGGAAGATTTGGTAATTGAACAATTACAACTTCATTTGATTCATTCCATTCTGGAGCTGGAAAATCTGATTCTAATGCAACTGTTGAATTTTTTGGAATAGAATGAAGTGAATCTTCTCTGAATCCAATTGTTCTTGCTATATTTGAGTATCTATCAGCCATTACTCTAAATTTATTATCTACAAATTGAGATATATCCCTTGATAATTCTCTTAATGGACTAAATGCAAAATGAACATCTCTAAAAGGTAATTCATCACCTGCTATTACTACAGTTCCTGTTGCTCCATCTATCGCCTCAGAAGATCCATTAAATATACTCATTAATGATCTTTCTGTATTTTGATGTCTAATTGAACTGATTTTTATTGTTACATCAGTTCCTGGAAGCATTGGACGAGGTTTTTTTACATTTGCTCCTTGAAATAATGGTAAATGTTTATAAATATCAAAATCTCCTCCATCAGTTACAACAACATATCCTTTATTTCCATTTAAAGTTGCAGGTGATGTTGATGTTGTTCTTGGAGCTGTAACTGTAGGAGAATTAGAATATCTACCTTCCCAAATAAATTTATCTTGGTCTGCTACTGTTGGAACAACTGGAGCATTCGCATCATTTCCACATTTACCATTTTTAGGTATTAAAGATATTTGATTACTACCATTCTGTAATAATTGTCCTTCACCAAATTTAATTTTGTTTGTATAATCCCATCTTGTAGTATTCATTGGATGATAAAAATATTCTACTGTCCAATTTTGAAGAGCATCATTCGGCTTTATTTCCCACCAAATATCATATTTTACACCTCCATTAGCCCAATTATTAAAATCCTGTTGATTTACTGTATTATTTTCTGATGCTTCATATCTTGAACTCCATCCAGTCATACCAACCCTTTTATTTGAAACAATCCCTCCCATATAAATAGGTAATTTATCTCTATTATCTGGAAAAGCTAATATTGGATCAAAAAGCCAATGATGTCCATTCATCCAATAATCATTGACTTGGTTTCCTGAACCTCCACCACCTCCCCATAATCCACCATCTGGTAATAATGGGGCTGCTCCTAATGAGTGTGTCCATATTGGATATTTATTTAAAATACATAATGATGTTTTTTGAATCCTTTGTTCATCTTCATTTGGAGGTAACCATTCTGCAAAAGTATGATCTACTCCCCATCTTGTAATTGGATTTGCTATAATTGCATTTGTTTGTTGTCCTGTTTCCATATTAATATTATTTTCAAATGTCCCCATACTTGCAAAAAAGGATTCATTAGCATCTTGATCATTAGCATATCTATTTGTTTGCATTTCATTTGGTGTTCCTCCAGTTCTCCCGATGGTAAATCTTTGAGCTGTAAATTCCATTTCTAATGATGTAGTATTATAAGATGCTTGTATTCCTCCTACTAATGGAGATACAGGGATATTAGCATTATATGCATTTCCTTTTCCTGAACCTGCTGTTAATCCTCCTGATAATAATGCATTATCAATTATTCCTCCTAGTTGAAAATTTTTATAAGTTCCGTGGTCAATCTTAAATTTAAATGCTCCAGTTTCATTCTCTCCTGCTACATCTACATTACCATATTGAACTACAAATGTATCATTACCTTCGTGGATAGTTGTTTCATCATTTCCATTTTGTTTAAAATTAATATTTGAGCCTACTAAACAAAGTTCTGCATTCTGAGGAAGTTTAATACCTCTACCAAAATGGTTTTCAAATTCGGCAGGGTCTTGTCCTTTTGAGTTTAAAACTATTAACGACATTGTTTTATATATATTAATTATTATATTTTTTTTTTTTATCTTTAATATTTATATATAAATGGATCTCTACCCAAAGATTAAGAAAGTTGAAAGAAAAGGAACAAAATCTGCTTTACATCCCGATACCATACTCAAGGCTGAATTGAATCGTGAAAAAAAAGAAAAAACAAAATTTACTCCTGAATGTGTATTTTGTAATTACCCTACAAGTAAATCAAAAAAGAAATCTAAAAATAAAAATAAAAAGAAAAAATAATTTTATAATTAAATATATATATTAATGGATCAAAATATAGGATATGTTGCAATAGGGTTATTTGTTTTATCTGAACTATTGGCATTTACAAAAAAAACAAAAGGTAACGGTGTATTACATACATTACTTTGTATTTTACAAGGTAGTGAATGTATGGTGAAAAATATAAAAGCTCAAGTTGAAAAAGAACTTGATGTTGAAAAAGGTGTTAAAACTGCTGATGTAGCAATTCAAACTGAATAATTTAATATTAATTAATTATTAAATTATTTATAAAATATCTAAAAAATCTAATTGATTTGTCTTATTGATTTCTTCTTTACCTTTAATATCTGTTGTTCTCCATATAGTCATATCATCATCAAAAGCTTTCTTTTCAATGATTTGTTTCATTATATCATTTGGTCTAAATTTCAATACTTTTCTTCTATTTTCTTTATGATTTCCAGTTTCTAAATTTTTGAAATGAAATGAATTTAATTTAGCCATAAATGATTTTTGTTTTTTCTCTTCTCCACTTCCAACTTTATTAATTTTGCTCCATTCCCAATATTCTGATAATAAATCTCCAAGTTCTATTTGATAAGGTTTATAAAAAGAATCATAATCGTAATATTGTCTAAATACTTCTAATTGCTTTGTTCCTCCTAGTGGATCTTCTTCCTCAATAAATTTAGTATCATCTTCTTCATCCATTATATAATTTCTGTAAGTTTGTTGAAGAAAAAAGTCTTTCAAAAATAATAATTCATATGGAATAAATAAACTTGCTACATTATTATAAGCTTCTGATTTACTATTTTTATTTTTTGCATCTTTGAAATCAAATTTTTCTGATTCCATATCATTATAATAATCATATAGGAATTTTGTAAAATCATCTGAATCTGTGATATCGTGAATTTTTGTCCATTTCTCTTGTGATATTTTTGTATTTAATCCATTACCTTCAAATATAAACCATCTTCTTTCTCCTGTCATTACATCTAAAACAATAGGACACATTTCATTTGTTGTAATTATATTTAATGCATAATTTACTGCTTCAAATTGATTTGAATGTTTTGGATTAAATGTTATTGTATTTTCTGATACAATTGATTTGAATCTATTTGTTAATGATTTAGTTGATGTAAGATCCATCTCATTAAGATTAACAATTAATTTATGAAACAATCCCATAGCATAATCCCCTATAACATCCTTAGCATTTGATGTAGTCAAATAATGTTCTTCACCAATTACTTTTGCAATTCTTGATAATATAAAGTTTTTTCCTGATCCCTGTCTTCCCTTAATAATAATTCCAAATGGTTTTTTTCTTGATGGATATTTAATCTTAAATGATATAATATTATTGAATTGAATCATTGCTTCTTTATTTCCTAATAAATTAATTAGTATTCCTTCCCAAATCTTTTTATATTTTTCTATCATATTTGCTTTTAGAGATTTAGATTTATCATATACATATTCTGGATATCCTGAAAAAGTATTATATATATCTGCTTGTTCTCTTTCTTTTGAAGGTTTATTTTCTGGATAGAAATCCATTTTAAAATATTTTCTCATTCCTTCTTTTCTCCATCTTTTAATAAATGGTGTTTCTTTTTCTTGTTCTACATCTCCATCTTTTGTTCTTTTTACAACATATTCAATTGATATAACATCTCCAAATGATTCAACTAATGATGGATATTTATAAGGTGTATTTTCTACTTTATTTCTGATTCTTCCTGTTTCTGGATCTTTCAACTTTTCAGTATTTTTTAACCAATAATTACCATCTTTTACCGTAAAACATACAAATCTTTCCCAATAATCTTTTTGTAATTTATAATCATATTTTAGAGATTCTAAATATTTAATATCAAAAGATTCTAAAACATATTCTGGATGTTCTTTACCTAATAAATCTTCATCCATTAATTCATTTACTCTTTCCATAATTTTCTTACCTTCTGAACAATCTTTGATTGTAAATGTTAGATCAAAACCTATCTTGTTTTTTACTATTTGTTGTAAATCACTACATTTAATATCTGCATCATCTTGAAATCCATCATAACAATAAATAAATCTATTTTTTACCATTTTTTCTTGCTCAGTTAATTCTAAAATTACTGTTTCAATTATAATTCTTTCCCAATTTTGTAAAAACATTGATGATATTGAAGAATTTGGATTTTTTTCATATGGCTTTTTAAGATCCTTTTTTACCTTAGATGCTTTAGTCCATATTTCCATCTTCTTTGCGAATTCTTTTTTATTTTTAACGATGATTTCTCCATATATATCTGGGTTATTACTAATAATGTATCTTTTGACTATTTTCTCAACTTCTTTCTTAAGTTTTACTAAATCCTTATTGTTATCATCACAAACTAGACCTTTATCTTTTACAAATTTATCAATACTTCCACCAAAAAAAGCTGTTGCAATTACCATTACTTTGAATAATCCCTTTTTATTTTCTTCTTCTGTTTTGTATGTTTTTGATAATTTTTCAATCCATTGATTTCTATTCCTACAATAATCTTTCAAATATTTGTATTCTTTTTTGTCAAGTTTCATTTTTTTACATATATTAAATAACACTTCTGGCTGTGCATTCTGTATATCATAATCTGTTGATGTATCAATTGATAATGCTTGTCTTATATCACTTGGAAGCATTGTCATTGATATATTTTTTTTATAATTTGCTCTTCCATACTCATTTACTTGAGCTTTTACGACTAAAAATCCATTTCTAATTTGACTTTTAACTTTTTTCAATTGTGATTGAACATCTGTAAATGAACAATGAAATTGTTCTAACCAATCTGAACAAGTGTATGTTTTATTATACCCACTTTTTAAAATTAGATCTAGGTTAGCTGTGTTGATTTTCTCTTTAATTTTGTTATCAAAGTGAAACATTGTAGAGTTGTTTTTTTTGATTTCCCAAAGGTTATTATTAAACATCTTATATATATATATTAGATAATTATTTTTTAAATAGTTTATTAATTTTTCATTAATTAATAAAATACTTAAGAGATTTCTATAGGTTTTTTTTTAATATGCGAATCTATCGTGACTAAAATATTTGCAGAAGTCCCATTTCTTAGCTTTTGATCCTCTCAAATGGTGGAATACATACATTTTAAATTGTTCATCATCGTAATCTGTTTCTGCTAAACTTTTATGAATAATTTCATTAGTTATATCATCTACTTCTGGGATACCATCACCATCATACCAACTTAGTTGAAAATCCCATTTATTACAACATTCATACCATTGATTCATAATACTATTCCTTAATGTATCACTTTCAATTCTTTCAAATGCATCTTTAAAAAACCAAAATAGTTTTAATGGAATTATTTCATTTAAATCATCTAGATTTTCTCTATTTTCATCTAGATCTTCCATTTTCTTATATAATATATTTAATTTTCTATTTGTATATTTAATATTGTTAATACATATAAATTCATTATCTTCAGATGTAATAGTATTATTCGCCCCACATTCGGAGAGGACTTTGTTCATTTCATTTAGAAATTCAGTTTTGTTCATATTAAATAACTAAGAGATTATAGCCTTAAGCCTAAATCTATACAAGATATCACTTAGTGAAGGAAAAGAAGGAACTTGGGAAAAATATTTTCATAGAAATAAAATAAAAAATGTTTTGTAAATTCTTTTTCTTGTTTGAGAATATTTTTTTTTCAAGTTCCTTCACTTCCTTCGGAGATTATTTATTAATGGGATCTAAATAATCTTCAATATCTAATTCTTTATCTTCATCTGGTTCGGATCTCTCTATAATATAGTTAAATCTTTTATCTGTATTTGCAAATGAATTTACGCATAACATTGTATCATCCGATTTAAAATAATAAAATGGGTTGAGATATTTTATGTATGATAACATTTTATTTATATATTAATAATAGATAAATAAAATTATTCTTTTGAAACTGTTTTTCTAGGTCTTCCCCTTGGCTTACCTGTAGGTTTGTATCTTTTCTTTTGAGCTTTTCTATTAGCAATCTTACCTTTTTCTGATTGTCTATATTTCTTTTGTGTAACCTTTCTCTTTGCTTTTCTATCTTCTTCTTTTTTTATCATTGCTTCTAATTGTTGTTTTAATTGTGTGTTAGATTCAGTCATATATATATATATAAGATAATAAATATTTAAATAGTTATATATATCTATATATTTATTTCATAAGGTTAAGGGCTAAATTGACCTGTTTCTTTAATCTATCTGTCATTCTACCTTTTTTACCGTGGAATTCATACATATCACCTTTTTCAACTTTGAGTAATTTCCTCAATTCTCCTTTCTTAAATTTGTGTTCATCTCCTACCTTTAATGCTTTCCTTAATCCTCCTTCTTTAAATTTAATCTTTTTACCTCCAAGCTCAGCAGTAGCCATTTTTGATGATTTTCTAGGTCTTCCCCTTGCTTTTGCTTTATCTTTTAGTCCCTTAATTTCCATTCCTTGCTTTTCATTTGTTCTATCTGAAGAACCTTGTTTTTTCATTTTCTTACCCTTAGATTTTGCATAAGAAGGTCTAGCCTTGGAAATTGCATCTTTGTAAGATATCTTGTTTTTGGAGGCATACGCCTTAACGAATTGAATCCATTCATTAGCCATTTGTATATATATTATTTAATATTTTATTTTTATTAAATAATATTTATATATATTAATTTTCTTTTACATAAACTGATTGTTGTGTTTTCACAGAATGATTCATCTCTTCAGCTAGTTTCTTCTTCTTTTCATTTTCTGGTTGAAATTGATTTGATAAAAAGATCTTTCTAAGCATTGAAGCCGATATTTTTTTTGGGCTAAAGATCTTTGAAAGGAATTTGGATAATCCGTTTTTTGTCATTTTATTCCCCCTAGAATCTTTTAATAGATAATCATTTGTATTATTTGTAACATTTAACCATAGATTTAATACTGAATTTAATCCTTTATCAAGATTGATCTTTAAATTATCTGGTGTTTCACTCTTTACTGCATTTTTACCAAAACTAAAAAACTTTTTATTTCTAGATACTACAACCAAATAAATATTATTATCTTTATCTTCTTCAGGTAATTTTTGAAATTCTCTATAACTGATAACTTTTGTATCTGCATATTCAAGTCTTCTTGGGCTATGAAGTGTATATAGTGATAAAACAAGATACTTTTGTAGAGTATTTAAATCTTTTTTATTCTTAATTTCTTTTGAATTTTGTTTATATCCCATTTTTTTAATTTCCAATCCTAATTTATGTCTAATTTTCATTATATCTTCCCAATCTAACCAATTTTCTGATTCTTTCAAATTCTTTTCATTATCTTTTAAAGACTCTGTATATTTTGAATGTTCATCTAATAAGTTATTACTGTATTCTTCATACACATCTTTGTATTTTTTAGCTGGTTCTTTTCTAGCTTTTGGTGATAAAGCAACTAGAATAGAAGCAATATAGTTTTTCTTTGTGCTAGAAGTTTGTTTATTTAAGAAAGATTTGATCTCCTTTTTTTTTGATTTGAGAAAATCATTGCTTTTATAGTCAGAGCCAGTAATTGCATTTGCTAATTTGTTCAAATGTCTTTTATAAATCTTTACCGTTGAGTCCCTAACATTACGATGTTCTTTTAATGTCTTTTCTAAAGTGTCCATTTATTATATATAATATAACTAATATAAATTTTTAAATGATTAATATTTAAAAATTAATATATTTATGTAAATAATTTAAGAGTAATAATATAAAATGTCTTTGGGCGGTGAATAGTAGATGCAACTCTAAAACAAACTACTATTAATATAGTAAGAGAAATTAATTTTAAATAGTTTTAATATACTGGTAATAAGCTTTTATATGAGAAATGCTTGTTATGTGCTCTATCTTTAAGTGATTTATACTAAATAACTAGTTATATGCTCTTATATAAGGGCTTAAGGGAATATAATAATTATTATATGTTATCTTTAAGTAGTAATTAGTTATATTCTTTAAGTATATATATATTAGTTATGTGCTATATATGGTCTATATATATAAATAGGGTATTTAAAGGATATTAAATAAGATTTGATTAATTTTATTTAATAATTTTGGCAATTATAATTTTCACAACAATCACATTTATAATGTTGGATGTATTTACTAAAGGATCTCTTTAATGGTTGTCCTGATCTTCCTAAATCACATCTAAGAGTATCATCATCAATTACTATAGTATCGTAATTGCATTGATCACAATGTGATACTCTATCTTCTGTTCTATTGTGTAGATCTCCACAAGATCCGTGTCTGTGAAATGTCTTCTTTTTGTGGTGTGGGCATTTAATGACGATATGAACATCATTGATGGCGTAGGCGTGAATAAACTTACTCATATATATATATAAGAAAGATATTTATTTAAGTAATTTAATAATCTATATATTTTATTAAATTAATTTATTTATAATATGATTTTGGTATTTTTAAACCATTCTTTTTTCTATCATCCCCGAAAAGGAATGTGTAAGCGTGCATTTTATTTATAGCTTCTGGTTTTAGTTTTTTCATACAATGAGGAGAACATATACCAATATGGTGCATATATCTTTCTTCTTTTCTTGATACTCTATCTTTTGGGTGTTCTTCATATACACAATCGCAACATCTGCATTTATGATAATCCATTTATATTAATATATATATATATTTTTTTTAATTATTATTTTTTAGATTCATCAGGTTGTTGATCACCCCTTGCTTGTCTAGCTGCTATTTGTTCAGCAGTAGCAACCTGTGCATCTTGTATTTGTTGCAATTCTTGTGGGGTAACATTTAATCCAGATGCTACAGCTCCACTACCTTCCGATGTGGGTTTTCTGTGTCTAGTAGCAGGGACAAGATTAGAATTTAGATCCATCAAATATTCTTCAATATCTGGAGTTCCATCTTTTCTACTAATTGGTATTTCTTTTCCTGCTCCTCTACCTGCAACTATAAATTGTTCTATTTCTCCTAATTCATCTACGGCTTCATTTACATCTGTAAAATCACCTTCAACATTTTCTAACGGATATGCGAAACCTGTCCCTTGCTCTCCATATTGATCCCAATTTGAAATATTTTCATAAACATATCGTTTTCCATCTGGAGCTACATAAACCCCAATTATATCATCACGATCAAGTAACATTTTTACTTTTGCTCTTATTTTTGCGTAATTCTTTAATCCTGTTCTATCTGTTCCTAACTTACCTGCGGAATCTGCTAATACATCATATAATTCTGCTAATGGTTTATTATCATTGATAGCTTCTAAATAAAATTTACCGTGTGCTGTTGGTGTTTCATTATAAGCATCATATGTAACTTGTCCTTTTGCATTTATATTTATTCCTGCTAATAATCCTGCTGGATTTTGTTCATCAGCTGGTTTCATTAAAAAATCTATTAATTGTGCTGGATCATTTTGAGCATTTTCAAATATAATACCAATATCTAATTTGTTAAATAATTGTCTTAATCCTCTAGATATATAAGTATTGAAATCATCTCCTTTCTTTATTGATACTGGAAAGAAATCTGTTACAAATTCAATATCATCATAATTCTGAGGATCTTTTACTGCCCATTTTTCTGTTAATTTAGCAAGGAATACTCTAAATATCAAACTAATTACTTTTCTATCTAATGTTCTTTCTTTTAATTGTTCTGGAAGTATTGTATCACCTGCAATTCCTGATCCCATATCTCTTGTTGCTTGATCAACTACTTCATCACCTTGAAATAGTGCTGCTAAAGATTCACCTAATGCTTGACCTTCTGTATATTCATCTAATAATTCAGGAGTAATATTACTTGCTTGTTGAATACTTGTATTTACATTTGTTTGTGTTGCTATTTCATTAGCGTGTGAAGCTGATCCAACTACTTGACCACCTGGTTGTATATGTGATCTACTATTATTTAAAATTACTGTTGGAATATGAGTAACTGTTCCATTACCACTTCCGATTCCTGGTCCTCTTCCTGATCCTCTTCCTTTACCTGGTTTTATTCTATCTCCTGTTCCTCCTGCTACTCCACCAGAAACATTATTTCTTGTAAGATTTAATAATTCTGTATTATTTGGATCTGGATCAGCTTGATTTTCTAATTGTCCAAATACATCTATCATAGGAGGAGGAATAATTGATTGTCTTTGAATTTTATACATAATTGTTGAATTTTTTGATAATTTAGCTAATTCACCATTTGGATTTCTTATTTCAGTATTTATTAATGATAAAGCTCTATCTTGATTAACCATAATTTGAAAACTAGAACCATAACCATAAAAGAATCCAGATGCTGAATAATTTCTCATACAATAAAATACTGCTGGAAGTGGTGTTGATCCTGATTGATAATTTCTTTCTCCAACTACATCAGAATATATAATATAAAAAGGAGATGTTGTAAGAACTGGACTATTTTTTGCTGTTAATGGTAATGATTGAGTTGATAATAATACTGGTAAATTTGCATTAATTGAATGTCCAAAATTAGGAACACCTGTTGGAATTGCTCCAGTTGCAGGAGTTTTTATTGGATCATAATAAACTGATAATGATGGATTTGTTACATTATCAAGAGAATTATTTAATATTAATGGTTTTACTCCATTTCCTACTAAATTAGGATCTTCATTATTATAAGTAGCTGGGTCAAATCTATTAAATTGTCTTCCATATCTTGGAAATAATCCATAATAATCAAAACCACATCTATCAAGTAAATTACCTTCCCACATTTCTCTTGTTGCTTTTGTGCATCCTGCTGTAATAGCATCGTGATTTAATGCTGTTTGACCAATTGTTGAATTATCCCAATAATTATGTAATGATATTCCTTCTGGTGGTGTATAATCAGGAGGACAAAGCCAAATATTATAAACACCTACTCCACCAATAGCATCTCTTACGCCTTTTGTAAATTCTGATTGATTTGTTTCAGCAGAAAATACAGCATCTTTTGTAACTGTATTTACAATACCTACTTTATCACCTAACTGTGATGATACACCACCACCTGACTGTGCAGTATTAAATGATGATAATAATTGATCAGATTGTAAATTAATAAATTCATATCTATTCTTATCAGAATTAAATTGAAATGTTGGATTATTTGCTCCTGTCCAAATTTGATTTATTCTATTATATCTTAAATATCTGTTTAATTTTGGTTGAGCTCCAGAATCATAAATAATATCTGTATCTCTAAAATCTGCATTCATTGGAGCAATAATATGATTATCAACTGCTGATGGTGACACACCGATAGGTAATCCCCAAGTAAGAGCTCCAATATTTAAAGATGATGGGGATAAATCAATTGCGTGATAATCAACAGCTACTCTAACTGCTGTTAGAATAAGTTTATTACCATCTTCATCAGTATAAGTATATGGATAACATCCTAAATTTAATTTTTTCATTAATTCAATATCTGGATATACTACATTTTGTTCTTTGTATAATTTAGCATCAATTAATTCACATCTTGGATCAATAATATCTGGTGGTGTTGTTAATTGATCAGTGATTGTAATTGAAGTATTTACATAATTATTATCAAATCTACTTTCTATTAGAATTTTCCCTAATGGTCTATATGCTTGAAATTGTGCTTGATAATCCCATTTATCACCTCCTCCGAATCTCTCACAACTAAAAACAGGATGTATAAGTGGTCTTGATGTTCCTGTTTGTCCTGTTCCAAATGTATCAACTGGATCTGCTGTTGCTGGATACATATCTGTCCATTTACAAACCATTGGATTATATTTTGATGTTGTTGTAGGAGCAGAATCTAAAAATGCTGTATCTGAATCATTTGTTATTCCTAAATCAAAATCAAAACACCAATCAATAGTCTTATCTTGTTTATCATAATCTTTTGGTCCAGATTTATTATTATATATTTCATATTTTCTTACTTGTTCAGCAAAATCAGCAAATTTATCAGGTGCTGTTGGTGGATCAACATTACCTGTTCCATCAACTGTTGGATATTGAATATTAGTAAATATTAATTGATGTTTATCAAGAACAGTTGAAATAACAGATGTATTTCCTGTTCTATTTTGAACAGATATACTAGTATATTTTAATTTATTATTTAATATTACTGGTCTTCCAATACATCTATCGCCTATCGCTGGAGATGGGTTTCTTTGAAGAAGTGTAATCATATCTTGACAATCTAATCTCGCCCATCTATCACCTAATTGAGCTTTGAAGAAATTACCATAACAACAATTTCCATAAATTGGATTTTCTACTTTTTCAGGATAAAAAGTCTGATTTGTAACTTTATTAATATATGTTGTTTTAAAATAAACATCAGTTGATTTATTTAATCCCGATGTTCCATCTCCTGCAGCTAAATAATTTACACCATCATCAAAATTTGCTGGTTGAATCTTTACTGTTCCACCAAATTTAATCGGAGGGATAGTATCCCATAAATTATATTGAACTTCAGCTAATCCTGCAGATTCAGCTGGATCTAAATAACCATAATTATTTGCATATGGTATAATTGATGATGCTTTAGAAATAGGATTAGGATATAATTCAGTATTTGTTAAATAATTATCTTGTTCTGGAATTTCTGTATCAAATAAATTTAAAGTTTCGTGTAATTTATCATTTATCTTTTGGGCTAGTGAATTTACATCCGTAAAAAGTTCATCAGCTTCTAATAAAATAAATGTTGATAATGGTTCTAGTTTTGGAAGAAATTTACCAGTATTTGGCTGTCTTCTACCTTGACCATACCAATCATTTCTTGTAAATATATATGGTTTTGAATTATTATTATATCTTGGATTTTGACATCTAAATCCTCTCGCAGCTGCTGGATTATTAATATCAGCTTTAGCAACATTACCTATATCCCTTGATGCTGCAGATCCATATGTTGCATTATTAAAATATTTAAATTGTCCTGACATTGCTGTTGCAGTATATCCTATATTTTCCATATAATTACTTAAATTTGCATTTTTAGCCATTTGTGAAGGTTGGAAAGAAGCATTAAATGATGCAGGATTTATATTATCATAATTTACAAGTCCAATTTCAGATGATCCAAAAGTTTCAACATTCCAATTTAAAGCAAATAAAGCTCCTGCTGATACTGTATTTGGAGCAGGAGCTAAATAAGTAGGTTCAACAAGATTAACAACTAATCTTCCTGTTCCTGATTGTTCAGCTAGATCTCTTATAACAAAAGAATTTACTTCTAAATTTCCTGCGTCGTCTTCTACTCCCCACATCATTTGTGGTAATATATTACATAAATTATTTGCTGCTCCATTACCTTTTAACCAACCATTATAATTTACTGCTTGTCCTGATTTTGGATTTGTATCTCCTGATTTTCCCAAAATAATAGATTCAACTAAATCTGTAGCAGTAGCTGTTGTTACTGTTGTTCCATCATCTAAAATAAAACCAACACAAAAATGAGCTTTAGTATTATCCATAACTGGACCAACAAATGCTCCTGGTCCTGGGCTCACAACTCCAATACCTAGAAATGACATTGAGCCAGGATTCATTGTAAGACCTCTTACATTTGGAATATGTCCGCCTGTATCTAGTCCTTGAGTAGTTGGCATATATGTTTGAGCAGTATAAGTTGTATCATCAAAACTACCTTCAGGATGTTTCAGTGGTAAGCCCACAGTATATGTATTGTTATTATTCATATAAAAAAATATTTCTAATAATACTTTGTTATCGCAATAAGCTCTCTTTTTACCATCAACTATAACTTGTTCTCCTGTAAATTCAATTGATTGACTAGAACCTGCATTTTGAGCATTTAAAGCTACCATTTCAACGGATACGGTATCACCTCTTTTTAAATTAAAATTTGTTTCTGTTGTCCATTTTGAATTAAAATCGTTATTATCTTTATTATCAATTAATGAATCTTCCCTTGAAGCTTCAATTAAAAAAGTTTGTGTATTAGGGTAAGTTCTGGTATCATTCATTTATATATAAATAGATTATAAATAAAATTTTTAATTAAAATTTACTTTTATATTTTTTAATTAAAATTAAATATATTCTTATATCTAAATATTTTAACTTCCTGACACAAATATAGTTCCATTTCTAATTAACATAACTCTTTCGTTTTCAGTCCAAACTAGAACTCTTAATTGTTTATCATTCTGTTTTGATCTTTGATATCCGATCTCAACTTCAACAGGAGATTTACCAATAGCCATACCTGCACCAATTACATTATCGTAAGTTCTGGATAAATTAATTCCCATATATCCAAGTCTTGCATTTAAATTTGCTTCCTGAAATCCTGCAAAAAATTTATCATTTGGGAATGCACATTGATTGTTATCTTGTTCGTAATCTGCTCCTGCAATTTGTCCAACCCAAGAAGTAAGACCTTGATTTGATTTATTAGGAGTTCCATAAACTTGACTTAATTCATTCCATAATTTAGCATCCATATCAAGAGCATTTACAAATACATTTCTATTATTTACTTTACATTGTAAAGTTGTTCTACCTTGTGATGCAAGACTATTATAATCACCTAAAATTACATTACTCAATTTTGCATTAGTATATGGAGCAGAATAATCAGCTTGTAAAGGAGTAGCTATTAAAATATTTCTCACAATTTGAGAATCAAGACCTAATCTCACAATTTTATTCTGATCTTTAACTCCTGCTGTAGTAGCAAGTTCTGGAATAAATTCTTCAAGATGAACAAAATCAGTATAAACCATTTCTTGACCACTTTTTAATTTTTGTTCAATTATAGCCATTGGTGAAGGTCTATTTGGTTTATCATCATAATATACTAAATCTAAGAGCATTTTACAACTAGAAGTTATAATATCTGATCCTGGAGCCCATACTTCAGTTCCTGTTGCTGCTTTTTGGACAACAGTTCTAATTCCTGGTAAGTCATCACTAAAATCTACAACAATTGTAATTCTTTCATTCAATAATCCAAGGGGTAATTGTGTTTGAGTTAAGAAGGGAAATACAGATTTTAAAGCAATTGAAATTTCAGGAGTTTCAGCAGCATTTGTAGATAGTCTAAAAGCTGGATCTTTCTCATAAGCATTATTTCCAGCAGCTCTTAAACCTACAATACCAGTTCCATCATCTTCTGCATCTAATGAATAAAATCCTTTTTTACCTGCAGCATTTTGATCAACTTTTAAACCTGAGAAATGTAATATTTCAGTTTGATAAACTTGATCTCTAATATCTTGATCAACAAAAGTATTTTTTAACTGCATTAGATGTGCTAATTGATCGCAGTCTGCTAAAAGGACATTACCATAATAACAAGAAATTCTGCGGACAAAACTCAAACCACCTGCCATCAATGGAGTATCTAGATGAGCAGCACCTCCTAATGCTTTAAAAGTAAAGAATGCATCTGAAGATAACAATCCTTTTTGTGGTAATAAAAATTTACATTGAGAATTTGAAACTGCTGTAGGTTCAATTACCTCAGTTTCTACTCTCTGATCTTGAGCTTCTAGCGAAGTCATACCAACCATTTTTGTTAAGTCAGCCATTTATTATATATAATTATTAAATATAATTTATTTAATAATTATTTTTTAAAATTTTGTATTTTTTAAACAAATTAAGTTGAAATACTTACTATACCATTTGAATCAAAGTTGATCATACCTCTATGTAAGAAAAAGGTATTTGCAGACATTGGAGAATTACCATCCAATTTACTTTGAATTCTCATTGAAAATGGTTGTCCTCTGAATGAAGTAGTTGATCCATTACCGACTGCGTCGTATCTACAACCTATACCATAACAATTTTGAAATCCATTTGTTCCTACTCCAGTTGTTGAATTATGATGAACATCATCATTTGCAATTGATAAACCTTCTGAATTAGCACCAGGCATAGAAGATGTAGAATCTCTTAATGTTCTTAATGCAGTTTGGTAATAAAATTGTCTTTGAGCTTCAAACTGTGTATCTTGATATTGATCATTTACAGTTGCATCCCTTTGAATTACATTCTTTTCATCAATTTTAAATTGAAGTGGAAATTTAACACCAGATTTTATAAAATCAATACCAGTAATTGGAGCTTTATTCACTTGTGGATTTCCAGCTGCTGAACTTTTATTTAGTAATGGAGTTGTTTTATATCCATCATCATTATAACTACTAATATGCTCAGTAGGCACAAAATTTGTAAATTGACTTACAACAGCAGATAAAGCTGGATTAATTTGTTGTGTATTATCACCATTATTAACAACGGAATAAAATGATTGAAAAGCATTAAATGGTAAGCTTTTAATTGGGGGTAATCTTCCGCCTGCTGGAACACCAAATTCACCAGATAAAGAAACATTAGATAAAATATAAGATGAATTTACAGTAGATGCAGAAGCAGTAGTATCTCCAAAAAGAGCTTGGATTGATGGAGCTAGTTGGATATTTATTCTAAGACCACCAGATCCTGCATTATAAGATAGAGGCATTGGTAAGCCATTTAAGAAAACACCACACATAAGAGGCATTGAAACCTCTATAAAGGATCTTTGAGTTCCTCCTGCTACATTTCCAGCAGTATTACAAATTCTACCTTGAGCTTCTTTATTACTTGTTGCACCGAATTGTTGTCCTAAATAACTTGTATAATCTGCAAAACCTGCTCCAGAAGGGATTAATGAGGCTAACATCCTAGGGTATGATCTACAATATTCAATTACATTATTTTGCAAATTTGACACAGTAATATTATCTATGACACTAGCTACCCCTACTTTATTATTAAGTAGAACTTCTTTAAGACCACCACCATCTTGATCATTGTTATTTGGTCTAACACCATTTCCATCCTTAAGTTGTAATCTAAAATTAAGTCTTAATTTATCAGTCATAAGGTATAAATCTGATGCAGTTAGTGAAAAGGAAATTAATGGATTTCCCGATACATAAGAGTATGTAGCTTCTCCAGAGCTTTGATTAGCTGGAGATATTTCAAACTTTTGAACACTTTCTATTTGAGCCATTTATTATATATATATATTAATAAAATTAATTTAAATTTAATGTAATTTTTAAATTAATTTGTATTACCACAAGATTTGATCAGCCCAATATGATGGACTATTTTTAATCTTCCTATACCGATTATGACGAATTTTATACAATTTTCTTCTTGCTTTTGCTTTCTCTAATCCGTCTTTTTCAATATACGATGGATAATCAAGATAATTAGGATCACCTACTGAAGCTAATTTTTTTAATTTCATCTTACCATCTTTATCTTTAACCTTTTTAAATATATCTATTTTCTTCTTTTTATTTGCTGAAGGTTTGATAATTACACCTAGTTTTTTAGCCTTATTCTTTGAATAAGTTTTTATCTTATAACTACTCATATATTTATATATTAGATTAATATTTTTTTTTATCTTTTTTAAATTTTTTTACTCTTCCTGTTTTTGCTTTCTCCTTCTTTGCAGTTGATATTTCTTTTTTTGAAAGCTCTTTGAAGGTTGCAGGAGTTTTTTTTGAGATTCTTTTGGTTGGTCTATATACAGACGATTTAGATGTGTATTTGGTTTTTCCTGTATCTGATTTCCATTCTTCTTTGAACCATCTTGAAAGTGGAGCATTGGTTTTCTTCTTTCCTTTATATGGTGATTTATTTCCATATTTTTCTTTATACTGCTTCTTATACTCCTTAACTAATAATCCAGATCTATAAGCAGAATGAGTTTTGTATTTTTTTTTAATAGATTTTGCTACTTTTTCATATAGTTTCATATCTGAGGGTTGTGACATATATTTATAATATAGAAAAAAATTATTATCAGATATAATATATATATGAACAATTTGTTAGAGTTATTTTCTGGAACTCAATCTATTGGCGAATATGCTAAAACCAAAAATTATAATGTTATTTCTGTAGATATTACTGATTATAATGGTAAATATAAACCAACTCATAAAATAAGTATTTTAGATTTTGATTATACTCAATACCCACCAAATTATTTTAAAGTTATATGGGCTTCACCTCCTTGTGTAAATTATTCTACTTTACAATACTCTTGGATTGGAAGACAAAAAAGAATTAATGGTGAATTAGTAACATTTACTAGAGAAATGCTTGAAAATAATATGTTATTATCAGATCAATTAGTTTTGAAAACAATTGAAATTATAAATTATTTTAATCCTGAATTATGGTTTATTGAGAATCCTAAAACTGGAAATCTTAGAAAAAGGGATTTTATGCAAGATCTAAATTATTATGATGTTGATTATTGTAAATATTCTGATTGGGGATATAAAAAAGCCACAAGAATATGGACAAATAAAATGAATTTTAAAAATAAAAAATGTTGTGGAGATTGTGAAAATATGGTAAATGGAAAACATTTCAAAGATGTATCAATTCATTTTCATAAACTTCAAAGATATAGAATTCCGCCGAATCTAGTGAAGGAACTTTTAGAATAAATATATTTGAAAAATTAAATATATTTATTGTAATTTTTTATTATGTTCTCAATTAAATTTTTTTTTCAAGTTCCTTCTTTTCCTTCGGAATCTAATATACTACAGCAATTGAATTTTGAGATATTACTAAAGTTCTAATATGATATACCCAACTATGAAGTAATTTTTCAATACTGTTATCAGCAGCTGCTGTTGAATATTCTAGATCTAACCTAATTTCTTGATTATTTGCATCAAAAGATTTACCAACTTTTGCTAATTCTCTCCCTAAAGCAAACATAGATTTATTTTTACAAAGAAATCTTGGAGCAACTTTACCTCTTGCTAAAGCCTTTTTAAGTTCGTGTTGATGAATAGCATTCCATTTTAGATCATTTGTATTTGATCCTACTCTTGTAACATCAACCCTTCTATTGGGGGTAAGACGATTAGCTATATTATACTGATATGATGTCATACCATCACCAATTGAATTAAGATTATCTACTAAATAACTATTCTGAGTTCTCATCGGATAATTAAGGATACTCATAGCCCTGTGTTCTGTAGTTCCAAATAATATATTTGGACGATTTACTTTAGCATTAAGATTATTTCTATATATGTTGAATGAAGTATAATCAAGTTTAACATTACCACTATTAACTTGTTGTATCATTTTATTAACGGTTTCTTGTTTTGCTTCTACTACACTACAAACTAATTCAACATTAGACATTACATATTCTGGAGCTTGATCAAGAGATTCAGTAAATACAAATACTGATCTACCTAAAGCAGAAGCTCCTGTAGCAGCTGGTGTAACTGATGCTACAGTAAATTCAACTTTTGTAGCTGTATCTGTAATAGCTGTAATAACTCCTGCATTTACTATTTTCCCAGTATCTGCTTGGTATCCAATTTGCATTCCAACCCTAAATCCGCAAGTATTAGAATTACATTTTTGTCCAGTTCCTGTTGGAGTTTTAAGAATATCAACTTGAGTGATAGCTGCTGCTCCTGCTATTACCGTCCCTAATTCAAAGAATGATGTTTTTTCACTGTTATCAGATGTTGTAAAATCAGCTAAATTAACAACTGCTGGAGATTCAGCTCCTACTGCTGGCATCGTAGCAGTTAAAAAAGATGTGGTTGTTACCATCTTTAATGCTCTGGTATTATCTTCTAATTGTAGCCTTAATCTCAAACCACTTGTTAGAAGACTAGGGAATACCTTTCCATTACTTCCAAAAATACCAGACATATGCAATGGTAAGCATACCTCAACTGGTCTATATACATTTCCTGTTACTAAATTAGGAGTATAATATAAGGATGTGCAAAATGGTGTTTGTGTTCTACTTTGACCTTGCATTAAAGCCCTCATATTTCTTAATCCATTTGTTTGATTATAATGGAATTCTTTAGCTGTCCAACTATTATAATCTTCTAATTGTTCTAATAATTGCTGATTTTGTCCATCATAAACCTGAACTTCAGAAATGAGAGAGTGAGCTCCCGCTGCTGGATCTGGTTGGACGCAATGAGTAGTATTCTCTACTTGAACTATTGCTTTTAAATATGTTTCAGATGGGTTAAGCATTGGAACAACCTCAGGAGGGATAAAAAGCTCAATTACATCTCTGGCTTTGTATTCCGAATTACGATCGGTTAAAATACTTTTTGCTATCGTCGGAGTCGTCATTTATATATTTATTAAATAGAAAATAAAATAAATTTATTTTTTAAATTAAAAATAAATTAATTGTTTGTATTATAACTAAAATATTATAATGTTTATTTACTGTTCAACACTAGTTTGTTGTGGTGCAACAAAAGATCCTGCAACATTTAATTTAGGAGTAGGTGCAATTTGTAATTTAGATGCTTCAGCTGCTGATTCTGCTGCTCCTCCCTTAATTTCTTCATATAGACCGTAGCCTGCTGCTCCTAGTGCTGAAGCTGCTGCTATACCTCCTAATACTTCCCCTACGAAAGGTATCCAACTTGTAGCAGCTGCAGCATCTATTAATCCTTCTGTAGCAGCTCCGACTCCGCCTTCTATAGCTCCAGTAGCAGCTCCAATTGCTCCCTCAGCAGCTCCTGAGATTGCTTCTCCTGCTCCAGCTAATGCATCTTCTCCTGCTGTAGTAGCTCCTTGAACTGCTTCACTGATAGCATTTCCAGCCCCTTCAGCAGTATCGCCTATGGCTTCTGCTCCTTCTTGTGCAGTTTGTTCAGCTCTTGAACCTAAATTTTCTGCTTCATTAGATGCAGTTTGTTCAGCATTACCAACCCTTTCTACCATATCTGTTGCTCTAGGTTGATTTCTTGTAAAGGGTGAGCTATTACTCAAAGTATTTTCATCAATTTCACCAAATGGTTGGTTTGAAGAGCTTACAGGAGCTGGATTTTCGCCAATTGATGGTAATTCTACATCCCCTGATCCTTCAACTCTAACTGGATCACCTGATACTTGAGATCCTTCCTCAACTGGTCCTGAAGATTCACTGGCTGATCCTCCAAATCTATTTTTCAGTGCAGTAGCTACTGCTTTCCCTCCTTTAAATACTGCTTTACCAGCTACTGGAATAACTTCAGCTTCTAATCCTTGTTTTACTAACTCTTCACCAGCTGATTTTAATTCTTTAGCTTTAGCTACTATGTCTGCTTTTTGACCAACTGCCCTTTGGTAAGCATTGCTTACATTTTGATCGTGTTTCGCTACTTCTGTTGCAAGTGTAGATCTAAATCCTGTTAAATCATTTTGATAATTAAAAGGGTTGTTCATTTATATATATTAATAAATATAAAATTAAATTATTTATATTTATTTTTAAATTTTTTGTATTAAATCAATTTTTAGGTTTTAAAAAATTATTTGGATACAATTTCTCCTTGAAATCCAAATATACTTCAGGAGGCGTAGAATCTAATCTAAAATATAACCAACTATACGGTTTCTCCTGTGCTCTTCGGAACATTCTATCAAATTCTTCAGATCCTCCAAATGTATCTTGTATATCATCTTTTATAGATTGTAATTCTTTCTTTGATTTAATATTTCCTGAAATTAACATTCCTGTTGCATTATTACGAATAATTGTAGATATATCATTATATTTTTGATTTGAATAAAGCATAAGACAAGCATCACCACGATTTACTGAATGTCTAAATCTAGTGCTGAAGTGTATGGCTTTTCCTCCTTTTCTACCGTGTTTATTTAGATCTCCACATATATCATCAAGTATTAAAGCAAATGATGAATCTCCTTCTCCATCTTTTTTCTCTTTTTGTTGTTTAATTAAACTTGTAATTAAATCATCTGAATACATTTCATAACAGGTGTTTTTCCATTTCTCTGCTGCGAATCTTGAAGTAGCATCATTAAAAATGGTATTTGAGATCACTGTTACATCTTGAAAGCAGTCTGCATAAAAATTGGGATTAAGTAACATATTATTCCACATCACTGACTTACCTGATCGGATGGGAGCAGCCACAATCAATAATTGACCCTTATATATATTTGGAA
>WLWH01000824.1_pt1 | contig 24121 bp, 28 predicted proteins | sample 6712741 | NCBI WGS metagenome assembly WLWH01 (sample SAMN12718694, study PRJNA515312) | sponge metagenome | isolation source: marine sponge | host: Mycale hentscheli | place: New Zealand: South Island, Marlborough, Capsize Point | collected 2003-05-01
ATGTATCATCAGAGTATCTAGCTCTTATGGAAGGTATAATCACAAACGATGAGTTTGAATTAATAACAATGACGATTAAATAAATAAACAATGAAACAATTAATGATGGTCTTGATGATGACCTTAATATCATTCACAACGTACTCACAAACTATTGGAGTATCCGCTAACTCATCTGAACTAGGAGCTGGTTATGGTTTCTATATGGAAGATGATGATAATAAGTTTGGATTTGAATATCAAAAAGGAGCAACTGTTAATTTAGATGCACTACAAGCAGAACAATACTTAAATGGTGAAATAGATTCTTATACCGCTGGTAGTTCTTTCTATAACGTAGGTGCTTATTGGTATGTATATGATACCGATAGAACCAAGTTTTTATGGGGATTAGGATTTCAAACTAAAAAAGATATTACTACAAGAGGTGATTTAAAATCACAACACTTTTATAGTAACATAGGATTTAAATATCAACTAGATAAACTAGTTTCTTTCAAAGCAAGTTATCAACACGCACCACAAGGTGGTATCGATTCTATTGTAATTGGAATTGGATTTGATTTATAAAGATTAATTAAGTTAGTTTGCCAGAACTCCTCATCATTTCACTCAATGGTGGGGTTTTCTATTTTTGGGGAATACAATTAGGCACTTTTCTTCCATTCTTAATCTTCATACCATATTGTTCATATCCATCAGTACAAGGAGCTTTTAATTCTTCTTCACTTGGATATAGGTTGATATCATTTATAGCTGATAAGACTCTTTCTTGTGAATTCATATTTCTGTTTTGATATATAGAGTAACAAATACCAGCAGCTACATCAGCAGATTTACCATATCCTATTTCAATAGGAATACACCTTTCTACGAACTCTTGTTCTGATTCACCTGATTTAACGTTTATTGGCATTATTACTTGGTTTTGTAGTTATTACTTTTCTTTTGGGACAGTATGTAGTTAATAGTGTCATCTTATTTTACTTTGTAAAACTGATTATTAATCTTAACCTTACTTACTGTATTCAATCGTATGGTTCTCCAATCTTGATTTGTTTGGCTCCACACAACCCACATCTTCTGTCTACGAAGTGTTCTCCTACGTTTTACAACACCAGGTGATGAGTTAGGTACTTTATCTCTTGTTTGTTCCACACGTCTCATCCCTGCACCATTTAACTTAGTACTCCATACTCTCATAGAAGTAAACTTAGTGTTCTTAATTAAATCTGTCATCTCTTTACGAGTAAGTTCAATTGCAGGTGCAGCAAAATGATAAGTAGTATCTACTACTTTATTCATTACCTTTCTCATTAAATTATCTAACATAGCTCTCTCCTATCCTATCCGAACCACCTATTCTGTGGGGTGTGTTTTACAAGGCATATAATATGTACCTTGGTCTTTTGTTTCGTGTGGGTGTGAACCCTCACATCCTATCATCTTTGCATATTCTTCAGCCATCTCTTCTGTTGGAAATAAAATCTTTCTAGCATCACCTTCTACCAATAGTTCAGGTCCTACATAAGAACCACTTGATTCACCTGGATATGATGAATTAGGAATTGATGGTTGTTCATTTTCTTCTAACTCTCCCAACTCTCTTAGTTTATTTTTACTCCAACCCAATGCAGCTAATCCACCCCATAACAAATACGAGATGTTACCACAAGCAGATGAGTCGTTTTGTTTTTCTCTGTACACGGCTTCTGCTCTTGATAGATATGAATGCATGCGTTTTATCGTTGATAATGAAATCGGTTCACCCTTAGCGAGTTGTTGTGCTCTTACTTTGCCAACAGGTGTTGCACATTTGTTACCACTCTTCTCATTTAATTCAATACCTTTCTTAGCATTGTTCTTAACACCTTGTGGATAATCAGAGTAACTCTCTAACTCTACTCTTTTATTATCTTTATATCTTTTATCTTCTTTAACTACTCTTCTTATTTCGTTTAAGAGATACTCTGCTTCTTCATTTAAGATATTATCTAATACATCTTCTTTACCAGCTTGAACTAAATCGTGTGAGAATAAACCTTCTATACTGAATCCTTTTACTTCACCATTCTTTACATAATCTTTCCATATATCATCATTATCTACCTTGAACATTCCTACCCAAGAACCAACAGGTAAATTAAGACCGTAGGAGTTAGATTTATCTAACTTCGATGTCTTTATCCAACTCTCTACCAAAGTAACACCAGATATCTTCTTTTCGTGTTCTAAGGTTGATTTAGCCTGATATCCTTTCTTAAGATATCCTTGTGCTAGTTTTTCTATTGTTTCAGGTTTAAAGAACACCTCATAAGGTTGTCCCATTGCATCTATACGAAGAATCTTTTTATTTGGTATAAGAACAGGTCCTACTACCAATCTTTTCTCGTTATCTATTTTCTCGAATTGAACTTTTTCTTTATCAAACCATACGAAATTACTTTCTATGGCTGGGTCCTCTACTAATGATATAGCAAATACCTCATCTAAAAATTCATCGTCTATGGTTAATTCAAATAGTTTCATACTAATTTAACAATTTAATTTTAATTTATACTTCTTATCCAAACGAAGCTGCTGAGTTCGTTCTTCTATCTAATGCCTGTGTACTAGATACTTGTGTTGATACAACGTATGCTTGTACAGGTCTTTGTGATGATGCTGCAATAGTTTCTGATATCTGTGAACCTGAATCTTGTTCTAATGCTTGAGCAGTTTGTATCTGTGGAACTGATGTTGATGGTGCAGAAGCTCCACCTCCTCCACCACTAGCACCTCTAAGGTTCATTCCTGGTGGTTTAGGTACTTTGGTAGAGATAATCTTTTTAACTTGTAATAAACCACCTGCTATTACAACACCAGCTGCAATTGCACCGAATGGTGGTGGATATGTAGCAAGTGCTTTAGTAGCACCAAGATATGTGTTTATAGTTGCAGATGCTACTGCTAGAGCTTTACCAGCAATAGTATTCTCTCCTACCATCTGAGCAACAGATGATAGAGCAGAACTAATAACCATCAGTTTAGCTTCTTCTTCATCTTCTTGAATACCAACAGATACATCTGATGTCTTTTGTTGTAAATCAATTGATAGTTCAGAGAAATCTGCTTGAGTAGTAAGCTTAGCTTTACCAGTACTCTCTACTGTTTCTAATTCAGATACACTAGATAGATTATCAAAGTTTCTTCTAATTTCTAATAAATCACCATAGTATTCTGATTCTAATGCAGTAAAATTATCATAACCAGCTTTTTTAAGAATTGCTAACTCTTCATTAAATCTTGTTTCTCTTTCTACTAACTGTCTATCTCTTTCACTTAACAAAGATAACTCAGCTTCTAATTGTATTTGAGCTGCAAGTTCTCTTATTCTTTTTATCTCATCTGCTTCTCTTTGTGCTGCATCTATTCTTTTCTGTGTTTCTTCTTCTGCCTTCTTAGTTAATTCATCTTGTCTAGCCTGTTCTTCTTCAAATGCAGTTTGTAATGTTTCTGATGAGTTTCTACTTGCTTCCTCTATCTTATCTCCAGCTATACCCAAGAATGTAGCGAACTTACTAAATCCTGTTGCTACTAATGATAATAAATCAGCAAACTTTTCAAAGATAGGTAATGCTACTTTTTCTACAAGAGCAAAGACAGGTCCCATAATCTTACCAAAAGCAGCACCGATTCTATTTAAAGTTTCTTGTCCTTCTGCTGTTTTAGTTAATGATTCTCTCATTAAAAGAAAAGCACCAGCAATTGCAGTAACAACAGCAATGATAGGATTTGCCATAAACACTTTTAATGTTCCTCTTAATCCTTCCATTGATTGTCCTACCAATCCAATAACACCTGGTTGAGCTCCTAATGCTTCTGTAAATCTAACAGATGCTATTTCTGTATCTGCTAAATCATCTTTTAAATTAGATAGTTCTTTTGATAATTCCTTAAACTCTTTAGATTTAGGGTCAATCTTTCCTAACGTATCTTGTGTTTTAGATATTGCTTCATTAAGGTTATCAAACTCACCAATAGATGTGGATATAGTTTTGTTAAGCAAATCAACATTCTTTGCTCCTTCTGTTTCTACATCTATTACCGCCTTATATGTTACTGTATTTTCAGCCATTACATTCTTTTAAAGAGATTCTTTACTCCACTCCAAGTACTTGGTATTTCGTATTTACCTTTAGCAATATCAACATCATCACTAACTTTGTAGTAATCTTGTTTTTGTAAAAGGTCTATTATATTCGTTATCATATACTAATTTAACAATTAAACTTAATATTGTTGGTTATCCAATGTATCATCAATTATAGGTCCTAACAACTGTAATTGACATTCACCTGTTTTAAGGTTGTATTGATTGATTGCTCTTAAGTGATAATGATTTCCTCTAAAGAAAACTATATCATTTAATTCTAATTCTACATAATCTGCAAATGGAATAATACCTGCACAATCTATTAATCTTGTTTTAGGATTATATAACAACGAAACATACTTATTCCAATACTTTGTATAAAGAGTATCATTAGGAATATCACCTATTGATGCAGCTTCATTTAAAAATAAATTAGAATCAGAATCACTTGCAGGTACATCTTCTCCACTACCTGTTGAGTAATGGTCAAAGTAAGGATATTCAGTAAAGTTTTTAATTGCACTTGCTGCTACTCCTGCTTTGAAACCAAAGTTATATGGTGTTGTTTGTAATAAACCATTGTAAAATAGCATACGAGGTCTAACACGAGCAGGTTGAAACTCAGCGTTTGCTATAAAGGTTGGGATAAACATTTTATTTAAACTCATAATATTCTATTTTTTTAAGATGTAGGTCCACCTCCTCCACTACATAATCCAAACGCATCATCTGTAACAACTCCATTACCAGCGTTTAATTCCATTATAGTTCCTCCACCGATTCCAGTATCTTCAACAAGGTAATCATATGTTACAACAGGTTGTGTACCTGCTGAATCATAGAAGATTGTATCACCTACTTCTGGTACTGCAGCAGTACCATTATGGTAAAATTCAGAAGTTGCTTGTCCACAGGCTGCTACTGTTGTTGTACCGATAGCACCTTGGAAAGGTGTCAATGGTGTACCTGCAGAACCTGTTATACCACTTCCTGCAACATATCGTAGAGGTGATGAACTAAAACCACTCTCAACTTGTAATTTACCTTCAGAGAAGAAATTTTGTGTATCTCTAAAATAAGATTTACCAAATTCTCTGTTTTGTTGTTTATTAAAGTTTTGTGCTAAAAAATCAACATCTAACTTATCACCGAACTCTACTTCTCTAACACCCAAGTTATTTGCAGGTGTTACTGTTATTTTTTGATTTAAATCTACAAACTTATCAAAGTTTACTACCTTACCTTGTTTATACCAATTGTTAAATGTTTCAATGATAAAGTGTCTAGGTTTAGTTTTACTTGGATATATTTGTAAGTTAAATTTCTTTTGTATAGATGTCATAAAATCAAGTAGTGTTATACCATTTGTTGCAAAAGGCATATTATCTGCAATACTAATAGGTAACAAATCTCCTACTGATAATAGTGATACAACTTTTACTCTTGATTCTTCATTTCCTTCAGGTCCTACAATTACTGATACAGTTCCTCCACCATATACTTTTGTACCTAGTGAAAATCCAATCTTTGCATCTGCTGCACCAAGTGAACCACTTGTTAAAGATATAAAATCAAACTCTTCTGTTAAGGTAAAATCTAATTCACCTACACCACCATCACCACTACCAACAAACTGTTGTCTAATCTTTCTATTCATAGAGCTTAATAATTGTATCTGTTCTGTATTATTAGTAGTAGCATCAAATGTTTGGAATTGTAATTCAGGATAAGAACTATCACTACCTGTAACTCGTAAGTTAAGTGTTACTTCCATACGAGCAGGAGAACCAATTACTTTAGCTCCTCCAAAGTTAGGTGAATAGAATCCATCAGATTGTATATTAAATGAACCATCAAAATAAACATTATCTAAACCTAATGATGCTGAAGCTGCAGTTGTAGATGATGAGTTAGTAACTTGAACAGGTACATTTGAACCACTAATAGGTCCTATCTCTATCTGTCCTTGTGTTTCTAAATCAACACCTTCTATAACAGGAAACTTTAAACCTCTATCACAAAGTATATATGTGTTATCAAATCTAGATTCTGATAAGAATGTGGATTCGTATGTATATCCTATCTCGTCCATTATAGCATCTACTACCAAATCTAATCTAATAGCAGGTTTAAAATCTTGTGGACGTAAAGAACCATCACCTGCACTTGTACCTGATAAGCCTGCATATTTTATACTTCTATCTATACCCATAATATTATCAGGTAATGCAGATTGATATGCAATTTGTTTACCACTATCTGTTAAACAATATACTATCTCTCCACCTAGATTGTGTCCATCTAATGATGATGTAAATATTTGATTTGTTGCAGCTGCTCCTCCATCATAAGAAGAACCACTCCAAGAGTTAGTAATATTACCACCACTAAAGATGTGGTCATATCTATCTAACGAACTCAATTGCGTAAGTGTAATACTCTGTAAATCTTTTTTGAATGAAGATAGTAAACCATAGACAGAAACCTCGTAAGACTCAACGAATTTGTTTTCTTTGATGTTTACTCTTTCTAATTGTATATACCCTTGTGATACATAAAATCCATCAAAGTCAAATTGTGCAATTACTTTCTCATTTGTTTTAAATAAGAATGGTTCATCTACTGATATATCATAGACGTGTTGAAAGAAATCGTTGTTCTTTCTTGTTCCTGGTATTGTAATCTGTCTTGTAAAATCACTAGGTAGTTTACCTAAATCAAATAGACCGGTTACGTTATTACTAAGGTATATTGTTTCATCTTGAAATAAATCAAGTTCTACACCTCTAGCAATAAGTTTGAATACTTTATTTCTTCCACTTGTAACTGCCATAATTAGAAAATTAGTTTATATCCTTGACCTTGTGTAAATGTAAATTGATATTGAATTAACTTATCTACAACACCTGTCTTTAAGTTAAATGATGTATTATCTATAGCCAATGGTTTAAGTTTTTCTGTATTGTTTAACTCACTACCTTCTTCATATACCCAATAGATTTCATCACTTACCATTAGTTGTTTAAAGATTTCATTATAATCTTCATTAACATAATCAGTATTAACATTTAATTTAAGTGTAGAATCGGTTATATAATTTTGTATTGCTGAATCGTAATCATTGTAGGTTAAAGTTCTACTAGCCCAAGTTCCTATTTGTGGTTGATACTTACTTCTTTCTGTATTGAATGTTTCTCTACTTACTAAATTGAAATTAAAGTAATCCCATTGTCCAAATCTATTTTTCCATTTAATCCTTACGTTAGGATATTTCTTTGTACATTCTAAATCAAAATGTAATGAATTACCAATTTTATTTGAACCATCATAATTTGTTGAACCACTAACTAAGAAGATTTCAAAGTTACCTACATAATCAGCATCACTAGTTAAAGGCCAATCTGGCTCTAAAGGTGATATAGGAAATGTATATACACACTCAGTACTTTCTTGTGATTCAGTTACAGGAATTATAATGTTATTATCCTCACCTGCAAAAGAAGAAGAATAAACAATACCCATTGCAACATAACTCTGATTTACAGGTTGTCCTGTCCATATACTCATTCTACCATAGTTTTCTGCAAAATATGATTGTGATACTGGTCCATCTGTCATCATAGGCCAGAATGGAGTTGAGTCATATATTGAATCACCTAAACTACCTTGTAAAGGGTCTTGGAATAATTGATATCCATCAATTGATTGTCCTGGTGTTACACCTAAATGTGAACCTGTAAAGAATGATGAACTTGGTGATGTTTGATATTGTATATAAGAGTTTACTTGAAAATTATAAATAGATGAACTATTAGCTGCTCTAGGTTCTGTAAATAAAGATGTTACAATTCTTGATATATCAAATATACCTGAACCCGATGGGTTAGGATACTTTTGTAAAGTATAAATTGCTTCATCAGGTGCTCCTGTTAATCTATTACCTTGCCAATACTTCAACTCCATTACAAATTGCATTGAAGAAGATGTATATGCTTCTGCATTTGATTCAGAAACAGCGAATACCATTGGCGATTGAGAAAAGTCAACTTGACCAGATGTTTGTAGGAAAGTAATTGCCATATATAATCTTTTTTAATAATATAACAAAGGGGGTGTGTAATATATTGGAGGGTTAGGATACTGACAAATTGTCACCTCCAGCTTCCCACATAGTACCTAGTTCTTCAAAAATACCATCAAGTACTAACTCTGCTTCTTCACCAACTAACTTATCTTTGGCTTTTATAAACTCAGGTGATTCAGCAGCTAGTTTAGCAAATGGTCTAGCTTTCATATATCGTGTTCCATCGTGAACATACTTTGCATAATCAGGTTGTGAAAAGTTAAAGGTAAAAGTAATCTTACCTTTCTTATCTTTTTGAAACATTGTTTGTATTCTGTTTCTACTAGCAACATCTTTATACATCTTACCAGTCTTATAAGCTTTAGAAGAACCAGTCTTGTATTTGTTATAAGGAACACCAGGATTAATAGCCGTTAAAGCTTTATCCTTATATATTTTCGCTACATCTTTTAGTGTTTTCATCTTATGAACAACCTGCTAAATCTGTATTATTACTAATATTTGCAATATGTACTTTATTCATTTCTGCTGTTGTAAGTAATCTTGTATAGTGTTGATGTGCAATTTGATATTCAAAAGGTTCAACACTACCTGTACCAAATGTTCCAGACCTATTATAACCAATAATAGAATTATACATATCTCTATTTTGACCTGCTGAATCCATACCTCTTGTATAATAATATACATCTCTAAAATTATTTAAACAACTACTTCTTACAGATAATACAGTTTGAGCATTACTTACAATAGAACCTTGTGAATTTATTTGCCATACAAAAGTTTCTATTCCATTTGTGTTGTTTGCAAGAGATTGGGTTAGAAGAGTTTCAAAACTAGGTGCACCTTGAACATCAGCAACTAAGGTTTGAACAAATGGGTCACTAGAACTTGTCATTGGATAAACACCCCATGTACCATATGCTACCCAACCTGCTTCTGCTAAAGGACCTTCTCCTACTCCAGCATCATATTGGTATTCTAAGAATTGAAACTCTCTTGAACCACCAATATTATCGGTATTAAAATTTAACTTACCAGTCATTACAATAGTTGTATCCATCTGTTGATTTACATCATTAGGAAAAGATTGAAACGGAACTGATTGTGTAAAGTATGGCATGAAAGGTCTTATTTCACTTTTACCTATTGGAAATGGTTGAAAATCAACACCTGCATAAGTTGAACCACTTGCTACTTGCCAACTCTTACAACCGATAACAGGTGTATCTAAAGATGATGATACAAGGTAAGGTGCATTAGGGTCTGAACCACTTACAGAATTTATTGGGTTTATATTATCAAGAACATATAGTTCTAAATTTGGAGCTAATTTAAGACCTGTACCTGTATCAGCATACGAAGATTGTGTTGTTATTAAATTATCAAATCTGTGTCTATAATTAAAAACAGTTTTACTTGATGCAGCATCATTACCAGTAAAAGTTGTATAATTCAAATCAGAACCACTTTGTTGCGTAGGCCAATTATACCAAGCTAGTAAACCATCACAAGGAACATAATTACCTGAACCAAAATATAAACTAGGTATATACATACTATTGGAAATTATTTTGCATTACACCCAACAACCTTGTATTTGCAAAACTAACAAAAGTCATAACATCTATTGAACTTGTAGCGTTAGTAGTTGAAGGTTGATTAAATTCAGGAAATATAATCGTTGAATCTGTTGCAATCGTTCCATAATCTCCATTAGATGGTTGAGTAAGTTCAAGTGTAATTGTTTCTCCTCCGTTAATGTTTGTTGCAGTTATATGTGTTGAACCACTTACTAATTGTAAAGTAAAGAAATTACCTTCTGAACAATCTATTGATGCAGTTGAAGATGCAATTGTTAAACTATTTACTTCACCTCTTACACTACCACTAAAACTTTGATTACCAATAAAAGTATTAGAACCTGTTGTTGCATAAGAACCTGTTGCATTTTCTAAGTTTTCAAATCTATCCTCTGCTGAAGCAGTATATGCTTCAAAAGATGCTGAATCAACAAAGTTTGTCTGTAAAGAAGCAGTAAATGTTTCTATATTATTAAATCTAATATTTGCAGATGATGTGTAATCATTTAGAGATGCTGTATGTTGATTAAAAAATCCATTGATACTTTCTTGTGATGAAGTAAAGTTTTCTAAGTTAAGAAAATTATTATTTGCAGATGATGTATATTGATTTAACGAACTATTACCATTACTTGCAGTAAATGAGTTATAAAAACCATTAAGGGTTTCTTGAGAACCAGTAAATGCTTCTAATGAATCTAATCTCTGGTCTTGTGAACCTGTATCTAATTCTAACTGGTCTATTCTATTATCAAATGATGCTGAATCAGTAAAGTAAGATGAAGTGAATGAATTATATCCACCATTAATATTTTCTTGTGATGCAGTAAAGTTTTCTAAATTATTTAATTGTGAATCTTGTGAACCACTACTAACTTCTAACTGGTCTAATCTATTATCTACCGATGCAGAGTAAGATGTTACATTTCCTATACCATTAATGGTAGAAGAACTTATCTCATTACTTACTGTAAGAGAACCTGTGAACGCTGAATTACCTTCTACACCCAAAGTACCACTTACGATTACTTGTCCTATTAAATCTTGTCTATCAGTTTCTTCATCACCCAATACATTTGAACCACTTGAGAATATTACACTAGCAGATTCTTCTGTAATGTTTAACAACCTTGCATTAACTGTATCAAAGTTTCCTACATTAGCAGTTACATCTCCTTGTATAGTTAAATCTCCTACTATATCAATAGAGCCTGTATGTGTTAATGACCCACTAATATCTACATCACCATTAAAATCAGAATTACCATCAACCTTAAAATTGTTTACAACTGTAAACTCTTTTGTTTGTGCGTTAATTGCTAATCCGATATTATCACCTCTACCATCTTGTAATTGTACATCACCACTTTGTGATGCAAGGTTTTGGGTACTATCTTGTAAGTTTATTAGTCCTAAATAAGAACCACTAATCATTAAATTACTTAAATTACTCATATCTTCTTATGTAAATTGCCATTGCCTAAGTGCTTCATCAACTGCTCCATTGTTCCAACGTTCAGGTGTTGTATCCCAAACTTTTGGTGATGTCCATAATTCACACGCCTCACAAGTTTCAAAGTCATCGTAAGGTATATCAAGGACAGGTAAGTTAAAAAAGTTATAGTCATCTCTATTATTTATTTCTTCTTTTATTTCAAAACATCTTATGTTATCATAGTTCTGTAAATATGCTTGACCTCTTGTTGAAGGTATATAGTTTGTTGCAAATACTTGTCCTATTGAACCAGTCTCTGCTAAAACTGCATTAAACAAATCTCCTGTTTCACAATCCTCTATTTTAAAGTAAGAACCGCTAGGCGGACTCAAAAAAAAAAGGCAACGATTTCTATCATTGTGAACAGTTAGGTCAAACTCTGCTGACCAACCAACCAGTCCATTATTGAACCTATCAGCAAATGGAACACAATTGACTGTACCATTCACCTCCATTCCATAATTTCCTTTCTGTACATAGGATGTTAAATCATTTAAGATACTCATTGTGTTAGAATGAATATCTACCATATCGTTAGTCCCATAAAAGGGAACTTCTTGTTTATTATCTTTTCTATTTGGTATATCAGTATCATTTAACAATTTAGATTTGTCAGCAACGATTAACTGAATTCTATAATCAGTTGTATTGTTTGTAAAGTTTGCATTTTGTATCATTACATTACCAATAGGATACTGAGGAAATTGTGTTGTATCTATACCAAATAAATCTCCTTGTGTTACCTTTGCAATACTTGGATGATTCTTCATAATGTTCTTGAAGAAATTTAAAGTATTATAATACAAAGAAAAGTTTACTCCACTATCCTTAGTAATCTGTTGAGGTGCTGTATTTTGTGATGCTGTACTCATATCTTATAATTGTATTCCTCCAAAGTATTGATTTGATTGGTCAGGATATATCATAGTTGAATCTCCTGTACTCTCATTATACTCAGGTACGTTTTCATTATTTGCTACTAACCAATCTTGTAATCTTGTTGAATAGTAATCTGCATTATTCAATGCTTTATTCAACAAGTAATCTACTTCATTTTTACCTGGTGCAACTCCTGTTTCACTTTGTTGTTTAACTGCACCATTTGATTTAAATGTTACTGAACTAAATGGAATATATTCTACACACGAATACCAAATTAAAGTTGGTTTTACATAATCTTCTACAAGAGTTTCATAATATCCTGTAAATGCAGTTTGTGCTTCTACATCATCTTGTAATTTATTGTATAATACAGTACCAAGTAAGTTAAGTATATATTTTTCTTGTGCTGTTCTAATGAAAGGTAGAAGAGCATCGGCATCAATTGCACCACCTAATGGTGTGTTCTTGATAATATCGTTTCGTGTTATTAATAATCCAAATGCCATAATTTTATCTTGTTTTTAATCAGAGTCGTAATGTGATTCAAAACCAAAATCTGTTGGTCTTATCGGTTCATACTCATCATTCTTTGTTTCTTTTTCTAAACTTTCTTCTCCTTCTCCACCTTGTAAGTTATCATCTATCTCATCTTGTACTTCTTCTATCGTCTGTTCTGTATCATCTGCTGTATCTGAAAGGATTACAAGAGGTGTCAGTTGTTCAAAGTATAAATCTGATATATCTATACCACCAACCTTAAATGCGTTGTATATAGAGTTTATAACAAGGTTTTGGAATGGGAATATAGTCATCGTTTGCATAATTGAATATGCAGTTTTCATTTCTTCCGATTGAGAAGAGAATCCATTGTTTGCAGTTCTAATACCAAATAATAAAGGTGATACTATTCTGTGAGCTACAAGAATTCTATCTTGTGCGTATTCAGCAACATACTGATACTTTTCGTGTAAGTTCTCCATAGGGAAGGTATCAATAGTAGGTTTGTTTACTGCATCATCATTAAACGATACCATAAATCTACCAGCGTTACGAGTACCTGTAAACTTAGCTTCTAATAAGTTTTCTATTGTTTGTCTTTCCTCAGGTGCAGGAACTCCATTATTGAAATTCACCATACCTACTGGCAAGAAACCATTTTCTATATTGTTAAGGTGTAAGTTAGATAGTTCTGCTTCACTAAATGAAAATTGTAATGCAGAAATCCAATCAGGTAATGAATAGTAATATCTGTTAGGTTCATATTCTTTTACATAAAGTATTTCTACTTCTTCATTTGATGAACCAAAGACAGGTAAATACTTTTTCTCTTTCTGTCTCCTATGGTCACTCCAATCAGAACAATAGTAGTATCCTTCGATTCTACCCATATCATATATCTTCTTTGCTCTTAAATTTTGAACAGGCATATGATACATTCTTAATATCTGTGTATGTGATTTATTCCAAATGATTTGCCAAGCTGCATTACCATATAATTTTAAATCAAAAGTAATTTTTCTTAAATCTTCTGGTGGAATTATCTTATCTAATTCTTGTTGTTTACCTTCTTCTTTTGTAAAGATACCTTTACCATAAATTAAATCTGCTACACCTTCAACACAAGCTGCGTTAGTTGTAGAGGTATTATAGGCTTCAGTTACCATACCAAAGTAATCATCTTGGTCTAATATCCCAACAGGTACCCATTGATACCTTGTTTTTGTATCTTCTGTAACAATAGGAACATCCTGTCTTGTTAAGTTTAATACTGAAAATTGTTCTTGTTTCTTCATATTACTATATAATCGTTATCTGTTGTATTGGATATAAACTCTTCGTTCTGAGTTAGATATACTACTTTATCAATACTTTGTGATGCAAACACTTGCATCGTTCCACTATAAACACTACCACTTACTGAACCACTTAAGTGTACTCTAAACTCTTGAGCATCTCTTACAGAACCCTCTAATGATTGAGAGAACGTAAGTATATTCTCATAAGGATTGAATGTATAAGAACCACTTAAATTATAATACGATGAACTATAAGTCATCATATCTTCTAATACAAGTGTCATATCTTCCGAACCACTTACATTCAAAGATGCAGTATCTTGGGTTCTAACAACGAATTCGTTACTTTGTGATATATAATACGATAGCATATTCTAATGTTTACTTATATAACAAACAAACAATAACTTATAATTAAAAGAAAATAACTCAACATTAACTAGGATATAGACATAAAAAAACCCCTCTCACGAAGAGAAGGGTTTAGTTTATTTAAGTCTCAAAAGTATTTCCTACTTATGACCCATATACGATTGTTGGTTTATCAACTCCTGTTAATCCTGCAAATGCATCACTAACTGTTGAACCACTAATGAATGGTGCTGGTAACTTTTCTTCACCTGTGAAAGTTGCTGAGTAACCATAAAGGTCACCTAACGCTCCACCTGTCTGAATTGTTCCTGCAGTTAAATCATTACCGTGTACTTCTCCAGCTAATAGTGTATCACCTGAATTAGTCCATACAAGGATTTGTGGTCTCCCATAAGCTAACAATTTAAGTTGAGTAGTCATCTCGTTAGTTAACTTCTTAAGGTTAACAACTGTTTCTTGAGAAAAGAACGTTGTTCCATTTTCTCTTGAAGAGTTGACTGTTTCAGTATAAGTAGAAGTTCCTTTGAGCTCATAAAAATATGCTGTAGAACCAGATAGTGAATTTATTTCTCCACTTCCATTCTTAGAAAACGAACCTGTTTCATAGTTGATAAAATACACTCCTTGTATTCCACCTACTGAATCTTTACATACTTCGTTTCTTCCTGCTGTGATATTACAACTCATAGTTTCTCCTTTTTATTAATTGTTAGACTTAAAATGCTCCGTAATAAGCGATATCTTGTGCAATACCAATTTGTGTACCTGCAGTATATCTCATTATTACTCTATAATTTTGCGAACCATCAAGGTTTGCCATATCTAGAACTCTTACCTCATTGTGGTCAGATAATAAACCTGTTCCGAAGAATAAGTTAGATTTCTGTGCTGCAACGATTTTATCATCACTCATACCAGGACAAAGAACGATTTCAATACCTTGGAAGTTAGATGGTTTTTCACCAACGTTTAATTGGTTGTTGTAAGAATTGTTTGATAATGTTGAGTTACCAGATAATGCTGATTGGTAAGCTCTTGCAACTTTAGAACCAACATAGATTACTAAATCTTCTTTACCATAAACGGCTGAAGGAATAGTATCATATACTGCTTGTAAGTTACTTAATACGTTTGCTGATGTTATAGAACCAGAAACGATTGCTCCATCACCATCAGTTCTTGCAGGTTGTACTGCAGTAGTTAATAGTGTAGCAGCTGATGCTGATAAGATAGCTTCGAATCCACCAAACTCACCATTGTTAGTGGATACACCACCCCAAATGTCTTGTTCAGTTTTTTCAGCAACTTTTCCACCTACATAAGATACCAAGAAGTCATTAAAGTCTCTTGGGATTTCATCAAATGCAGAGAATCCAAGTTGTAATGCATTCCAAGAATCAACAAATTCTTGTTTACATAATGATAAGTTTACTTGTAGCTCTTTTGGCTCAAGTATTTGTTCTGTGATAGAAGTAGAACCAGATGTAACAAAGTCACAACTCGCATCTTGTACAATTCCATCAACATCTACTTTTTGAATTACTTCTTTGAACTTCACATTTGGTTTAATAGTTACCAATTGATTGTCAAGAGTTCTTGCAGAAAGTAGTGCAGCAGCGATATAACCGCTTGCTGCTTCACCTGCATACGTTGAAGTTATGCTAGGTTGACCAGTAGTTAAGTTTACTAATTTTTTCATTTTTCTCTCTTTTGTTTTAATTTGATAGGGTTACCTATACATTTTTGAAAGTACAGAATTTGTATAATTCCCTACTTTAAAGTTATTGTTTTTCTTTTTGTTCATCATTGTAGGTTTCTCAGTAGGAGCTCCATCTAATTTCTTAGATTCAAGTTCTTCCTCCTCTTTCTTTTCTTCCTCTAATGATTCTTCTTCTTTTTTGATTTCCTCAAAGTACTTTACAAGTTCTTCGATTCTTTCTTTCATCTCTTCAATCTTCTCTTCTTGCTCTTCTAATTTAGTAGTTAAGTTAACGATATCCGCTTCCTTATCAACCACCTCCTCATCTACAGCGATTCCAGGTTCTGATTCAAGAGTTACTTGTTCGTTTACGTCAGTATCAGATTTACCAGTTTCGGGTAAAGCTTCCACCTCCTCTGTTGAAACATCAGCCATCTCCTCTTCTATCTTCTCTTCTTCTGCTTCGATTTCAACATTTTCTCTTTCCTTGATGATACCACCTTCAGTAAAAAGTTTGATTCTGTTTATTTCATCAGATTCATCTCTTAACTCTAATAAGTGTTCACCATCAGGTGCTGGAGTCTTTGTTCCATCTTCGTGGATAACCTCTAAGGTTTCACCCACATCAAAAGTTGGAGATTCAACAAGAGTACCATCAGCTAATTTAGCTACAGTAAGTTTTACTTCTTTACTATCTAAAGACAATAAAGTCATAATCTTACCTAATACAGTTTGTGAATTCATAATTTTCTCTCTTTTTTGTTTGTTATTGATTTGATATATCTACCAATATAACAATTTGTTATATATATGTAGTTATTTTTTTATTTATTTCTATTAAGTTCGTTGCAATCACAATCTGTGTGTGGATGTACTGTTCCCTCGTAACAAGTTCCATCGTTGTTCTTAGGGTATCCACAAGGACAGTGATATTTGTAAAATGTTTCTTCGTTCATAATGTTATCCAAATATATTTGAAAAGTAAGAGATTAATGCAGTAATGTCAGCTGCTTCATCTGTTGGGTTTGTCCATATTGCTATACCTGCTACATCTACTTTACCATGTAATGAACCACCTGTCTCAAAATTGTAACAACCAACAGTATATCCTTGTCTAGTTGTTACATAAGTTGAATAAGGACTACGACCTGCATTAACGTTAGTTCCTTTATTATAGAAATCAGCACCATTAGGATTACTATCTCCAAGTCCTATTGTGTACAATCCTTTACCATAAGTATCATCATTAGATGATGCTGAACCACCAGGTGGATATCCCCATAATTCTATTGTAGTATTACTTACTGCTCTCATTGCTCCTTCTACGAAATTAAATGGTGATGCTAATCCAGTAAAACCATGTATAGCTCCCCATCCTCCACCATCACCATGAGGTGCTCCATACATTGCCATATACACATTACCAGTATCAGTACCACCTAGGTTACTAAAAATCTTTCCCATACCTTGAGTTGAACCATTAAATGTAAGTGTATCTACATTATTAAATCCTGCATTAGAACCTGATACTGTTGGACCTACTGTTGCATCTTCAAGTACAGTAGCATTCTCTTGTCCTTCCCATTCAATTACATTTGCACCTGATAAGGTTATACCTTGGTCAGCTCTCCAATAATCTACTAATGTTCCTGATAAAGTAGGGAATCCTCCTCCTTCTTCTGCTACTGGTTCTTTTATAAACGCAAATGGTTGTACTCTCATATTTTAGTATGTATTTTCTAATTCTTTTACATTAGAAACAAATATTTGACTTGTGTTGTTAAAACTAATCATTGTTAAGATATCTCTTGTACCTGACCTTGCTGTTGGAGTATATAATGAGCCTGTTGGTTGGAATATCTCAGGACAGAATTCAATTGAACCTGTACCTGTGCCTGGTTGTTCTATCAATAGGTTTACTGTTTGTCCTTGTGCAACATTAGTTGGTATTATATGTGTTGTTGAACCACTTACAAGTGTTAATTCAAACATTGATGCTGCACTAAAATCAAGTGAAGCAGTATTTGAACTAATTGTTACAGGGTCTGTTCTAAGTTCTAATGATGAACTTATTACTGTTCTACCAAAAAAGTTATTAGTACCCGTCATTGAAGTTGACATACCACCATTACCAATAACCAATTGAGTGTTCGTTGCACTATCTGCACCTATTCTAATTGAATTACCTCTTATTTGTGCAGTTGAAGTACCATCACCATCATCATTAGTTTGGAATCTAGCCATATTGCTAGTACTAACTCCACTTGGAGCAGTAAGAATTCTACTACCTACACCATTTAAAGAAAATTCAGAACCAAAGTTATATCCTATTGAATCATAATATTCTAATGCAAAGTAATCTTTGTAATTATTTCCAAACGATGGATAATCAGCCATACCATAGAATACTCTATTATATGCCTGTCCATTTATATCAGCTCCAATAACATTAAACAATGCTTTTTCTTGATTAGTTCCTGGTGCATCAAATGATTGTTCTAAAAATCCATTTGAACCACTAATCAGTTGTTTTTCGGTAAATGTGTTTGTTGCGTTTGTTACTGCATAAGAACCTGTCTCAGCAGATAAACCATCTATTCTTGTTCTATCTTCAGAACCACTATTTTGTAAGTTTGTTATTTCGATTGATTCTAAATTAGATGCTGATAAAGGACCTGATACATCAGTTGTTGAACCAAGTGTTATCGTTGTACCATTATCAGATATATTAGAATCTACTAACTGTCTATGTACTGCTCCTTTTGGTAAAGAGTTATTACTTAAATTAGCTTCACTACCTAAACTACCAGTAGGACCTGTTAGTATGAATGAGGATTCTCCTCCTTCTTCTACTAATATCCAACTATCATTTAATCCATCCCATTGTATTGATGCGGTTGCATTAGATGAACCACTATCATATACTTGTAATCCTGCATATCTTAATGTAGGTGTATCTGCATTTACTACTACGAATGCATCTCCAATTATTTTAGCTGAACCTGTTACTGTGTTTATTCTACCGAAAGAACCTGTCCCACTTACTGATATGTTATCAAAGTTTTGTGTTCCACTAAATGTATTATCTATATCTGTTTTAGCAAACGATGCCGTTGTTTGTGCAGTAGGAACTCCATTTGTATTACCAAACCATCCATAACCATCTGTAATGTTCGGTAAATCATTACTTCTACCACTACCCATTACGATAATCTCTCCCTCACTTGCATTTACTTTACCACATATACCAATGTTCTGTATTAAATCAGAACCAGTTGGTTTAGTAGCAGTTAATACTCCTGCTCCATTTACATATACTGATGCTCCTGCAACTAATCCATCTGTTGATGTATCTAATCCTTTTACTTTACCACTTATTATTACAACACCACTTGCGTTGTTTGATATAGCATCTCTTGTTATACCAATAGCAGGCATATCTCCACTAACAGAAGAATCTGCTAATTTAATATTTACATTCTCACCAGTCACACCTGTTGCGTGAACTGCTAATCCTTTTCCTATATCTGCACCACTTGTATTTTTTACATTAAGAATTACATCATCTGTTTCATCTGCAAATTCTGCGTGTGATGCTGATATTGAAGATGATACATTGTTTACTAATATATCAAATGTAGTTCCATCTCCTTTTGTAAAAGTAATATCTGCATCTACTACTGATGCTGTTACTAGTAAACTACCTGTTTCAGAACTACCTCCACCAGGTATTAAATTTGTATATGTTGTTCCATCTAATCTAGTAAATGTTTGTTGTCTACTACCTGTATCAAAAGATGAGGTAACTAAATACGAACCTGTATCTTGATTAACTACCATTGAATCAATAATATCATTATTGAAGTCTCTTAACTTTTCAGGTGTAATAAACTGTGAATTATTGTTAGGAAAGTTATTAGAATTTTCCGTTCTTAATTGTGATTTGTTTTTACTACTCATCTTATTATCTTATTATTTCTATGTCAAATCCACTAGAGAAGCCTGTTGAGAACGCACCTCGTTCTATTATTACAGATTCTGTCTTTCCTATACCTTGATTCTGTAAGTATCCATCACAACACTTAACATCGTATGTATCAGAATCAAGACAAAGACATCCTCTTCTAGAATTCTTCGGTGATGATTTACCAATCGTAGGTCCAATGTAAATTCCTGTCTCTCTTCTTTTTCTTAAGCTTCTAGAATATGACATAATTGTTTTATTACTATAACAAAGTAAGAGTTATTTATATTTGATTGTAGGGTTATTTATACTTTTTCATAGCAGCTCTGTGTATTAAGTTCTCCAACTGTACCTTATCTGCTCTGTAACAAAGATTTAATAAACATTCTTCTAAAGGTCTTTTAACTACTTCATCAAACTTTAATAAATCATCGTTAGCTAAGACAACAATCGATTGATAAGAGCTCCACTTTCTTGCAAAATTCGCTTGGTGTGCAGATTCACTGCCGGGTCCTCCAACGCTTCCTCCCTCAAAGATTTCAGGGTATCTTTCGTTAATTCCTTTAAGATACGATTGAAGAAAAAAAAACAACCGAAGTGAATATCCATATTAACATCTAACCACTTATCTTTGTTATCTTGTTTATCATTACTATAAGGTTCTATACTATATAGAGCTCCTTTAGTTTTAGTTACAGGTCTGTATAAGATATTCATTATACTTGCCCAATTCTTATCTAATGCAATGTTTTGATATGAAGATAAATCTAAATAAGCACCATAAGCCATCTTAGATAAGTTAGGTTCAAATCCATACTTTACTCCATCAATAGTAACAAACTTTTGTAATTCAAAATCTGTCTTACCTAAAAACTTATATAAATCTTTTTTAATACTTGTTATTGTATCACTATCTAATTTTATTATTACCTCAGGTGTTAAACCTATGATGTTATATAATAAGAACGCATCTTGTGCTTCCTTATCATCTTTATAAGTTTCTAAATCTTCTTGTATCTTTAAATACTTTTTTAATGATACTGCTGAATAATCAGTAGGTACTGTGATTTCTATTTCTTTTTTCATTTGTTAATTGGTTTGTTTTGTAATTCTTGTGTTACTTCGTGAAACTTAACTGATGCTGGTAGAAAGTTAGGTATCTTTGTTTCTGTTATATCTATTATATCTTCTGCTTCTAACTTTAGGTCTTGTATCTCTATGTTCTTATGTCCTACCAACGATTTTAATTTAAGAATATCTGCTCTTTGTTTTTGTAATTGTGAATCTCTTAATACAATCTCTGCTTTAAGATTAGTTACTTCTTCTTTAAGATTGTGAGCATAAGTAGCAACTTGTTCAAGATGAGTAAATATCTCATATCTGTTTTTATCTTTATACTCTTCGGGTAACTTAACCTCTATTATCTTTGCCATCTCTTAGTTTGTTTAATATTAGTTTAAAGCGTTGATATCTTTCCAATGCATAATCATCTTTACCTTGTAGATAAAGATTTAAGTTAGCCTGTGCTTCTTCTTCTAATAGTTGAATTTGTTTCTTTGTGTGTGTCATTATTTAAAACTTATTGTATATTTACCTTTGTTCTGTTGTTTTAGACTCAACCTTGACATTGCTAGATATCTTAATGCATCTATACAATGGTCATTGAACCCTTGTGGTTTATCTAGAACTATTCCATTCTTATCTGTCATATATTCATATCCATATAGTTCATCTATCAAGTGTGTTGATTTACTATCTACTACAATACCAAAATTTTGTAGAACACCGATTCCAAATTTGATACTATCAGGTCCTTTCTTTACAGGTTTAATATTAAAACCAGAACGATAGATTTCTTCAATTAATCGTGGCTCTGCACTATCCGCCCATATCTCTGTTTTACCGATGTTTAAACTCTGTAGCCTTCTTACTATATCATTAGTTGTTAAACCTCTCTCATACATCAACTCTCGTACATATAACATATCGTGATGTCTATGTACTGCAATCAAAGTTGTTGGGTCTTGAGAAAATCCAAAGTCCATTCCATATCCTATTAACTCGTGTGTAGGAAAGTTTTCAAGTATTTGGAAATTATTAAATACTGCCTTTTCATTTGGTGCATATTCTCCTAAACCATATATCTTATAATACTTTGGGTTCTTATGTTCTAATGCTTCTATCTCCTTAATCATTACATCAGGTAGATAAGGATTATCTTTGTATGTAGTTCTAAATGTTTCTACCTCATCCATATTCCTTAACCAATGATAAGGTGAAACAGTTGGGTTGAATGCTAAGATTATCTCACCTGTTGTTCTAATACTCAATTGGAAATAAGATTCTTCGTGTTGTTCCGATGCTTCATCAATAAACAAAACATCCGATTTAACACCTCTTAATTTCTCTGCATCATCTGTATTAACAAAAGAGATTAAAGACCCATTAGAGAACTGGTAAACCCTATCAGAGATGTTATATGATTCATTACTCCATATACCTAACTCTTGCATTATCTCTTTGTAATCTTTTATGACACTTCTTTTAAGTGAAGGTACTGTTCTTCTTACTATGGTAATGTTCTGTGGTTCTTGTAATGCTTTTACTATAAGGTATTGTAATATAGCATAAGTTTTACCTGAACGAGTACCACCAATGTGTTGTGTTATTCTTTTCTTTGCAGATAAGAGATTATCAAATGTTACGGTTGTATTAACTGTCAGTTCCATCGTTCTTATTTATGTTGATACTAATCTGCTGTATCTTTTGTTCTATCTCACCTTTTAATTCTACCCTTGATTGTTTAGGCAAGTGGAACTCTAATAGTTTCAATGCTATATCTACTGCACCTTTAGGGTCTTTTTGCATTAACTCTTCTAATAGTTGAGGAAGATTATCTAATACTTTATTTGTACCACGAGCAACAGATAGTTTCATCATCTCGGTTGTACGATTTAATTTACCAGGTGGTCTACCTTTTCCTAATTTGTTTCCTACTTTAAATGGCATATATATGTTTTCTTATGTTATTATAACAAACGAAGTTGATTTTATTATATATACTTATATATACTAGTATTTATATTGTCCTCCTAAGTTCCAAAAAAGAATATCTCCTTCTATGGTATCTATATTTTCTTCTAACCATTTCCATTGCTTAGTATCCCAAAACTGATTACAAGCAAAGGGTACTTTATATCCTTCGATTCTATCTTCAAAATTATACTCGGACTTTCTTATCGTAATAGGTAATTGAGCTAATCCATTTTTTAGTAACATCTTTTTTATAGTTTCTTTATTAGATACACAAGTTGTATAGATTTTTTTATCTGTCTGTGGAAAGAACTCTTTTAGCTCTTCTACAAAAAAACCTTTAGCTAGACCTGAAAGTGTTACACCACTACCACTTGATACTACAAGATTCTTAAAATGATTATAAGGCTGAATTCTTTTACTCATATAGTTCATATAAAACTCATGCTCAAAAGCATATGGTAACATTTGCCATCCTTCTTTCTCTGCATTAGATTTCAATCCATTATATAGAACAGACATCATATTAGGTCTTATAGGATTTAAAGTACAATCATATTTTTCTTTAACCATACCCAATAATTCATGAGATATTTTTTTTGTGTTAGGATGTGTGTATATAAATTCTATACCTAATTCTTTACACATTGCTGCTAATGCCCAACCACTCCAAGAACCATCTACTGATAAATGTGTAAGAGGTTTACTCTTGTCTACATATCTTTGTACCAATTCCCATATTGCTCCTAATTTACCCCACGGTGGTAAATCAATATCATCTCCTATTAAATCATCTCGTTTTACCCAAACTGATTTGCCTTTTATTTTATATTCTTCTAACGGCGTATCTAAATTTAAAACCATTTACTTTCTTTTATTATACAATCATCAATTATCTTCTTAAGGTTTTCTGCATAATCAATACCATATCTTTCTTTATCATATGATTTCCAAGCAGAATGATTGTAATACTTTACTTTACCTGTTTCTATTAGTTCATCTCTTATATAAGGAGATACCATATCCATGTGAGCATAATTAATTTTATCTACATTATCTCTGCGCTCTTCTACGGCTT
>WLWH01000826.1_pt1 | contig 24081 bp, 34 predicted proteins | sample 6712741 | NCBI WGS metagenome assembly WLWH01 (sample SAMN12718694, study PRJNA515312) | sponge metagenome | isolation source: marine sponge | host: Mycale hentscheli | place: New Zealand: South Island, Marlborough, Capsize Point | collected 2003-05-01
AGAGTATGAACTTTGAGATACATCTCTTGTACAATGTCCTCGCATTTCTCTCCATCACATCCAAAGCTCTTTACGATTCTTAACCAGTCGCTATGCTTTCTTGCTATTTTCTCTAGTGTTGTCAATGATTAGTTGTTTCTTGGTTCTATACTTTATTAAATTTTTACCTCCTACTTGAAACCCTACGTTATTAAGTATTGACTTAAATAATATAGGTTGCTCGTGGCTTGTTGGTTTATAACCTAAGCTCATCTCTTTTACTTTAGCTACATACAATCTAGTGTACATCCAAGCGTCAGGACTTGCTATATATCTATGGCATATTAAGAAATCATCACACCTGTTTCCGTTTACAGCACCACCCTCACTATCTCCTATTGTAGGAGGAGGTGTCATACCTCCGTACTCGTGATTAGCTGAATGTTTTTTTCTTAATGCCTCAGTTACTGCGTGTGCGCATATCCAAGTAGATATATTATGTGTTTTACAAAAGATTCTAATATCAGTTAGCTGCACATAATTGTACTCATAACCATTAGTGTCTTTTAATTCTTTCTTTAATGAGTTTATAGGGTCAATAAGTAAGCCGTCATAATCCCAAGCCTCTTTAAGTTTAGTTGCTAACTTTAAAAGTTGTTTATAGGTGTATTGCCTGTTGATGTCTACAAACTTGAAATGATTATACACAAACCCCTTTGATTGTTCATAGTCTGATTCCTCTATTTTGTTTATTGGTTTGCCCTCTATAAATTCTATTAGTTTTTTAATAAGTTGTACAGGGTCATTCTCACTCGAAAATACTAACCATTTAATATTGTGTTTTAGTGAGTAAAGCAACATAAGATAAAACGTAAAGTGTGTTTTACCAACGTTGTTATGACCTAAGATAAAATTCATATTACCTGCTACAAATCTAAAAGAAGAATCTATCTCCTTATGCCCTAGCTTTAAGGCTTCTCTAACTTTACCATTACGAAAGTCGTTTAATTTGTTTATATGTTCTGAATAGTTTATAAGCATAAAAAAAGGGGGTCGTTAAACCCCCATATTAATTAAAATGGTAAATCATCTTCTCTGTCTGGTGCTTGGTCGTGTGTGGAGACCTCCTCTTTGTAGTTTTCTACTTTCCATCCGTTGAGGGTAGTAAAGTATAGGATTTCTCCTTTTGGATTAGTCCACTCTCTACCTCTTAAGTTAAATAAGACATTTACATAGTCTCCTACTTTCCAAACATCTAGAAGTCCACAATTATTTTGCACAAAATCTACACATATTGTTTGATTGTATTTAGATTCCTTTTCTTGTGTTTCTACTATTAGTTTTCTAAATCTAAAAGTTCCTTTTTCTTCTACTTCTGTTATTCTTTTAATTTTTCCTATTACTGACATTTTATTCATTTTTATTTGTTTAAATATACTCTATTGTGTTTTGCTAGGTTTTTATAACTAGCATTTCCTTTTACTCTTTCGATTGGTCTGTTAATGTTTGTTTCATCTATAAGCTGATTTTCTAAATCTATAATTCTGTATTTATACTTAACCAGTAATCTCATAGCTTCGTGTATTCTATTAACTTCCTCTCTATAGCTTTCGAATGTTTCGTTTACTATCATATCTTAGCTTTTAATCCAATTATAGAAGTGTTGCGCATCTTCTACGACACTTACTCTATCTGATTGAGGTCTACTAGCGTTAAACTCAGCAGCAGCCTTTAAACAAGCTAATTTAGAAATAGTGTCATCTTTAGTTAGTTGTTTAGGTTCTGGGTTATAATCGAGTTTTGCTGTACTGTATTGCTCGTTTGTGACAGTATAACTTATTTCATCTCCAATCTTGCGCTTAAATTCTCCTTTAGCTAAAAACTGATAACTTTGACCATCATCAAATTGAACTTGATACTTATTGAATGTGCCAGAACTATTTGACCATTCGCCTTTTTCTTGAATAAATTTAATTTTTCCTTTCATAATTATTTAATTGATTTTGTAATTGATTTATTTTATTTACTAATGCTTCGACCTTATAACTATATTCTAATAGTAAAGTGTCTTTTGTTTGATGTGAATAATTTGTTCTCATTAATTATTAATTTTTCTTAAAGTTATAAAAAAATATTTAATATAAACTAATGTTAATAAAAAAAATTTAAAAAAAAAGAGGCTTACCGAAGTAAACCCCTCTCAAAACAAAGGAAAATTCAGGAATATATTTCTATTAAATCTTTTAAATCTTGGTCAGTAAACTTCTTTATTTGTCTTGACATTGTAATTAAATCGTCAGCTGTACCCTCTCCATAAGTCTTGTCTATGTATTTACCCATAATGTAGTTTTGTCCTGCGTGAAAGCCATTACAGCTTTTGCATTGAGCGTGTACGTTTTGAGGATTCCAACGAGTAGCGTAGTGTCTGCGAGATACAAAGTGTCCTGCATCTACATCTTTCCAATGTTTCTTAACTCCACAGGTTACACATTTAACTAGATTTTCTTTAGCTAGTCTTGTTCTTATGTAGATACTAAATACTCTATCTAGTTTTTTTACTAAGCCTTTTCTTGAGATTTTTCTTGGCATACTTGTAAGTTACAAAAAAAATATATAACTTCGCCTATATATATATATATAATATACGTTACATCCCTTAAACAACTAGATACGTTACATCAGGTACGTTATATAGGGCTAGTCTTTATTTTTCTTTACAGCACTTCCATAGTAAAATCCGAAGATAGAAAGCACAATACCTTGTACAATACCAATTAAGTTTATCCATACCTCTTTATTTGATGCAGGTATCTCTAAATATACTATTGCATAAATCATAAAACAAAAAGAACCTAAACCTATAAATCCTGTAAAGTCGTGCATATAGTCTAGCTTGCCTGTCTTTGCGTAGTTTACTTGTCGTTTCCTAGCTGAGTTTCTATCCTCAACTTCTAATTGATAAAGCTCTTTAAGCTCGTAATGCAACGCTTCTTTGTCTTTTGGAGGTATAGACTCATCTTTGTCAATTAAGTTCTTTACAACGCCTAAAACACCTGCATCAGGCAATAAATCGCCTGCTACATTTAGTACACTAGGTGCTACCTTAGACAAAAGCTGTCCTACCTTTGTATCTTTGAATTTCTTTTTACTCATAATAAAATCTCCATTTAAGTTGTATAATTAATAAGTATATGTTTAGTTCTTCGTAGTTGTGTTCTTCATCAGCAGGAAAATAATTTAAGCCTACATTGATTCCGTTTGGTAATAAAAGTATTATTGAAAAGTCCATTAGTAAGTCCAGATTAAGTGTGATGGTTTATCTTTATCTATATCAACGTGTATAAACGTATTTGCTATACCTATTCTGTTAAACCCTACATCTAAAAGAATATCAACAAGCTCAAATCTATCTTTTGAATTGTTGCAATGTATATCAACTGCAAGTCCTTTTAAGTGTGAGCTATTAGGAGATGCTTTGTAGCCTCTTGCTTTTAAATCCTCGTTATATTCTTGTGTTCTATAACCACTTGTTATTTTTATAGGTTTGTCAAACTTTTCTCTAGCTAAGTCTAACATCTCTAATATTTCAGGATTCATTTTTCTACCAGAACCTAATTCGTCTGGACTGTCAAATTCTATATAGTTAAAATATCTCATAATTTATAATTAAGTCCTACTTTGATTTCTTTTAGGTTTCTATCCCAATATCTTTGTAAAGTAACTTCACTAAATACTCCTAAGTTTTTACCTACTCTAAATCCAAATACACTACCTGCTGAGTAGTCTATCCAATCTCCCTCTACAAAGTTATTGTAAGAGTATCTTTCATCTCCACTCATTAGCTGATGTTTAGTTAGTATGTTGCCATATAAATGCAGCCAGAAGTTCTTTTTGTAGTGATAGAAATCTACACCTGCAACAACTGCTAAATCTGCAAAGCTACCTATTTGAGCTAACTCCTCAGCATTATATCTGTTTACTACGTTTTGGAATACACCATTACGATAGTCTGCATCACTTGCTGCTATCAAGTTTCCTTGTTGATTAAACCATTGATAATCGTAACCCATAGTTTCTCCTGTTATTGGATTTACCATTTGGTATAGTTGGTCTGTATGGTTAGCGTAATTATAAGCTAAAGTCCACCAATAGTTATCCTCTAAATATTTTTGAATTGGGTTATACCCATACGCTTTAGAATAAGTCCTATATATAGAACCAATACTTATACTTAGTTTCTTGCCGATAGGTAATCTAAATCTAAGTTCTGCACTTTTATAATCTATGTCAATTAGTTCGTTCTTTTGATACTCTCCTTTTATTAACCAATACTTAGCTAAATATCTTACAAAGACTTCTTGATTATCAAATTCTCTGCCTTGTTGCCTACCTCTACTATATTCGTATAAATACTCTAAACCTTTATAAGCACCTATGTTTGACCTAACACTAGCGTTCTTTTCTGTTCCATCATAAAACTTGTTTCTGTTTTCATACTGAAAAAAAGCTAACTTCCTAATTCCATAAGTAACCATCATATCAGCAGGATGCTTTTTTGTGGTTTCTATTAAGTCATTTTGTTGTGTTACTATAAATGTTTGTGGCGCTTGTATTGAGTTAGTTTGTGAGTAAGCTCCGTATATTGTAGAATACTTAAAGACCTTTTTAAATATATTATCTTTTTTTTGTGCGCTTGCGCTTATGCTTACGATAGTTGCTAATAATGCGATTATTATGTTTCTCATTTAATTTTATTATTAATGTTATTACTACGCCTCCTATTGTTGTTGCTAGTAAATCTTTTTTATCAAACTTACCATATTGTATGTAATCTAAACTTTCTTTACCAAAGCCTACCATAAAAGCAGTACCAATAGGAAACTCTAATTTATTGCCTGTATATTCTGTTATAACTCCTGCTCCAAAATGATAGTACTTATCTTGACCTATTTGTGCAAAACTTAAGGCACTCAAAAGCGTTGCGATAATAATAAGTCTATATGTTCGTTTATTTGCTCTTTCCAATCTTCAGGTAGTTTTAAACTAATTCCAGCTTCTATTCTTAATTCTTCTTCCCCATCATTATATAAGATAATAGTAGGTAAGTATTTTACCTTGTTTCTATCAAACTTACTTTTAGCCTTAGACATTAATAAAGTTTCTACATTGTAGTCTTTGTAGCTATCTAAAGATACTTTCTCTGCGAAACCTGCTGTATACTGAACTATTGATATTGATTCAGTTTGTGCAAAATTAACAGCCGATACAAAAAGGACAATTACCGTTACAATCCATCTCATTGATTTTTACTTATTTGATACAATCTCTCATCTATCTTTTGCAGTTGGTCTTTTACCTCTTTTACATCCTCACCCATTATATCTTGCTTTTCTTCAAGTCTTAAAACGGACTCTCTCACCAATTGGTCTTTATACTGAAACTCAACAGGATTAACTGCATTGTCTTTAATTGTTTCTATGTTTTCTGAATTAGCAGCTACACTACTTGAAAGAGTTATATAAGTAGTCGCTATTGCTATTGCACCACCTATGATAATACCTACTGTTTTAAGGTCTAATGTTACGTTTGTATCTTCGCTTATCTTTGTCATTTCTTTTTATATATATCATAGCAAACAGCCATAGCTTGTTCTTTTGGAAACTCAGTCATAGCTTTTTCTATGCAGCGAATCATAAATTCACTTTGTTTTTCTCCTTTTTTTGGTTCTGGTAAAGGCATTATAATTTGTTTTCTATATATGATACACCCATAAATCCGTGCATACCCTCATTATCTAAATCAATAGCATAAGTTGCCCATCCGTAAGGATGACTAAAACTTACATTACCATCTTCGTCAACTTCTTGAATGTCTTTCCATAATACGTCAACGTGATACTTATTTGAAAGTACAGGTGCTTGGGTTTCGTTACCATCTTCATCATACACTCCTTGTTGCTTAACTATATTGCCTAATTTAACAATAGTATGCTTATGGGTTGGATTACCATCACTATCACTAGGTAAAGCGTTTATTTTGCTTTCTGCTTGAGTCTCTGTGTCGAATTCGTATTTACTTACTTTTATCATTTTTCTTTTTTGTTTTGTATTCTTTCCACGCTTCTGGCTCTTTACCATCCCATACTATATCTATAGAGTTACCCTCTAGTTTTATAATGTGTGAATGTGGTGTTTGAATACTATTATACATTCTAATAAAATCTTCTCTATCTTTAAAATTATATTTCATATTAAGTTGTTAAAGTTTGTAATTGTGCATCTGTCAACGCTTCATTATATACTCTTAGTTCTTTTACATTTCCGTAAAAATATAACGAGCCACCTGCACCTTGTTCAAATTGTAAACTATCTAAAGTATCTGCGCTAAATATAGCTCCACTCGGTTCAGTATGTCTTTCTGTACCATCTACCCATAAAGCAAAATCATTAACTTTGTATTTGATTGCTATTTTACTGAATTCTGTTATATCGCTTGAAGTATAATTACCACTAGCTACAGTAGAACCAGCAACAACAACAAAATAGAATATTTGATTAGAAGTTGTATTGTAGCCTGTAACTATTCTGTTTGTGTTAGTTCCATCTGAAATAGTAATTCTTCTGTTTGTTTGGTCGTTTGAAAGTGCTGCTATCTCTGCATATAATACACCCTCCGTTGAGTTAAAAGTAGAAGCTGTACCTGCACCATTACAAGTTTCAGCTGACCTAGTTTGTGTGCTTCCACTAGTAGGAATGTATGATGTAGGGTAGGATTTAATTTCTAATTGTGCGCCATAAATATAAATACCACTTGTACCATCTCCTAAATATGATGTACCTGAACCATCTAAAGACAAATCAAGAACTAATCTTTCTGACCCTGAAGTTGCTCTATTTTTTAATATACTACATCTATACCAGCCATTTCCATAATTCTCTATGTTAGCAGTAACGCCTGAATCAACTGTTCCAACGCTTCCAGATTGCAAATCAAAATAAGCTCCTATAACATTATTATTTGATAATTTAAACCAGTTTCTTTCTCCTTTTTTAGCAAATATAGATATTAAAATATCGCCTGATAAAGAAATTGCAGAATTTAACAATCTATGTACACCACTACTTGTATCTTCTACTAATTTAAAAGCATTAGCATTACCATCTGGAGATATAAAACCACTTACAGCTGACAAAGCACTTTTAGTCCAATAGGAATTATCAAACGACTCACTATAAGTAACCAAATTAGTAGAACTCGGCTCTAAAAGTAAACTAGGACATTCTGCTGCTACTCCGTTAGTTAAATCGTAGTTTAATCTGGGTACGTTTGTTGCTACTGATTCTATTAACCCATCTTTATTTATTCTAGTTGCTGTAGAGGCTCTTGCAAAAGTAAAGTCTCCATCTCCATTGTTAGGTAAAACAGAATAAACTTTTGTTGCTTTTATCCCTGAGGGTACTAATGCTAAACTTGGTGTTGCCATAATTATATTGTATAAGTTTTTTGTGCGCAGCCCATTGCTTCTGTTGTTGCATTGACATATTGCATTCTATTATAATAATTTAAAAATATTTCTCTGTTGTTTGTACTTGTTAAACAAGCTAATTCTGTGTCTGATAATGCTTCTTTAAATACTGCTACTGTTTTTACATTTCCTATAAGAGCCAGACTACTATAATTAAGATTTAATTCACTTAATCCACTTACTGATTGATTTGTAGCTCCTGAATTTCTTGAAATAGAAACGCCATTTACAAACAGTTTGTAATTACTACCAACAGAATCGTATTGAACGGCTATCTTATTATTGTCTGATAAATTAATGTCAGAAACGATAAACTGTATATTAGCACTTGAACTACCTCCAAAATAAAATCTTAAATCCCCATTATTTCTAAACTGCAAAATTGCTGCATTCGTGAAGCTAATTGCTGGAGATGAAATTGTAATATACCCATTATCTGATGGTATTTCTTCAAGCCCCTTAACTTCTGCAAACAAAACACCCTCACTATCATTAAATAAGTCGCTGTTTCCTGCATTGTTTAAGGTTTCTGCACTACGAGTAACTGCACTTCCTGAAGTGTGTATTAGAGATGTAGCGTAGCTTCCAGCTTCTAGTTGTGCGCCATAAATGTAAATATTATCCCCTATTGATGTACTTACATCTGTTGCGCTATCTGCTGGATACACTCTTGCAGTAAAAACACCAGATGAAGTTACATTAGCACTTATAGAACATCTATACCACCCGTTCCCATAATCTTCTATCTTTGGGGTTACAGTATAAGCTGATGAATTTGATTGTCCTAAAATTCCATTTTCTAAATCGAAAGTATAATTCCAATTATTCGAACCATCTTGTATAACATTTAGATAAACCCAATTTGTACTACCTTTTTTAGCAAAAACGCTAAAAGTATTACCACCTGTTGCAAGAGTGTAATTGTTTCCAACATATCTTGAACCTGCTGCTGTGGTTTCTATTTTTGTTGCATTTGTATTTCCGTCAGGGGAAGTTGCTTCATTGCCACTTACATCTATGCCTGTTTGAAAAGACCATTCGTTTTCGAAATCTTCAGAATAAGTAATTGTATTAGTTCTACTTGGCTCAAGCAAGATACTCGGCTCTCCGTTTGTGTAATCTATTCTTGGTATGTCTAATCTGTCTGTTGTTTTTAAATAGTCTTTTGGTTGGTCGCCTTTTACTAATTGTGCACCCCAAATCTCTATGTCTCTTGCAGTTGCTGAGGAATATGTGTTTAAAGTTACTTGTGTAGAACTACCTCCTGAATCGTGTACTGAAACTCTATCCCATCTTCCTGTTAAAGTGTGTGTTATTGTTGTTCCATTCGCAACTCTAATGGTTTCTCCTGCCGTACCCTTAATATATATACTAAAAGTATTACCACTTGATGCACTTCTATAAATACTATCATTAGCATCCATTTGCATTCTTGTAGATGTCTGTGTTCCATCAGGTGCTAAACCATAATTTGCAGTTAATGTTACTGTAGCTTCTTTACTCCAAACAGAAAAATCTTCGCTATAAGTCAATAAATTATAAGGCACATCTTCTATAAGATAATCTTCGTTTACTCTTGTTCCTGTTGAGTTTCTGTCAAAGTCAAAGTCGGCATCTGTTATTCCATTAATACTTACATCATCTATATACCAAGTTCCTGTTGCACTATTAGAATGAAAAGCAATATAAGCTGTCGCACCACCTACTGCTTCTGTATATGTAAACGTACATTTATTCCAAGCATTTTGTGTTAAGCCTGTAAAAGTATTATCTATTGACCAAGCACCATTATCTCCTCTCCTAACTGCTATTCTCTGAACAGTACCTGTGCTTGGATAAACCCAAAATGTTAAATTATATGTTTTTCCTGTAGAAGTTGTAAAATAATTACTTTGTATACCTCCTGTTCCACCTGAAGTTACATATTTTCTTGAATAAGACCCACTATGTACTTCTTCTGTGCTTCTTTCATTTGTAACAGTTGCTGAAGCATAATTTGCCCAACAACAATCTAACTCCATATCTCCATTAGCAACCTCATTTGCTCCTATTTGATAAGCAGGTTTTATAGAATATAAGTAGTCCTCAGCATAAGCTGTAGGTGTGGTTATTATGGATGCTTTTTGTAGTAAACTCATTGTATATTCTCTAATAGTTGTATAGTCATTGTGTTGTTCTCGTATATCTGCACTCTCCTGTTTAAATCAGAAGTCAAATACTCTACTATATAATCATCTCCCCAACTATTGGTTGTTGTTGCGTTGCCCCAATAACTCTCGCTGTATGATTTGCCCCAATTTATTGTATTCGCCATCTTTTTCTTGTCGTTTTAAATATTGTTTTAGTTTCTCAACATTAATCTTTTTCGGTTTATACATACTTATAATTACAATACCCAGCTATGAAAATTAACATCCTTGTCAGGGTACATATCTTCATTAGAGTTAGAATTATATTCTGGATATAATGTCGAGTTATAAGTCATGTAATCAATAAACCTTCTAGTATAAAACTCTGCTGTTTCTGAAACCTTGTTTATCAGCATTGCAACCTCTTCTTGTGTTACAGAATCAGAGTTCTCACTTCTATGTTTAAATACTCCACCGTTACCTATCTGGTACATAGCAAACGGAAGATAATTACTTTGTGTAAACCATATTAACATTGGCTTTATATAAGTTGTTAATAATGATTTGTAATGTGCGTTAGCAGGTAAATTTATATCATTACCTGTTGTGATTAGTGTTTGTAATTTATTGTATAAATCTGTTCCTAAATAGTTTTGTATGTGCGTATCTTGTGCTACCTCAATAAACTGAATTACCTTGTCAGCGTCTAAGTTTCCATCTATTATGGATTTTCTCTTTAAGTCTATTACTGTTATAAATAATGCTTTTGCCATAATCTTAACTATTTGGATAAGCTCCTGAGTTCGGCATATCTGCTGGTCTAACAGATACCTCTGAAGGATTATTAGGTTCTACAAATCCATCTTTTGTTGCTTGATTAACACTAATCTTTGCATCATCAGATACTTTCTTTTTATATACTCTTAACTCCCAGTAATGCTTACAGTTTTTACCACCCTTGTATTTAAACAGAGAATAGTTTCTACCTTTGTGTCCAAGCTTCTTGTTTACTCCTCTGAAACTCATTAGTCCAATATCTTCTTTTCTAAATACAATATTATCCTGAGTATATAATTCCATTCTCTTACAAAATTCTCTACTATTAGGAGACTTTCTTACAGGCATGTAAGCATATCTTACTTTGTATATTCCTCTGTCCTGTTTAGACTTCTTATTAGGAGCAGACTTAATACCTGCCAAATTATCCAAATTAAAGCCCTTTTCCGAGTCTTTTACCTCTTCGGAATGTATAAGCTCCCAATCGTCAGAGATACGCTCTCCTAGAGCCTCTAATTGCTCCAAAAGGTCATCTCCTTCTTCATCACTAAAATCTGTTACTTCCTGTGAGCTTAATTTCTCTCCTGTTTCTTCTTCTCTCTTAACTCTTGTAGAGATATTATCTAGCTCTGTAAACTCAATCGGTTGTAGAGTTACAAAGTATAAGTTCAAGTATATCTTGTTAAAGTTTAGTATGTCATTAATACCTTCTATAAGACCTTCTTGGAACGGTCTAATAACAATATTGTCCATCAATATAGAAGCAGTTCTTAACTCTTCTGCGTTATTCCCAAACCCTGTATTATCTTTTATCCCCAAAAGAATAGGAGATACAATACCATGACCTAACATAATCTTCTCTCTGCTCTCATCAGATAAGAACTGATATTGCGCATGAGCATCTGGTAAGTGTATAGGTTCTAGGTCTGCTTTAGTTTCTATAGATTCGTTAAATGCCAATATAAATTTGCCTGCATTAGAACTGCCACTAAATTTATCATATATTTTTCTTTCAATAATCTCTTGAGTTTCCTCATTAGGAATCCCATTGTTAAAGTTTATTAGTAAGCTAGGCTGTAATCCTTGCTTTATGTTACTGATGTGATAGTTACTTACTTCTTCTTCTAAAGAACAATATTGTAAACATCCATGATAATCAACAGGAGCATAATAATAAAAGCCACTTCTGTAAGGCTTGAATATATATAGCTCTGATTTTTCACTCTTTGCACCATTCCCAAATGTAGGGATTCTCTTAGGTGTATCGCTTGGTTTTATCTCTGCCCACTTAGGGTGATAGTAATAAGCTCTAATTACTCCTTTAGAATCACACTTCTCTGCTCGTAAGCACTCCATAGGAAAGTGTAGTACCTTTATTATTTTAGTTTTAGACTTGTTGTATACTACTTGCATAGCAGCTTGACCTAACATCTTGTAATCGTTAGATACTCTTTTAACATCTTTTGGTCTAATCAATACTTTAAACTTAGCATACATTTCAGGAAACTCTGCGCTGTCTGTAGCTTCTAGTCCTCTACCGTATACCATATCAACAATACCGTTGATACATCTACTATTAGTAGGTGAGCCTAAGTATCTTTCAATAAGAGTGTCGAAGTAGTCATTGTTTTCTCCGTAAGAAATCCACTTCTTATTGTAAACTTCTTTTACCTCTGGTATCTCGTAGCCAGATAAGCTTACTACTCTTATCGAATTATGTTTGTCTTTATTAATCATTTAGTATAATATATTCGTTATCACTAGAAGAACCAGTAAAAGGCTCATATTCACCTGCATCAATAGAATGAATAGCCGTATTGTTATAAGGCACATCATTGTCAGTTAATACTAAAAGTCTATCTCTATAAAAAAGCTTTCCAGTAGTATTGTTTTTTATCTCCATAAAGTAATTAAAGTTCTTCCTAAATGTATTTACTGTTGCTGTTACTTGCAAAGCTAAATAGTTAGGATATTTAGTACTTACTAAATTTAAAAAACTAGCACCATTGTTGGTTTCTTCTTCCACAAACTTAACAGTAAGCTTATTAGCATCAAGAGTAATAGTTCCATCCTCTTGAGTAGTATATTCTACAACACCATCTCTAGGTATTATGTTAAATGTCTGTGTCTCTGCTGCATTAATAACTATCATAATATGATAACGTAAAAACTATTTTTTGTTTTATAATAAAAAAGGGCAGACCGAAATCTACCCTTTTAATTGAATAATAATAAAGGAAGTATTATTCGTTACTCATATTAGAAGTTTGTACGTCAAATCCTGACGAACTACCTGCTGCTACTAAAGTACTTAGTATAAATAAAGATGGAAGAACCTCTTTTCCCTCGAAAGAAATTGTATAACCATATAAATCTCCCATTGCACCACCAGTAGATGTATTTACAGATACCTCTACTCCGTTTTGCGCTCCTGCCATTCTAAATTTACCATTGTAGTCTTCAATAATAATATGAGGTCTACCGTAAGATAATAACTTTAACTGCATCATAGTCTCAGCATTCTGAGCCTTGACAACAAAACTTCCTGATTGTGTCCAGAAAGATGTTCCGTTATCTCTTGAGTTCTCATTAGTTTCTTCAAACGTATTATTGTCTCCTCTTACTTCAAACTGGAAAACATTTACTGCAGCAGCTAATGTGTCTACTTGACCATTAAATGCAGCATCTGTTGGAGGTTTCGTAGCACTATCATCCATACCAGCATACATAGCAGAGCTATAGTTAGCAATGTATAAGTTTTTAATACCACCTACGGATTCTTTACACGCTTCTAATCTGCCTTTTGATATATCACAAGCCATAATTTAATTGTTTTTACTAAAAAAGGGTAGGTAGAATTTCCACCCACCCTGTTTTATTGTTAATACTTATTTGTTTATTATGAATAAAGAACGATTTCTGCACCTAATCCATATTGTACACCAGCTGTATATCTCATAACGATTCTTACGTTTTGTGAGCCATCAATGTCAGCCATGTCAATAACCTTAACTTCATTGTGGTCTGATAATAAACCAGTACCAAAATATAAGTTAGATTTTTGAGCAGCCATCATTCTGTTGTTAGCTAATCCTTGTGCAACGAATACTTTTACTCCGTCAAAAGTTAAAGCTCCATTGTTCCACCATTGTGTACCTTGATTGTTTGTACCTGCAGCACCTAATCCAGCAGCTCCGAATCCACCTAAAGCTCTTACATAAGCTCTAGCTACATTAGAAGATACATAAAGATATAAGTCTTCTTTTCCATAGATAGTAGAAGGAATAGCATCTACTACAGCTCCCATTTGTGCGATAACATTAGCAGCAGTTACAGTTGCAGCAGATACGTCAATAACGTCTGAATCTGCAGCAGCTAGAGTAACGAAACCGTCAAACTCACCAGCAGTAGCGTTAGCTCCTCCCCAGATAGTGTTTTCAGTTTTCTCAGCTACTTTAGCGATAACATGAGCTAATAAGAAATCTTGGAAATTCTTAGGTAATGTGTCAAATGCAGAATATCCCATAGAGACTGCTTCCCAATCTGAGATGAAGTCTTGCTTACATAACTGTAAGTTTACTTGGAATTCTTCTGGCTGAATAATTCTTTCTGTTAATGTAACAGTAGAAGTAGCAGCAAAATCACAAGAAGCGTTAGCAACTAGGTCTCCAGTAGCTAATTTCTTAATGACTTCCTTAAATTTAATGTTTGGTTTTACTTCAATCCCACCATTATCGATAGTAGAAGAAGAAAGAAGAGCTGCAGCAATATACTTGCCAGCAAATTCTCCTGCGTAAGTACTTGTAATACTTGTTGTTGTTGCCATAATTAATTAATTAATTGTTAAATAATTTGTTAAATACTCTTTGTTGTGTCGTCATAGGACGGTTTTGAGAATATAAATTCATTGGTTTAGAATCTACCTCTGCTTCAGGTGAATGAGAAATTGCTTCAGTCTCTTCAGAAAGTGCAACTTTGTCTGAGCTTAATTCTTCAGGTGCATCAGCAGCTTCCTCCTGACCCATTCCATCCATAATTTGCTCATACATAGCTTTAAACTCTGCTACAACTTTGTTTAATTCTTCTTTTGTAGCATACATTTCTTCTGGAGCTTCTTCAATTATTTCTTCTTCATACTCTTCTTCAGCCAATTCTTCCGTAGAATTCTCTTCTACTGTTTCATCTTGAGCAAGTTCTACCTGCTCTTCAGTAACTTCCTCTTTAACTTCAGCAGAAAGCTCCTCTTTTACAGGAGTCTCTTCTTCAGTATCAGCAGAAAGTAATACTTCTTTGAACTTTTTAATAATTTCTGTTGCTTTCATAAATAATTATTTAATTTGATAACGATTAATATAATATCTGTTTCATTTTCAAGATTACGGAGTTGTGCCTTGTCCTGTTAAACCTCCGATACCTTGTGCTTGTAAACTTCCATCACAGCATTTACTACTGTACGTTCCGTCTTTGCATAAACAGCCTCTCTTTTTGCCTGTTGGACTTGTTCTACTTGGTGTTTTTTTCATCTACCTTGTCCTTTATATTTCTTTTTATATCCCTTCTGTCCTATACTAGCATTCTTGCTATGAGGATGAGACTTTCTCTTGTTCTTTCTATATGTGCTTACTACTTTTCTAGGCATTATTTCTTGTCAGGTATACAGTTAGGAACTAATCTTCCATTCTTCTTTTTCATTCCGTATTGTGTATATCCTTCTTGACAAGGGTCTTCTTGTAATAAATGCTCTTGACAAGGCATAAACCATATCTTGCCTTCTACTTCATGCTCATGAGAACCTTCACATCCTAAGTCTGCTGCTTTCTCTTCAGCCATCTCTTTAGTAGCAAAAGCCAATCTGTTATCAATAATCATATAATCATCATTAACAGGAACAAATTCTTTAGCTAGTTTCTTTTTATCTATTTGCTTTAGTTTGCTAATAGCCCAGTTAACACCAGCACTACCACCCCAAGCATCCCACATAATACCACCACATCCTTCTGAATACGGTACGTCTTTGTTTTGTTGGTGTCTCTTAAAGCTTGCCATTCTAGCTATTGTTGAACGAGAAATACTAGCACCTGATGCTAATTGTGAAGCTCTTCTCCATCCTACTGGTGTTCCACAACTACTACCGTTTTCTTCTTTATACTTTAACGCTCTCTTTGCATTATTTCTAGCTCCTTTAGGATAGTCGTTATAGCTTTCTAATTCTACATCTAGTTGTGAAAGCACAATATCTTCTAATTCAAATATCTTAGCTAATGCTTCAAACTCTTCAGAGTCTATCTCTTCTTTTACGCTTTCTCTTGGTCTTTCATCCAACTTGTCTGTAAAAAACCCCTCAATACTAAAACCTTTTACCTTGCCTTCTTTTACAAACTCTTGCCATATCTGGTCGTTGTTTACCTTGACAGATACCATCCAAGTTCCTACAGGTAAATTAAGATTGTACTTAGCAGACTTGTCTTTCTTCTCATCTTCTATAATCCAGCTTTCTACTACGCTTAATCCTTTTAACTCTACATCATGTTCTAGTGTTGAGTTGTTTTGTTTACCCTTCGTTAGAAACAGCTCAGATGCTCTCCTAACAGTATCTTTAGAGAAGTATATAAAGTATTCTTTATCTCCACTTTGTCTAAATATCTTTTTGTCAGGTATTAATGCAGCACCCATTAAGATTCTTTTCTCAGAATCTACCTCTGCTAACTGTATTGTTTGTTCTTTAAGAGCAATGAAGTCTTCTTCTATTGCTGGATATTCTACTATAGAAATTGCTTCTATACCAGAAAAATCATTTTCTTCGTCTATAAATAGTTCTATAATATCTTGTTCCATACTTTGATAACGATTTTTATATTATTTGTTTTATATTAATCACCAAGTGATGCGCCTGTTTGTATTTGTAAATCTAGTTCTTGTTGTGATGTCATCTCATTGCTTACTACATAAGCTTGTATTGGTTCTTGGAATTGACCTCCTACTGCTTGAGCTAATTGGTTTGTTCCTGTGCTTCCTACTAAATTAAAGTCAAAGGTTCTACCTCCACCACCACCTGCGCCTCCTCCAGCTCTTCCACCACCAGAAGGTGCTGTCCTAGATGTTAAAGTAGTTGCTAGTATGTTTGCTATTGCTATTCCTGCACCAATATTGTTTTTAGCTATTCTTTTGGCTGCGCCTGCCTCAGCTGCAATAGCTTTTCCTGCATACAATTCACTTGCGAAAGGATTTAAAGCAGTTGCTGCTGCTGCTGCCTTGTAAAACCCAACCTCAGTTGCACTTGCAGACAATATTTTGGCGTTTGCCTGCTGCGCTTCAATTACAACTCCTGCTACTGCTGCTCCCTTTTGCACCACTAATCCTATTGTTGCCAAAGCCTCGCTTTCTTTTCCTAAAGTAGAAAACACTTGTCCTAAACCAGAAACAAACTCTACATACTCTAGCTGTGCCTGCATTCTTAGGTCTAACAATAACATTTCATGCTCGAACTCTTGGTCTTGCAAACTTATCCTCATCATAGACAATTCGTTTTCTGCTTGAAGTCTTTCAAGAGAACTCATTTGTGTTGTGTTTAGCATTTTTTCTTTATGTTCTATCTCACCTCTTAATATTTGATTGTTGTCTAAAGAAGCTTGTATTTTAGCCTCATCATGATAAAGTTTTCTTGTAGCAAGTCTTTTTCTCTGTAAGTCAAACGCTAAAGATTCTAGTTTATCGTAACCTTTTAAAAGAGATTCAACATTCCCCCCAAAAATAGAGTGAAGAACACCAAAACCTTTATCTTCTGAATCATCTTCATCACCACCACCACCATCTTCTGTGTCAAGGTCTTGAAGAGATGCTATTTCCTTTATAATTCTATCTATTTCAGGCTTTAAATATTCCCCTTCTTTATACAAAGGATTCATTAAGTTTTTAATAAAAAAGTCCTTAACTTCTTGAGAATCCTTAAATAACAAATTATCTCCAGAAAAAGCCATTCTTAACTCTTCTAACAAAGTCATAGACTCGTATATTTGTGATTTTATAGCGTTAGTATCTCCACTTTGCAAAACTTTATTTAATTGCTGAAACTTAGACATTCTTTCTAACTCTCTGTTTACAAGCTCATCTAATCTAAGTTTTAGTTTTTGAACTTTCACATAGTCCATAATACTTTCTCTTAGGTCATCTATGTCTCCTTCATTTTCCTTTATTAACTTGCTATATTCTGCAGATAAAGATGATATTTGACCTAAAACTACTTGCCTATCTTTCTCGGTTAAAACAATGCTGTTTAATGTGTTAAGATAAGCCTCTGCTTGAGTAGAGTTTTCTTCAAAAGCATCAGACAAACCTTCGGCTGCCCTTTTTGATTTATTTGCTTCTATGTCAAATCTTTCTAACATTGCAATTAATGCTTGACCAGCTAAAACTAATCCTAAAGGACCCATTAAAGCAGACCATATAGATTTAAGACCAGCAGCAAATCCTCCTGCTGCTTTGGTAGTAAACACTAAGTTAGAAACTAATTGAGAAAGGTTGTTTGCCATACCTCTAATACCGTAATTAGAGTCAGATATAGTACGACCAAGCTCTAATACAGTTGCAGTTGCACCACCAGTTGCGTTGCCTTTAGGCTTGCTTTTACCAGCAGCTAAAGACAGGTTTTTAAGTTCTGTGTTAAGCTGTTTTGTGCTTACAGTTACATTATCTATAGAAGCTGTAGCTTGATTTCCTTGAACCTCAATAGTTATTATTTTCTTTACTGATGAATTAGTTGCCATTATCTATTTCGTTTTATTGCGTTTTTAAATTCTTTCCAATTAGTAGGAGCTAAATATTTACCTTTGGCTATTTTTATGTCCTCGTCATCTATATGCCAATCTGCTGCTCCTAATAAATCTATTATATCTCTTATCATACTACTTCATTCATTAACTCTAGGTCTGCTTTACCTGTATTAATATTCATCTTTATTTTGTTTATCTTATATTTCTTAGCAGAAATAATAAGTCTGTCGTTTAGCTTAAGCTTATTAACTATCTTAGCTGGTAATACTACTTTAAACTTAGACAATCTAGCTTTTTCACTATATATACCTGTTACATAGTTAAAGTAAAAGTTAGCAAACAGACTTTCATTGTTTGGTAGGTTAGTGTCTGCAAAATATTCGTCTTGCTCTTCACCAAAATGTATGGTTTGTAGATTAGCAGTAGGGTTTGTTGTACCAGAAACAATATGGGTTCTTGTGTTTGCAGGTCTTATATACTTGTCTATAGTAGTTCCATCCTCTAACTTCATCTCATAGGTAGAAGTTGTAGCGTGTTTATGACAATAAACAAGTAAGGGTTTACCTAAAACAGGGTTCTCATCTTCACTAACCATCCAACCCCATTGTGTATTTGTAAGCTGTTGCGTTCCTGATTGATTAGTCATTCTCTCAAACATTATGTGTTCAAACCCTAACTCAACATCATACTTGCCTCCATCAAATGCCAAAGGACTATCTATTTCATCACTACGGTTATCTAATCTTTCATTACCAAACTCATCATTTGTTATTTCATTGCTATGTATTATTGCGAAAGTAGAAGGGTCGCTATATTTAAAATTGATTTCGGAATATATGTTTGCTTTACCAACACTATGTTTATCAGTATACAAGTACTCTGTTATGTCATAATTTGTTCCTTCAGAATAATAATCATCTAAAGTCATTACTTTTATTTTACCAAAATCTGCATTTGTGCTTCCATTATTTAATATTTTCCTATCATCATAAAAAGCAATTAGATTAAACATCTTAAATATAGATGTTAAGAAATCTATAATTTTCATCTTTGGCATATTTGCAGACATCTCTAATCCTGAAGACACCGTAAATGTGTTGTTTGATGTAGCTGGGTTTGTTATTGTGTAATTAGCATCATAATGGGGAGGAGTGCTTGATGAAGATGTGTTTTTTGTGTATTTTTCTATTACTAAAGAATTTATCGTAGCAGTTTGTATTGCTCCTACAGTTTTAAGTTGAAATACTGGTGTATAGACCCTGCTACCAAAAGCAAAGCTTGGTATTTGAATTAGAAATGTAAACACCGATGGACTACCCACCCCTACGCCTGTAGAAACCGAGTCAGGGGTTATTGTATTACCTGTTACTGTATCTAATAATTCAGCAGTATATGTAGCTCCTGCACCTCCAGTAGCTGTAACACTAATAATATATTTATAATAAACCCAAATACGATTGCCTACAAAAGGCGAACCTGATATTGATGACACTAAGTCTGTGTTTCCAGTATTACTTCTTGGGTCGTCATTACCTGTTGGAGAGGTGTTTGTAAATGTAAACTCACCTAATCCTATTGACAATACGCTTTCTCCGATTTGTGTTGCTAAATCACCTGCTTCTCTATGTAACCATAAATACAATTCATGAAATGGTGCGTTGGTTGTGTTAAAGAAATCTGTACTAAAAGTAATATTGTATTTCTCTTCTATTGATTTTATAATATGATATATTCTAATTGCAGGTTTTAAGTCTACCAGATTTATACCCTTCTGGTCATTCCCATGTGTTTGAACATTCCTAGAGGGAGTGTCTGTTCTAGTTACAGGTGCATTACTGTGTTGTGAATCATAATAGTAATGAGACCTACCACTAATAAAAGGGAAACATAAATCACCTGCCTTGTTGCCATCTGGATTTTGCACTATACCGACACCAGCCTTATTATATCCTTCTATAAAACCATTTTTGGCAAATGTAGAGGTGTAAGGCTGATTGAATGCGTTTAAGTAAGAGCCAACATCGTCAGGAAGTGAATCTAATTCATCATCACCAAACAATCTTTTTATGTTAATGGTTTTACCATAGAAAACAACCTTATATGAAAAAGGCTGTTGGTTCTTCATGCTAACATCATTTAGACTTATAAAGCCTTGTCTGTAATCTTCTCCATTTATCTTAATCAATGCTTCTCTTTTTACTCTAGCATCAAAACCACCATCTATATCAAAGTTGTAGTAGTGTTTAAATATCTTGTTATTAGCTGTACTTGCAGGTACGTTAAACTGTTGTGAGTAATCAGTAAATACTTTTGCTATATCTCTAACATCTTTTATAGAGTTGGTTATGTTTATTGACTCTTCGTCAAATAAGTCTAACTTATAGTAATAAGGAATCTCTAATAAATCTGCTGGATTTATTTGTCTAATACTTACATATACCTCTACTTGTCTTCGCATTATCTTACGCTGTTTATTTTATCAAAAGCAAATTCTACTTGTATTGTGTAGTTTATTAACTTGTCGTTTAATTGTGTTTGGAATGATAAGTCGCTAGACTTGACTGTAACAGGCAATGTCTTGTTATCATATTCTATCCAAACTAATTCACTTAATGTAAACTGTCTAAATATTTCATTGTATTCTTCAGGATAAAACCCTGTATTTAGTGTTAAAGTCTCGTTAGCATTAATATTAAATGTCTTATACTGGTGGTCAAACGTATTGTATGTTCCTGTAGCTGATAGTAAAGTAGATGACCTAAAGCTTTCTTCATCTTTCTTCATTGATAAATTACTTCTTTTAAACATCCATAAGTCTTGTAAAGCACCATACTTGTTCACAAACACCATTTTATAAGGAGTATGCTTACATTCATCTATATTTCTTACTTCTAACTTTGTTACTCCTTCTACTCCATCTACATACACCTCATCTACACCATAGATTCCGTTTTGTGCTAAAAAGTTGTTTAGGCATTGACTGTTTTCAAATATACCTCCGTCTTGTAATACTCTATCTTCGTAACTATCTGCACCTGCTTGTGTTTCGTTGCTTATGTATTGTATATAGTCTTTAGAGTCTGTTTGACTTGCAACTGCTTGTGTATATATTTCTTGATTGTTGTAAAAGAAAGATACAGATGTTGTATTGTTTGCATCAACAGGTATTCTTAAAGGAGAATCATCTGGTTTAATTATTATTTTGTTGCTTATGAGTAATCCTTGTAGTAATTCTGGGTTTGCACCGTCTTCAAAGTAGCCATATCCATCAAAAGCCTTAACTCCTAATACAGCAGTTAGCTGTGTGCTATTACCATTTGTTAATGTTCTTGTAACTTGATAGTCTACATTTATTGTGTTTGCTATGCTTTGTGTTCCTGCATAGTTACCATCAAATCCTGTAGCAATATAATCTTTTATTAAGTTGCTTATCTCAAAGTTTACATAAAATCCAAACTGTCCTACTGATGAAGATGATAATGTATAAGTAGGAGTTATTGTATGCCCCATAGAATGTGCTGTTCCTGCATATATCTCTATATCTAATTTAGCAGATGCTAAGTCTGCATGAAATACATTTACAAAGTATGGGCTTCTTACGTTTATTTTAGCCATTTGTTTTTATTTTATTTTATTTAATTCGTCTTCTAATCCACTCATCCAAGCTGTTAACAGGTCATCATCAAACTCATTCATTACGTTGTTTACTGCTCTGTCTATAAAGTTGCTACCAGAATAACCAAATCTCTTTATAGCTCCCCTTTTATATATACTATCAGCAATAGCTCTTGCTGATTGCATTCTTGTTTTTCCTCCTTCTGGACTAATTCCTTTAAAACTCATCCATCTTTCTATATCTTTAGCAAACCCTTTAGGAACTCTTGCTCCAGCTTTTCTTCCCTCATCGACAGTCATTGCATAGGAGGACATGAATACTTCTATGTTTGTGCCTACTATGTTATAATACATAGTATCATGCAATTTGTTAGATGCTCTTGTTCTGTCTTTAGATAGATTGTTTCTTAATCGCTCTACTGCTTCAGAACCTAGTCTTTCCAATACTCTTCTTATTAATTGCTGTCGCTTCATTAGCAGATACTTATATCATTAATCATCTTAATGTCTATTTCTGCTTCCCAACCAGCTAACTCATTCTCAAATCTCTCTTTAAATGGCTGACAACTTATTGTTTCATCTACTTGTAGCTTGTTTATTCTTAAAGAACCTCTTCTAAGCTTAGAATATATTAAGTTGATTACCTGTAATTGTGTGTTTAGCACATCCTGCAAGTTGTCTACACCATAAAACTGGTCTGGAGTAACTACTTCCTTTGTATAATCTACTATGTCTGCACATAATATCTGCAAAGTGAATGTCATAAACTGTGAATCTATTACTACATTAGAGATGTTTAAGTGTGCTAATGGAAATATATCCATCTTGTTAAGGTTAACTTCTGTTATATCACCAAAACTAACACTATTCATGTGGTGATTAGCTCTTAGTTCATCTTTAATCTTGTCTAATAAGTCGTATACTTGTGTCATATTTATTTTCTATGTGCCTTCTTTATTAAAGCATTCTCTATTTTTGTCTTATCCTTTATGTATTCTAAGTACATTAGACAGGTGTGTACTGGAAGCTTTGTAGCTTTGTCAATCTTTGCTGCATCTTCTTGAGCGATTGTAAATATTGATTGATACCAACCCCATTTTTGTCCAAAGTTTCCTTGAGCTGTGGTGGAATCGCCTTCCCTTTCAGCTCCTGCTGTAAATAATCCAGCGTATAGCTTGGTAATTTGCTCCCTAAACGATAAAAAAAAACCATCGCCCCTATCGCTACATTAACTGGCATATCTAACATTACATCAGAATACTTATGACTGCCTTCATAATCCATCACCCTATAGAACTCATTCTTCTTAAAGATGACTGGTCTAAACAATACAGCCATTGCTTTGTGCATCTTATCCCAATCTGAGATATACCCATCTAAATCAATGAACTCACCAAATGTCATCTCGTCTAGCTTTGGTATAAAACCAAACTCAACAACCGTCTCTTCTCCATACTCATCTGTGGCTGACATACTAAATCTAGGTACTAAAGGTGTCTCTTCCTTAAAACACTTATTTATTACATCAATAGCGAAATCAAAGTTGTTTAAGGGAATCTTAAATGTATCTTCAATCTCTAATCCACAGAATATCTGCAGCATCTTTGTCTTTATATATACCTCATCTTCCTTATCCCATTTATCTAGTATCTTTAGATACTTTTGATACTGTCTAAGGGTTATTCCTGCCAATGCTTGAGGTATAGACAGCTTATATTCCTTTATCATACTATGATAACGAAAATCAACACTTTCTGTTTTCTTGTTAATAAGTTGTTTATGGAAGAATAAAACAAAAATCAAAAATATCGTTATCTTTATATAAGTAGTTGCAAATCTACATAAGTTGCCACACTTCAATACCCTAATAAATACGGATGATTGTTGGAACAGATACTCTAAATCTCCTTGTGAATGGCAGTACTAAACCCTTTGTTGTTTTCGTAGTCGCCCTAGTACTATTCCATACAACGAGTAAATAGCTAACCAAATATCTAGCAAATATTATTTAAAATAACATTTATTATAGGTGGGCGAATAATACCTTCCCAATACACTTCCAATTATATTTGTATTTTTAGAATATGAGTTTTAGATAAATTCGTTTTGGATGAAATCATTAGAGTGGGTAACTCCACCTGCCATATATTCAATTTACGTTAAATGTATGTTATAAACGTCTAATCTAAGGCTATTTAGAGACGATTTAAGACACTATCTCTTATTATATGTATGTGGATATTTGATGAGGTGTAAAGTATGCTTAAATAAGCTTAAAATTGTTTGT
>WLWH01000828.1_pt1 | contig 23970 bp, 43 predicted proteins | sample 6712741 | NCBI WGS metagenome assembly WLWH01 (sample SAMN12718694, study PRJNA515312) | sponge metagenome | isolation source: marine sponge | host: Mycale hentscheli | place: New Zealand: South Island, Marlborough, Capsize Point | collected 2003-05-01
ATAGCACTTCATCAAATGCTCTTGGACTATCAATAGGAATATAAGAACAGTTATAACCTGCAACATTCTCTCTATCTAATGCTTTACCTGATGTCATCAAGGCTCTCATACTTGGCATAACTTGTAAGGAAAGTATACCTTCTTCTAAATCTTCCCACTCTTTCTTTTTAATTACACCATCATAATTATTATCTATGTGTTCTTTGAAGAAAGACACAAGTCTACTTACAGTTTCACTCCAACTCTCTCTTCTACCTTCATCTTCTAACCAACGTGAATACCTAGACATGTGAATGAAAGACTGGTATTCGGTGGGTAAGTAATTACTTCCCATTAATGATGCCATGTTTAGCTCCTCTATTTATATTTCATTATTAAATTGTTACGGACTTGCCATAGTTTAGTCTCTCCTATATAGAAAGGTTCAACCCATACTTTGACGTTAGGTACTTTAGATACCCAATAATTATATATCTTATCAGCTAACTCTTGTGATAATCTTTTGTCTCCTAAATAATCTTTACCTGAGTATGCCATTATTGTAATGTCCTTTTTTCTTTTATAGATATACCTTGAGAATATTCAGCTAACTCCATCAGTTTCTCAGAGAAAGCTTTGTCCATATATTCAACAGCGTCTTCATCTGTATCAGTTCTATCTCTTAAATTTTTCATATCATTTTTAAATGTATCAACTAAATCTTTTAAACTTATTAATCTTTCTTGACCATTCCAATCTAACATTAAAAGGTCTCCTGATAAATTAATAACTACATCTTCTAATTCATTTCCATTTATCATATACATGCTCCAATATTAATTCACAATAATGTATAACTTTTCTTATGTCTTCTTCTAATCCTTTGGTCTTATGTCGAGTAATATATTTTACCACATTTCCTTCTAAGAAGTCAAGTTTATTTTTAACTATATATTCTGTTGGTTGTATTACACAATCTTTGTAATGACTTCCACCCACTTGTCTAGCACTTGCTGTTTCTTTTACTGACTCACGAACCATATCGTCATGTGTTTCAAAACTATCTTCACTCATTCCACTCACTCCACCTTTCATCATAAACAAAGATAGGAGTTCCTTCACCTACCCATGCTCCTTGTACATTATAATCAAAGTATTCTAAAGCTTCTTCCTCTGTCATACCTTCTCTCATTAATATTTCTATGCATCTACTATGAGAATAAACATAGAAGTCTGTATTAAACTGTTGTCCTCTACCTATCAAGGCATCTTCAAATCCATCTGCTTTATATCTATCTTCTTCTCTCATGCCACACCAATTACATTCTTCATTATGTCCTACTTCCATATTCGTCTCTTCTATTTTGCAATAATGTTTCCACATAATCATGTTATAGTCTCATGTAATATTGCATTGATTCGTTTCCTTACAAATTCTATTTCGTTTGTATTAAATAATTTTTTAGTAAACGCAGTAAGAGCATCAGGATTTATTCCTGCCATGTCACATACATCATCTCTATCTGTAGCTGTTACACCATATGAAGAAGTAAGCCATGATCTTGCTCTATCTCTCATTAAAATATTGTAAGCATTTTCTCCTTCATAAGTTGGTTTAGTTGCATCTAATAATTGTTGCAGAATAACACACAACCAGAGCACACGTTCAGGACTATGAGAATCATGTACTCCTTCGTTAAGTACCTGAGCTAATGACTCTTCGTTAGACATCACTCACAGTCTCTACTCTGACTACATCTTTATGTCTTTTTCTTTTACCTTGTTTAACTTTACATAGATGACTCTTATCATAATTATTTAACTGAGCAAACAAAGAAAGGTTGTCAATTATAATATTTCTATTATCAGTATAAGTTATTTTATGTATTACTTCTTCTATTTTTTTAATAGGTTTGTATCCTTGTACTGGTCTATAGTATTTACCTCCTACATAATTATTATAGAAAGCAGGTTCATCTGTTCCTTCAAGCACACTATCAAGTACATTATGTTTCATTTGATAAAACAATTCATAGTATCCAAGACTTCTTTTATTTTTAAACTCATCTATTACTTCAAAGATAAAATTTTTCTTACCTATTTTTTTTATATCTTCATTAAGATATTTAGAAGAACCAGTATAGGACTGCCACTTAGAAGGTGTTTGATCTTTACCTATATAATATTGTTTACATCCTATGTATTGTTTCTTATTTTTTTTATTAGTTATAACATAGACAAATCCAAATCTATCTAGGGTGTCAGGTTCAAAAGCTTTGTTAGTTCTTAGGTCAGTCCAATGCATTAGAAGTCCTCTCTTACTCGTGGCTCTTTCTTTACATAAGTATAGAACTCATTACCACTAGCATAATTAAATTTACGTAAACCAAAACCATCATTAGAATCTTTCCAACATAATGTTTTAAAGTCACAGAACTTACATCCAATAGGTAACTTTCTGTTACCATTGTTTTCTTCTACTTCTTTGTAACATCTTTCAGGTGGAGTCTTCTTCTTTAATAATGTTTTAAGTTGCTTAATTCTTTCTTCTGGTTTTACATCGGAGACATCAGTCTTTAATAGTGTCATGAAACCATTTGATTTATCTACTGCTAAAAAATATCCTTTATCTTTTCCCATAGCCTTAGCATAGCTAGAGATTTGGTAGATGTATCCAAACGGATCATCATCAACTAGTGTACCATTAAAGAACTTTCTAAATCCATAGGGAGATGCTGACTTAACATCAACTAATTCTCCATCTATCTCTGCATCTATATGTCCTTTAACTCCACCAACTGTTACTTCTTCTTGACACTTATCTACCTTATGTCCTGCTTCTCTCACTAGGAATAAGGTAAGCTCTTCTATTATATGACCTAATAAAAATTTAATCTTGGTAGCTGTGGGCAAAGGTTCTTTCTCATGCCCATTGTAATCATACCATAACTGTCTATCTTTTTTACCTATACTTGATAGTCTCATCTTACCTGTGGTATCTCTTACCTCTGATAAAACTTGTATGACTGACTCGGCTATTCCCTCTTTTAAAAGTGTGAGATTAGTTTCTGAAGGAGTCCTACCTTGATTAAATAATATATCAATGTCCTCTAACAGAGAACTAATCTCACGTTTACTCATTAGAATGGAGCAGATTCTTCTGAGCTGGTGCTGGCTATAGCACCATCAGCAACGTAGCCATCAACCTCATCAAAGTCCTCTGACTTTGCGTATGGTACGAGGTCAATAACTTGAACAGCATCAAGGTAAAACTTATTCTTACCTTCCATAGATGGTACGTTCTCAATCTCTACAGATCGGAACATAACTCTAACGTCAGATCCATTACCTATCAATGTACCTGCGATGTCGTTCTTCTTAGCATCAACAACTCTAGGCTTAGGGAGAGGTTCGCCTTTCCTGTTGAATGCATTCTTTTTAAACGTGAAGAAATCTCCACGATCATCTTTCTTATTCTTGATAGAAGCTGAAGGGTTAAGTCCTTCTAATAGTTTACGTGTAGCTTTATCAATAGTTAAATCTATAGTGTACTCTGTGTCTTCTTGTGCAGTCGTGTTATACTTTTGAGCTGGTCTATCTAGCTTTGCCCAATAAGCTTTACCTGTTACTACTGGCATATCCAATCCTTTCGGTGGTTAATTGTTAAAGTTAATAACATCTTATACCATATTCAGTTTAAGATGTCAAGTCTTTTATTCGAATGCGAGCATCTCTTAATTGTAGCTCACACTCTCTTACGTTGTTGCGAAGAATATTATTCTCCTCAGTAAGCTCTTTAATCTTGTGTTGTAATTCATTCTTCTCTTTTATAAACTCTGCTACGTGTCTTGGTAATACGTACTCCATTAGTGTGTCTCCGACCAGTTGAGCCCTATCTTGTACTCTCCGTCAAGTGGGCAGTTTAAATTGTATTCATGTCCTGCCCTTATTATAGCACTAACTCCTAGCTTACCAACTAAATTTCCATCAGCTTCTTCACATTCTACTTGCCATTCATCATGTACATTAGCAACAATCTTTACATCATCTGTTAAACTATTAGCAAATAATACTAATGCTTTCTTCATGACCACAGCAGCAGCACCTTGAAGCTTGGTATTCAATGCTGAATGTGGTGAACGTACCCATATCTTTCTGTTATCTAATCCTCTGAGCCATCCTCTACCTGCTTCATTTGTTATCATGTTTCTTAGTTTAGCAAGCGAAGGTGTTTGTTCAAGAAAATTATCTATTAATTCTTTTCCCTTCTTGGAACTACCACCTACAATAGAACCAATCTTCTTAGAACCTGCACCATACAGGAATGCATAGATGAATGTCTTTGCTTGATCTCTGGTCTTCAGTCCTGCATTCTTTTGATTCAATGAATGTATATCACCATTCAATATCTCTTGAGTATAGTCTGGATCTCTCATGTAATGAGCAAGCATTCTTAATTCAATACCACTTGCATCTATACCTACTAATACTCTACCTTTGGGTACAGTCCAACATGTTCTACACTCTTTACCATATGGCGAATACCCTGCAGGTATCTGAGCCATGTTAGGTTTGGCATGAGCCATACGACCTGTGATAGTTCTCAGGGTAAGTACCTGCCCATGTACTCTGTCATCAGGAGAAGAGTCAAGAGCATCAAGCCATGAGTTTACTTGAGCAATTCTTTTTTGTAACATAAGATACTCAGCTATAACTTTTGCTTCTGGCATATCAATAGTATTCAATACAGCTTCATCAACTATTACACTACCCTTGTCTGTCTTCTTCTTAGGTTCCCACCCACGTTCCATTAATCTTTCTGCTATCTGTTTACGTGAACCAACATTGAAGTCTTGCATTGTAACCTTCAACTTTGTTTTAAGCTGTGTCTCAATGCGTTTAGGTGGGAACACTACCCTCAGCTGTTCACGTATCTCGTTAATTCTTTTTTCTAATTTACTTACTAGGCTCATTGCATATGGTTCATTCAAATAGAATCCATCATTCTCTTGTCTGCATGTTATTCTTTTAACATCATGTTCTAACTTGATACACTCCAAAGAGAAACCTGCAAGTTCATTACGAAGATGCTTGTATAACTTAACAGTTACAGCTACATCTTGTTTACAATAGTCCAACATCTCTTGACTATACTGCGACCAGTCATTGTAATCTCCTTTGGGAAAAGATAATCGTGCACCCCATGAACCTAATGAATGCCCACCATCTCTGTCTGGTCTAGCTATCTGACTGAGTATCATGGTGTCCATTAGTTTCTCATGTGGTATCTTAGTTCCCCAGATCTTTTCAATCTGTGGTGCATCAAAAGAAATAATATTATGTCCTATGATTCGGTCATACTTACCAATCAGTTCATCAAGATAGAGTCCAGTACGCATGACGAATACCTCACCAGTCTCCACATCTTGAGCTACCAAACACCAGATGGTATCAGGATTTAATCCATTAGTTTCTATATCAATTACAAGTGCACTATCCATTACAGCTCCTCAAAATCCTCTGCTTGTTCATCTATATCATCTGGAAAGACTTCTGTCAACCTACTTGTATCTCTGTCATAGTGTAGGTATGTACTTGGTCCAGTCAATCCTGAGAATCTATTCTTCAATACTCTTATCAAGGTAATGTTTCTCTGATAAAGATCAGGGTTCTGTCCATCTCTTTCAAGTCCTAGTACCATGTTACTTAGCTGACCTATACCTGCTGTACCTCTCAGTTCAGCCAAAGAAGTTTGTCCACCTTCCTCATGTGATTTACCTGTAGGTCTCTTACTATGACTGACCATACCTAACCAGATGTTAAGTTCAATAGTTAAAGTCTTCAGCTTGGTAGCTATCTCATCCAATGCCTTACGTTCATCACCTTGTGATTGGTCACTCACCAAGATAGAGATGTGATCAAGGAATATATATTTACAATCACAACCCAGAGCAAGATACCTGATGGCACTTACTACCTCATCAATATTGTTTGAACCAAACGATTCATAGAAGTGATACCTATCTGTGCCTAGTGTACTGTTGAAGGCATCATCAAACTCAGTTCCTTTTAACTCGGTGGTAGGTAGGTGCAAAGGTTTGTTAGCGGACAAAGACATCATACCTCTGGCGGAATCTTCCAATGGTTCCTCAAAGAATAACATACCAATGTTATCTTCACATGTATGTTGTATGTGATAAGCTAACTCACGTAATACTTGTGTCTTACCCATGCCTGATCCTGCTGTGATAGTCCACATCTCACCTCGTCTAAGTCCATAGGTAAGATCTTGTAATGCAGTCCAAGGTAATGATAGACACTCAGGTTGTTTCTTATTCTTCAATGTATTGTATAAAGATTTACCAGATACAATTCCTGCAGGTGTATACTTCTCTGCACCAAACCATGCATTCCTGAACTCTTCATCTCTATCTGCCATGAGATAATCACATGCATCTTTCATACCATTACTATGTATCATGACCTTAGCTTTGTTAGGAAATAGTTTTGCTACCTCATCACTTGCTCTCTTACCTGCCTCATCATTATCAAAACAAATAACAATCTCTTTGAATGAATCCAGATACTTGTAGTTCTGTTGACAATTCTTCTTGGCTGATTGTGCATTGTGTACTGAGACAGCAGGATACCTTGAACCAAGCAGCTGATAACAAGCCATGGCATCAAGTTCTCCTTCAGTAATTGTTATACCTTTGGCTGACTCTTTGCCAAAGACATGCTGACCAAATAGAGTAGCTACCTTTGGTGTGCCTTCCCATGTAAATTGTTTACCTGCTCTGCGTACCTTGTTGGCAACATGGTTCTTATCCGAATCATAGTAAGGATAGTACTGAGACACACCTTGCTCTACTGTTACATTAAACTTTTTGACTGTGGCAAAAGACAATTTCCTATCATCAATAGGTTGGTGTCCGTCACGACCTTTACCAACTGCATCTACATGAGACATAGATATATCCTCAGTAGGTTGTGGTTCTTGTATTACATTATCAAACATTCTATCTACATCTCCCTTACTTAATGTTGTTACACATGAGAAGCAATGACCATGACCATCTTCATAAATTGTAAATGCATCTGAAGATGTGCAAACTGGGCAACTTATATGAGACTCTTTAGTATCCATTACTGCTCCTTAATAAGATTATTATTATAATTATTATCTTTCTAAGTTTCTTTTAAAGACATTATACAGACTTTTAAAATCCTGTCAAGTTATTTTTTAAATAAATATTCCTAACACTAAAAGTATTATACAAAATAACAACCAGTTTATAGGATTAATTAAGAAAGCTACAATTTTAAAACCCATACTAACCCCCATAATATTTGTTATAACTGTTGTAAAACTCAATAGCATCTTCATCTGATACGGGATGACCTGCCACAGATGTAGCTATGCTTCTCACTTGTACCATTAACTCTTCATCAATACTATCTTCTTTCTCAAACTCATTATCAATTATATATCTACTGACCATGTTCTTCTCCTATCTACTGAGTTCATCTTGACTCATTGGTTTAATATGTGAATGAATATGTTCCTTCATGGCATCAGCTAAACTTATTAAGCCGACACCAATAATACCATTCTCTTCTATGATTGCATCAACAACATCCTCTACTACTATATCATTAGCAACCAACCATTTTATTATCTTCTTATTCTTCTTCATCATGATATGCCTCTGGATGATTTTCATATACATAATCACCCCACCATTGTGGACGTACTATACCTTCATCATCTGTTCTTTTTTTATGTACTATACCATAACTCTCTCTTACTTTTTCAGTATGGTTTAGTAGTTCTTGTATTTCCCAATACGTAACGTACTCAATACCTGACTCAGCTAAATGTTCTGTTATACTTTTTATTTTATTTACTAAGTCTAATAAGTTTTCATTACCTGAAGGATCTTTACCACCATTCTCTGTGCTCATCGAACATATCTCCTATTAAAAGTGAGATTAAAAACATTACTAATCCCATTGTTGCTGTTATTATTGTTACCAAAATGGTAAACTCTGAAGGCAAAAACATACAGCCAATAAATGCGTGCATCATTAATGCCATACCACCATAGTGAAAGAAATTATATATCATAATTCTATATAACTTAAAGTTATTATTATATATAGTAGTCCAATAAGTTCTAACATTATTCGTATAACTCCCCTTGACTATAGCTTTGATTGTCCATCTCATCTGCCTTGTCCAAGAGAAGAGCACTACAAGCAAAGTCAGTCATCTGACATGTGCTTATATCTCCATTCTCTTTTGCCATAAAGATAAACTTATCTAATATCTTTGCCCATACCTCTGGCTCTAGGTCTGTGGCAGGGTTAAAAGAAATCTTCTTACTCCATGTTGCCATGTTCTTCTCCTCTCTGGTTGAAGTTAACATATCTAAAAATATATGTCAACAATTATTTTATTTATTTTATCCATCATACGCATCTAAATCTACCCACTCTTCTCTCATGTTGTGATAGTCATACCCTGTTCTATACTTCTTATCAGCATACCACTTAGGCATAGGTCTACTCTTCTCCCACTTGGCTATGTCTTTCTTACCATTAACATAGTATGTTCTGTATGCTAGTATTGAATTTGTTATTTCTGCATCACCACAATACCCTACCTTGTATTCATCTGGCATACATTGTGGGTGAACTGTGCCATTAGTATCACAGTAGTAAAACATAGTGGCATGTAACTTATCTAAATCCATAATAACTTGCTGACATTTATGTATCTTGTTATACCTTCTGGTATATTCAAAGCATAACTCCATACCATGTTGCCATAGCCACTCATAATTTTCTGCACTATCTCCTGCCCATAGTGTGCATGGGTGGTTTCTATGTGCTTCTTTATAGGGTACTTTATCTCCTTCTCCATACCTATGCCATACAGAACATAACATCTGTGCAGTTTCCAATGGCATCTTTACTATGTGCTTATCACATTGCATCTGTGCAGATATGATAGGTGATTTGTCTAATACAAATATGTTCATGTGTCTTTCTCCACTTTAATTTCCCAAGCAAATTCTTCATCAGCATCATATAGGTCTTCAAATAATATAGCATCACGTATGCCATCTAATCCATAATCATCAAGAAAAGTTATATCTACTTTTAAATGGTGTGGTTTTAAAAGTTTATTAATAACCTCAACACTATACTCTAAAGCATTAGATTTATACATGTCGTTAAATACTATTTTCATATGTCTACTCCTTGTACATGAATATCTAATTCATCTGCAATCCAGTATCGTATTCCTGTATAGCAATCATCACACAATAATATAGGAACAAATTTATATGTCATATCTTCTTCTTCACCTTTATTAACTTTACAATTTTCACACGTTACTATCATTTTAAATCCTCCTCATCTTCTATATCTCTTAACCAATCATTAAAAGTATTTTCTAAAAAGTTACCCATCTCATGCTCTAACTCTACGAGTTTAGGACTATCTGACCACTCGGCATATATCGTATAGCTTACTATATGCCTTCGTACTGTAGGTATTGTGTCTATATCTCTACTCATTTTCAATCTCCTCTTGCCATGTGTCTATGACATCTTGTTTAAATTGTTCTTGTTCATATTCTCCATTGGCTAGTTCTGCTAATAGTTCTTGCATATTCGTATCAGTACCTAACCAATTATCTACCATCTCCCATGTTACTTTAGTCATTATCATTCTCCTTCTTGTAGTTGATCTTCATGTACTATATTTACTTCACTAAGTATTCTTGTCATCTGATCAACATAATTATTAAACATCTCTTGTCCCTCGTCAGTAAAATTATATACATCATCTTCATCTACATAGATGCAATCTTCATAATACTTTTCACCTAATTTTTCTTGCATCATAAAGTCTGCAAGTTCACCTGTTACTTCTACAAAACTAGAAGCATCTATATAATATTTATCAGATCTCATCTTCTAACTCCTCTATCATATCAATAGCATCACGTATAGCATCATGTGCTTCTATTGCTTGTGTCTCTGCTTGACTAGCATATGCAACAGCTTCACATGCTTCTGTGATTGCTAACTCAGCAGAGTTCTTTGCTTGTTCTAATTTATCCAATATATCATTATACTTTTTACTCATTACTCATCTCCATTATGTATTTCAAAATAGTATTCTCTTATCTCTTCCTCTATATCTTCAAAGTCTATATCCATAGGATGACGTAGATTATTATATACCTCATCAATAGCTTCGTCAACCGTATCACTAAACTTTATAATTTCCGTAACGTCTTCATTATACCTTTCCATTTCAGACTCTATTAAGTTTTTAAATTTGCTCATCATTTATCTCCTCATCTGGTAACTTATTAATTAGTGTAACTAACTTTGACCATTGCTCTTCAAACATTTCTTTGCGTCCTACTCCATAAAGTAAATTCATAAAGTTTAATTTTTCTATTATTTCTTTTTTCATATCAATCTCCAATTATTATTATTATTAATCTGTAAACTATTATTATATACTTGTCAACACCTAATGTGTAATAAATCCAATTTGTTTTTTACTTGCCCAGCATAAAGTACAATCGGAACATGAGACATTAGTCTTCACTTGTGCCAAGCATGTGATACCTTCATTAGTTATTTCTCTACTGTTGGCACTAAATTCATCATCTAATTTATTACTAAATCTTATTGCAAATCTATCTTTATGTATGTTTCTAACCGCTATGGTTTTATATCCTAATGCTCTTATATGTTCGTACTTACTTGTAATATGATTTCTTGTATATCCATAGATAGCTATACTACTATATGTATGTAACATTCTATTCCAAAACTCTATATATTGTATGCTTTCAAAGTCTCCTAGTACATGCAATCTTATTAATATACCTTCGGGATATTTCTTTACATAATATTCAATATCACTTTCAAGTCTTACCATGAATGCTTCATTCACTTCAAATCTATGTGCGAATGGCATGTTATTCCCGTAGCACGTGGTATAATGTTCGCATTCATTAGTGCATGTCTCACGTTCAATAAGTGTTAATGTAAGTATACGTTTACCTTTATGTTTACCTTTCTTAACTATCTTGCCAAGTTTAACATTAGTACTTAACTTCAATACTCTAGGTGCATAATTAGTAACATCTCTTATTGTAAACTTACTAGCACTATATAGAGTCGTAGCATTTACGATTGCTTTATGTGTTTTTTGTAATTCCATTTTATACTTTCCTTAATAGGTTATAATTAATTCGTACTGTTAATATGGATTATAAATATTATATTGTCAACAATTATTTTAATTATTTTTTATTTAATTATCGCATACTCTTTTAAGAGTAATGCTAACATTTTAAGGGAAGGTATTTAAACAGTCTCTAATCCTTACTCACTAACGATTATAGGCTTCATACTTTCCACATACTATTGAGAGTAATATAGTGTGACATTTATGCAACACCTACTCTGCATTAATACTTTCACAAAGTCCAGAAATATAACTTGCACAAAGTCCAGAAATATTTTTTTTTTTAGGAAAATTTTTTTTTAAGGTTTACAATATTTTATAAATAGTCCATACTATAAGAGAGCAATAACGCTCATATTTAAATCCATGAAAGGAAAAACAAATGGAAAAAATAACTGAAAGTAAAATTGAAGAACTAACAGCAGTAAGTGTATCCGTCTCTAATTGGGGAAGTTCAAGCATTGTATTTAAAGGCTCAGTAAGTCCTTTAAATATTTCAAGTGAAGGTTGCCAAGATAATCTTTTTATGAAAACAAGTTTTAAGTTTTTAGGCTTGTCTATTCCTTGTATTGAAGATCTTAGGGGAAACAAATTTTGTTTTATTAAAGATGTTGCCGCTGCTTCTGGAAGGTTACATTCCAATGTTGATAGTTATTTCAGAAAGGCTGATGCAATGATCCGAGTTGGATATAGACCAAAACACTATGGAGGAAGACCAAGTAATAGAATAGGTGTTGAGCATGTAAACCAGAATTTAATTCCTTTGTTGCATGTACAACAATATTTAAGAACTAGACCAGAACTCAAAACAAAGAAAGGTAAATAATAAAATGTTATTAAATAATTTAGGAAACAATAAAGCAGTCATTACAAAAGGAAATACTAAATTATTTTTTAGCTATTCAACTTTAATTATGGCAATAACACCAGAAGAAGTTTTAGTAACTAAGGAAAAATATTCCAAGACTACAAGCCGACATTTAAAACAATTTCTTGGAGATTTAACTATTACTAAAAAAGTAGAACAGAAGGAGCTGGAAAAACTAGCTTAATAAAAATAATAATCCTTCAAAAGATCCCTATTATTAATTTAGTAGGGATTTTTTTTTATTTAAATTTTTGGGGAAATGATAAATCATTTCCAAAGAAGATTTTATAGAGTTCGCTACGCTCACACAGTTATAAGGCATTTAAGAAAGAATTTATTGAGTTCGCTTCGCTCACGCATAAAGTCATAGGGGGACACCCCCAAACCCCCGAAGGGTAGTATTATATATACCCCACCCCCACGTATAGAGCAAAATTATCAAATTGGGTTTTTCTGGGGTATCACTTGGACGGACCGATAATAATGATTATCATTTATATATGTCTTTACCGGCCTTGTAAAGATAAAATAACATACATTCCGAAACTACGCAAACATTTATTTTTATAAAGTACTTGCCTCTATTGTCTTTCTCTGGTATAGTGCCTTATGGCTAAGGAAGCAGTAAATGATTATGGTCTTACTATTAAGCAACAGAAGTTTGCAGAATCTTATGTAGCGACCAATGATGCATCACAATCACTTATAGATGCAGGATATGCTCCTGTAGTTCGTACCGATACTGGTGAACTAGATAAAAGTAAAACAGCCAAGAGAGCACAACAATACCTCAGCAATCCAAAGATAAGAGCATACATAGAAACTCTTAGAGAAGAAGTAGTAGAGAAGGTATCATGGACTGCAGAGAAAGTTATTGACAAGATGTATCAAACCTATCTTAGAGCAACTGACAATAATGACTATACAAATGCTAACAGATCAATGGAAGCTATAGCAAAGCACCTTGGTATGTTTGTAGACAAGAAAGAAATTAAACAAGAGTTTAGTGGCATGTCAGATAATAGTGATGAAGATATTCAGAAACTAGCTGATGTTATAGGATTAAAGGTTGTAAAGAGTGGAACTAGCACCAAACACTAAAGATGCTTTTCGTGAAAGTTTATATGCCAGAGCATTACAACAATCACAGACTAGTTTCTTTTCATATGTAAAGTTTATGGCTCCTACCCTTGTGGATGACTTCAAGGTAGGTAAACATATACAAGTTATATCAGATAAGTTACAACAGATAGTAGACTCAGATGAACCCAAGAGGCTCATGGTCTTTCTACCTCCCAGATCCAGTAAGAGTTTATTATGTTCTCAGTTATTTCCTAGCTGGTACATAGGACGTAATCCTAATCATCAGATCATGTCAATCAGTCATAGTGATCAATTAGCAAGTGACTTTGGTAGAACAGTAAGAGATATACTGAAACAAGAATTATATAAAGAAATCTTTCCGGGGGTATCACTTCGACAGGATGTGCGAGCTGCAGGTAAATGGAAAACTAATCAGAATGGTACATACTTTGCTGCTGGTGTAAGATCGCAGGTTGCTGGTCGTGGTGCACACATAGCTCTGATAGATGATGCAATGTCTGAAGAAGATGCATTCTCCGAGACAGGACGAAAGTATATAAAGGATTGGTATCCTGCTGGTCTCAGAACTCGTCTGATGCCCAATGGATCTATTGTCATTATTAATACACGATACCATGAGGATGATCTCTGTGGATGGTTACTGAATAATCAAACAGAAGAAACAACACCATGGGAAGTATTGTCTATACCAGCATGGCTAGATGCAGAGTCTGCTAATCTTCTGGACCTTCCAATAGGAGGTTCGTATTTTCCGGAGTGGAAACCAGAGAAGATACTTAAAATGGATGAAGCAGAGATTCGTGCTAACAATGGTGCAAAGTATTGGAATGCATTATATATGCAGAACCCTACACCAGATGAAGGGGGTTCTATAAAATCTACATGGCTCAGACGTTGGACAGAAGAAGATGCACCAACCTGTGATGTTATCATACAAACTTATGACACAGCTTTCTCCACAAAATCTACTGCAGACTATAGTGTAATACAAACATGGGGTGTATTTGAATGTGCTGTAGAAGATCATCAAGGGAGAGAGTACTGGGCTCCGAGTTTGATATTGTTAGGTAATCATAGAGAACGATTGGAGTATCCTGACCTTCGTAGAGTGGCACAAGAACTCTATGATGAATTTAAACCAGACATATGTATAATAGAAAAGAAAGCATCAGGACAGTCTCTATTACAAGATTTACGTAGAGCTGGACTACCGGTGTTGGATTACTTACCAGATCGTGATAAAATTGCAAGAGTACATGCTGCTACTCCTATTATGGAGGCAGGAAGATTATGGATACCAAGACATAAGGATTGGGCAGAAGATTTATTTGCTGAAGCTATACAGTTTCCCTATGGTAAACACGATGACCAAGTGGATGCAATGACTATGGCTATACATTACTTAAAAGATTCTTGGCACCTGACACATCCAGATGATCCTGAGTATGAAGATAAACCAAGTAAAAACAAAACGTATTGGAATTTCTAATGGCTGGATTAAGTGACATCATAGATTTTGTAAAAGAAAAAATAGGTAGTGAAAGAATAGAATCAATAAAAGAAGCCTTACCTCAAAGATTGTTTCGAGAATCAAATAAAGAATCATGGCAAGATAATAGACAAATTCAAGAAATATTTGATGATGATCCTATCATTGAACGAATGGTAGAAGTAGAATCTAGTAATGATCCTAATGCAAGATCAAGACCGGGTGCAGTAGGTTTAATGCAGGTAATGGAAGCTACAGCTAAAGATCCGGGTTTTGGTGTAACTCCTATGAATCCAAATGATAGAACTGATCCACTAAAAAATGTACAATTTGGTGCAGAATATTTTAATGCTTTAAAAAATAAATTTAATGGAGATGATAGATTAGCTTTAATAGCCTACAATTGGGGATATGGTAATACTAGAAAATGGGCAGCAGCTGGAGCTGATCCAAACAAACTTCCATCAGAAACTCGTGGATACCTAGAAAAAATATTAGGAGGAGAGAGTACGATGGAAGAACCAGAAGGTATGGCTTCTTATGAAATAGAAGATGAAGTAATTACTGCTTCTGCAAAAGGTGGAATAATTGAAAGAGATCCCTATAATAACTATAATAAACAAAGGATAATATAATGGCTGTAGAACGTAATCCATTTGAAGGTATGCCAGAAGTTGTAGCCTTAGATGAAGTAGAAGCTAAGGTAGATGAAATAGTAGATGATGGTGGTGTAGAGTTTGAAATAGAAGGAGAAGAAACAGAAATAAGTATGGGACCTATGGAAGGAGATCACTACAGTAATTTAGTAGATACTCTGGATGATGATAAGTTATCAGAGATAGGACTACAAGTTATAGATGGATATGAAGCAGATAAAGAATCTAGAGCAGAGTGGGAAGAAACATTTGAAAGAGGATTTGATCTTCTTGGTTTAAAACTCCAAGAAACGAGTGATCCTTTTGAAGGAGCATGTACTGCAGTTCACCCCTTATTGATTGAGTCCGCTGTAAAGTTTCAATCAAAAGCCAGTCAAGAACTCTTTCCTTCAGGAGGTCCTGTTAAAGCAGCCATCATGGGTAATGTAACACCAGATAGAGAGATGCAAGCTCAACGTGTTAAACAGTTTATGAATTACCAGTTGACTGATCAGATGCCAGAATACTTTGATGAGTTTGAAAGAATGCTTTTTAACTTACCATTAGTAGGTTCATCCTTCAAGAAAATTTATTATGATATGACATTAGAAAGACCTGTGTCTGAGTTTATACCTATAGACCAGTTCTATGTGTCATACTATGCAACAGATTTACGTAGAGCAGATAGGTATACACATGTCATTTATAAATCTCCTAATGATATTAAAAGAGATATAGCAAGTGGCATGTATGCTGATGTAGAGTTACCGAATGCTGGTGTACCAGAACAAAGTGGTATTGGTTCTAAGATGGATGAGATTATGGGATTAGCTCAAGGAGAAGCTAATGATCCACAGTATACATTATTAGAACAACATTGTTATCTTAATCTTGACGATGATGATGATGGTGTAGCTATTCCATATGTAGTAACAGCTGATCTAGAATCTAGAAAGATACTATCTATACGTAGAAACTATGATGAGAATGATCCTAAGTTCCAAAAGAAATTACACTTTACTCATTATAAATATGTACCGGGATTTGGTTTCTATGGTCTAGGTCTCATACATTTCCTTGGTAACTTAACAATGACTGCAACTACAGCCATGAGATCATTGGTTGATGCTGGTCAGTTTGCTAATCTTCCCGGTGGATTCAAAGCTAGAGGTGTTAGAATGGTAGGAGATAATGCTCCTATTAGTCCGGGTGAGTTTAAAGAAGTAGAAGCTACAGGTGTAGATTTAAGTAAAGCTATTATACCATTACCATATAAAGAACCATCACAAACTTTGATGGCTATGTTAGACTTTGTTGTAAAGACTGGTGGTAAGTTTGCAGACTCTACAGAACAAATAGTAGCAGACGCAAGTAATGTAGGACCAGTAGGAACTACTATGGCTTTGATAGAAGCAAGTAGTAAGTTCTTTACAGCTATACATAAAAGATTACATAAATCTCAGAAGGATGAGTTTCAATTACTGGCTCAGATTAATTTTGACTTCCTTCCACCAAGTTATCCTTATGAAGTAATAGGTGGAGACATGTCTGTATTTAAACAAGACTTTGATGGTAGAATAGATGTATCACCTGTATCTGATCCTAATATACCAAGTAGTGCACACAGAGCAGCCTTGAGTCAAATGGCTTTATCTCTGGCACAACAAACTCCTCCGGGTACATTTAATACCAGAGCTTTATATCGTGAAGTTCTATTGGCAGCAAACTTTCCTAACTTAGATCAAGTAATGCCACCAGAACCTAAACCAGAACCTAGAGATCCGATGGCTGATATTATGGCAATAGCTCAAGGTAAACCTATTAAAGCGTATCCCGGTCAGAATCATAAAGCACATATTATATTTAAGACTGCATTCTTAGAAGATCCAGCTATAGGTAAGAATCCTTTAATGAAAGCTGGTGTTCCTATATTACAAGCTAACATACGTGAACATGTACTCTTACAATATCAAGAACAACTTGGTGGTATGGTAGAAGCAAGTGGTGTAGCAAATGATCCCCAAACTATGGAAATGGTAATGGCTCAAGCTGCACAAGAAATTGCTCAAGCTAATATGAATATGCAAGCTGCTGTATCTCCAGAACAACAAATGTTATTAAATGAGAAAGCACGTATTGAACTGGATGAACAAAGAGTAGAAATAGATGCAGCAAAAGATGCAGCTGAATTAGCTATTAAAGATCGTGAAGTTAATATGAAAGAAGATGAAGTAGCAATTAAAGCATTAGATGCAGCTGGTAAACTAGAAGTTAAAGAAAGTGAAACAGCTACTAAATATGCAGAACTTGCAGCTCGTCTTGCTCTTGATGCTGAGAAGTTAGGTGATGAAAGAGATGAGAAACAAGCTGCACGAGCTATAGATAATTTAATTAAAATTTCAGAAGTGGAGAATAAAGATGCCCTTAAAAACAGGGACGAGTAAAGAAGTAATTGATTATAATATTAAAGAACTCATTGACTCTGGATATAAACAAAGACAAGCTGTAGCTATAGCTATGGATAATGCAAAGAAAAAGAAAAAGAAGAAAAAGAAAGATATAATTTAATGGATATGTTTGATGAGATTACAGACTCTTTTGATGTAGAAACAGAACGTCTAAAAGAAATGCTTGCATCAGGAGCAATAGAAGACTATAACCATTATAGACAGATCGTTGGTTCCATAAGTGGAATTGAATGGTCAAAGAATAGTTTAAAAACAATAATTAAAAAAAGGATGGAATCAGATGACTAAAATGTTTTGGATAGCAATTATAATAGTTGCTGGAATAATAATTGGTGGATCTATTTTTATGAAACCTTCTACAGAAGCTGAAGCTAATGATACAGGGTATAGTACTTTACCCGGTTGGTCTGCAGGATACAGATATTACTTTGATATGGATGAGGATGAAAAAAGCAAATTAAGATTGTTTGGAAAATATAAACAAGTAAATGGTAACACATTTAAATTAGGTTGGGACAGACAAACTGGTAAAGATATGAATCAGTTTGATACCAACATAGATGATGATGGTGTTATCTTTTTTGAACAAGAGTTTAAATTCTAGTGCCAGAAATATTTTATGTAGCAACACTCCTTGTGTGTTTTCATGGGGAGTGTACTCAATTTGAAAGTGCACCTTATGCAAAGAATGCAAGTGCAGATCATTGTCAACACATGTTGGTACATACCTTTCAAACTCAAGTAGGTCCATACTATGATGCTATTATTGATTTTGAAAAAGATAATCCTGAAGATGTAAAGATTACCTATGCTGGTTGTGATACTACACAACGTAGACCAGATACGGACAATGATTGGAAAATTACTCCCAATGTAAATCCTGATTTATTAATACCTCATCAAAATGATTTACGTTGGCAACAAGAACAAGGAGAACAAATTTAATGATGAATCCTCATTTAGGTGGTGCAAAAACTAATGATGAATGGATAAGTGAAGAAGAGATAGAAGATCCGAAAGAACTTCCTCATGTTCCCGGTTTTCATTTATTAATTAGACCAGTAAGTGCTAAGAAAAAATCTAAAGGTGGAATTATTATTCCCGATAAATTACAAGATGATCTTTCATATTTAACTACTGTAGGTAGAGTTATCAAGGTAGGAGATTTAGCATATGGAGATCAATCAAAGTTTCCTACTGGACATTGGTGTAAAGAAGGAGACTATGTATGCTATGGTAAACTAACTGGTACTAAGTTTGTTTATCAAGGTGTGAAGATGTTATTAATATATGATGATCAAGTATTAATGACAATTAAAGATCCAGCATTATTAGATACAAGCATTAACTTAGTTGCTTAACTCTATATTGTATGGTATAAAATAACTATGCGTAATCTTAGTGTTCGCAAACTATGGAGAGTAAAATGGCAGAAGAACAAGAGTGGAGTGAAATAGATACTTCTAAATCCTCCGAGAAGAAAGAAGAAGTTGCTTTTGAAGTAGAGAATGAAGAACCTATTGAAAAAGTAGAAGCAGTTGTTGAAGAAAAAGAAGAAGTAAAAGAAGAACCTGTTGTACAGAAAAAAGAAATACCAGAGTTAGAAGGTATTGAAACTGATGGTGCTTCTAAAAGAATACAACATCTGGTTAAGCAGAGAAAAGAACGTGAAGAAGCTTTAATAAAAGCTCAGGCACGTATAGAAGCTTTAGAGAAACAACAAGCAGAAATTACTAAAGGTTCTTTAAATCTTAGAGAGAATGCTAATACCAGTAGTGAGAAGTTACTTCAACAGCAACTAGAGATGGCAAAACAAAGTTATCTAGATGCCTATGATAGTGGCAATAAGGAAAAGATGTTAGCTTCTCAAGAAGCAATATCTAAAGCACAAGTAGATTTAAATAATATAGACCAAGATAAAAGTAATCTGGAACGTGTTAAAAAAGAAATAGAAGAAGCTCCACGAGCTGAAGGGATGCAAGCTCAAGCAAATCCTCAGCCTAATCAACCACAACAAGAGTTTGATCCTGTGGCTGTAGAGTGGAGTCGTAAACCAGAGAACAATTGGTTTGGACAAGATCAAGTCATGACAGCTTCAGCATTAGCTATAGATGCTCAACTGAAGCAAGAAGGATATGATCCTAGTTCATCAGAGTTTTATGACGAAGTTGACAATCGAATGAAAGTTAATTTCCCTCATAAATTCGGGGAGAGCCAACCGCAGAAGGCTCCTCAACAGGTAGTAGCAGGAAGCTCACGAACTCCTCCTACTTCTAAAAGCAACAAGGTTAAGTTGACACAAGATGACGTAGCCTTAGCTAAGAAGTGGAATATACCTCTTGAGAAGTATGCAGCCGAGAAGAAGAAAGCAGAATCTTCAGGTGAATATACTAACATAGATCGTGGATAGAAGGGTGCAAAAAATGAAACAATCACGTAATACGGAAACAAGAGAAGAACAAACTAGAGAATATACATACGAAGAACCTAATCTGTTGGACATACCAGATTCAGTTTATGATCGCTTTTTAAGTCAAGGCTTGGCATTACGTTGGATACGTATATCTTTAAAAGGAGATGATGACTATAAGAATGTGGGAAGGAAAACACAACAAGGTTATGAGTTTGTAGATCCAAAAGAAGTTCCAGAAATGTTACCAACGTCTATCGTGATGGACAAAGGTCGCTATGAAAACTGCGTTGTTCGAGGGGATGTCGCCCTTGCCAAGATAGCCAAAGGACAAGCAGAAGCCAGAAATAAGTATTATCAAGAGAAATCGGATAGTATGATGGATGCTGTAAATCAGCAATTGATGTCAAACAACGACTCTCGAATGCCTATTCAAAATAATAGCAAGAGTAAGACTACAGTAGGAAGGCAACCAAAGTTCTCGTCTTAATACTGTAATTTTTTTGTAACTAACTAACCACACGAGGGAGATAACGATGTCAGATACTGCATCACCAAACGGACTAGTTCCGTCTCGAAGATGGGGAAGTGCATCTAACTCTACAGGAACAAACATGTACAACATAGCTGATGGTTATGCTACAGCAATGTTTACTGGTACTCTTGTAGAAGTTTCAGCCGGCAATCTAACAATTCTTGCCGATGGAGCTAATTCAGGTGCAGCACCTATCGGTGTATTCCAAGGCTGTCAATATACAGCACTTAATGGAACACCAACATGGTCATCATATTGGCCAGCTGCAACAAGTGTGTTATCAGGTACACAAGCTATAGGCTATGTATGTGATGATCCATTTGCTACATTCGTTGTACAGGCAGATGCGTCTGTAACAGCTGGAGATATTATGACTCTTAATTTTGAAGCTAACATAGGCACAGGTTCTACCATTACAGGAATTAGTAACGGATCATTAGATGCTAGTTCACGTAAAACAGGAGCAACAGCTTTGTTCCGTCCTATTGCATATGACGCTGTACCGGGCAATTCTGCCAGCTCTGCTTATCCATATTTGGAAGTAGAATTAATCCATCATGCACTTCGTGCTGGTGCCGTAGCATAATAGAAAGGGAGAAATAACATGGCTGCTATTAATAGAGCTAGTATTGCGAAGCAACTTGTTCCCGGATTAAATGCTATATTTGGCATGGAATACGGAGAAGTTGTGGATGAATTAACACCATTGTTTGAAATGGAAAACTCAGACAGAGCTTTTGAAGAAGAAGTACTCTTCACAGGTTTTGGATCAGCTCCAGTTAAACAAGAAGGTGCTGCTGTTCAATATGATACTGCACAAGATTCATATACAGCAAGGTATACTGCAGAAACAATTGCATTAGCATTTAGTGTAACAGAAGAAGCTATGGAGGATAATCTTTATGATACATTCTCTAAACTTCGTGCACGTGGTCTTGCAAGAGCAATGGCAAATACTAAACAAGTAAAAGGTGCGGACATCTTTAATCAAGGATTCAACGTACTATATGGTGGTGGAGATGGAGTTCCTTTATTCTCTGCTGCTCACCCAATCGTTGGTGGTGCTAATCAAAGTAATTTGATTGCTACTAACGGAACAACTGACTTATCTGAAGCTTCACTTGAGTCAGGTTTAGTATCTGTACAAACTGCTAAAGATGACAGAAACATTCTGATTGGTACAAACGCATTGTCAATTCACATTGCACCACACAATCAGTTTGCAGCTGCTCGTCTATTAGACAGTCCTTACAGACCGGGTACTGCTGATAATGACATTAATGCAATTAACCATGGAGGTCTAGTACCTAATGGTTACTTCGTTAATAAACGATTCAGCGATGCAGATGCATGGTTCTTAAAAACAGATTGTCCTAACGGAACTAAAATGTTTAACAGAACACCATTGCAAACACAAATGTTACCTGACTTTGATACAGGCAACCTAAGATATAAGGCTAGAGAAAGATATTCTTTCGGTTGGTCTGATTGGAGAGGTTACTTTGGATCACAAGGTAGTTAACCTTTAGAACACAGGGGAGAGCGACTTAATAGAATTAGGTTCGAGCTCTCCCCTTTTTTATAAATTACTTCTGACAGCGAAAGCTGACATTAGCCACGACAGGAGAAATAACATGGCAAACACGACTTTTTCAGGACCAATAAGAACTGGTTCGATTTCACATACTACTGGTACATCAGTAGGAACAGACGTTAAAAATCTAGGTTGGGTACAAAACTCCCAAGCTTTCTTTGTATCAATTGGTGATACTACTGTATCTACAACTGTTGTTATTCCAGCACGTAGTATGGTTACTGCAATACATGGACACGTAACAGAAATATTTAATTCAGGAACATCTGATGATTTTGATATAGGTACTGCAGGTGATACTGATTTATATGTTAATGGAACATCTGTAGGAGATACAATTGGATTCCATAATATAGGAGGTGCTGTAGCTAATACATCAGCATGGACTGACACAGGTGCAACTGATCAAAGAATAGTTTGCGTACATAATGCTGTTGGTACTGCAGGTAGTACTGGTAAAATGTATGTAGTAATTGATTATCTACAACATCGTAACTTTAACAATGTAGTAGATGTTGTTACTGCTCCAACAACTTAATTTTCATAAGTATTAAGTTTAGTTTATAATAGGGGAGGAGTAAAATTCTCCCCTGACAATTGGAGTAAAAGATGGCAACAAATATTAAAACAGGTGTTGTAAGTTTAGATAGAGGTGTTGGTGGTACTGGTAATTTTATAGATCTAGCCAGCGATGTTTCAATTATAGATACTCGTATCAGAGGTTTTGGTTATGCTAGTAAACAAGCTGGTATAATGAACATAGCTGATACAAGTGGTATATTAATTCAACAACCTATTTATGCAGCAGATACTGAAGATACAATTTATTTTGATCCTTTAGGAATAAGAGTTAACGGAAAAGTTTCTATGACAATGGTAAGTATAACAGGTGGAGGTGCAGTAGATACTGCTGTATCTGCTAATGTAAATGCTTACATTTATTATGGATAGATAAATGAATTATACTACATTAGTAAGTTCAGTTATTGCTACCACAGAAAATGAAGCTACGGAATTTATTTCCCAACTTCCTGATATGGTAGGTAGAGCTCAAGAAAGAATACTTGGGGATATAGATGATATTGGTTTAACCAGTTATACTAGTGTTGCTGTAAGTGCTAACAATGCTTTTATTACAGTACCAACAGGATCAGAGTTAGTTAAAGGATTAGTAGTAGACACTTCAGGTTCCAAAGGTTCTTTATTACAAAGAGAATATGATTATATAATAGACTACTGGCCCGTATCTGTTTCAACTGGTACTCCAAGATATTATGGTTTTAAAAGTAATACACAAATTAAAATAGCTCCAACTCCATCAACAACTCTTGATGCAGAAATAGCTTATCAAACTAATCTAACTACATTAACTTCATCAACACAATCTAATTATTTAACAGACTTCTGCCCATCATTATTGTTTGATGCTACTATGGTAGAAGCTACATACTTTATGAAAGACTATGCAGTATTACAAGCATGGCAACAACAATATGCAACTGAAGCAGCACGTATAAGAAATAGAGCTAGACGTTCAAGAACTAATACAATGCAAGATAACTGGAGTCCAGCTGGCACTCCTGATACGATTCAAAAGGGAGGAAG
>WLWH01000829.1_pt1 | contig 23963 bp, 21 predicted proteins | sample 6712741 | NCBI WGS metagenome assembly WLWH01 (sample SAMN12718694, study PRJNA515312) | sponge metagenome | isolation source: marine sponge | host: Mycale hentscheli | place: New Zealand: South Island, Marlborough, Capsize Point | collected 2003-05-01
CGCTCAAATTAGCGTAAACACAACTCAAAATATTGCTAATATTACAGGTCAATCTTCTTTAGCGATTAATTCCACTACAGCAATTACTGGAAATTTATCTCTTACTGGAGATTTAACAGTAAGTGGTGCAACAATTACTACCTCAACTGAAACATTAGAAATTGGTGACAACCTAATTCATCTTAATTCAGACTTAGGTTCAGGAAATGCTGGTGTTGATACAGGTATTGTAGCTGAAAGAGGAGCTGATGGAGATAACGCATGTTTGTTTTGGGATAAATCAAAATCTGCATGGTGTACTGGAGAAAGCTCTAGTGTCGCATTTCCTTCTGCTTCAGTTCCGTTGATGCTTGCAAAAACTAAAGCAGGTGTACCAACAGATTCAGATGCAAATGTTGGAGACATGGTTTATGACACTTCAAATAACAATATGTATATCAGGACATCTTAATTGTCTCGATTTGCAAAACAAAAACAAGAAGTCATGCCTAAACAAGAGCCTGAAATTAAGCTTAATGTTAAGGACACTGACTTTTTATTAAAGGTATTAGGTCGCTCTACTTTCGATGGTTCGGAGGTAGAGCAGGCTTATATCGTAATTCAGAAAATAGGTCAATTACACAGGAGTAATCTCGATGGCTAAAAAAGAAGAAACCCCATCTAATGACGCATTAACAAAAGATGATTTAAAAGTCATCTTAGCTATTGTTATGCAATCTCACATTAAAGCTTCAGACGCAAAAATAATATCTTCTATTATTCAGAAGATTGAAACTATGACTAAATAATGGCAGTTAAGCGATTAGTATTTAGCGATGAATTAACATCTGTTGGTAGTGGCACGTATCTCCCTTTAAGTGGAGGTACGCTTACTGGTACTTCTAGCTATGGTGCTTTAAAGATAAAACCAACTGCCTCTTATGTTTCAGTTATACAACACGATAGTGGTATCGGTGCTTTAGACTTACGAGCAGACCAAATAAACCTAAAGTCAAGAGATGGTTCAGAAACTGGAATTTCTTATAATTCAGGTGGAACTCTTACAGTTGGTAACAACACAACTATTTCACACGCTAGTAACCCTGTACTAAGTGTTATTGATACAACCAATAATGCTAGATGGTCAGCTTATGTGACAGATACAAAAGTGTGGATGGGTGCAGTATCAAATCATGGTTTATCCTTTCTTCAAAACGATACTGAAAGGATGCTTATTGACACAAGTGGCAATCTCACAATGAAGGGAAATGGTGGACATGAGATTAGATACACACATAGTGGTAATGTTACAACTATTGATTACTATAACTCAGGTGGGTATTATGATGCTTTAGTAGAAAGAGCAGGTAGTTATCAATATAAAAACCATGCAGGTACTGTAGCCTTTCAAATCAATTCTGATTTATCAGCTACATTTGGTGGAAATATTAATATCCCTAGTAGTGGTGCATATAAAATTGGAACAAATACATTTTTAACTTACAACGGAAACACTTATATAGGTGACATTAATGGCGTAGGTGGAGATGTTTATATTAGAGAAGATGGGAATACTGTTCTTACTTTAAGTGGTGGTAACGCTACTTTTAGTGGTCAAGCTCATATAAAACTTTCAACAGCAGGTAGTTCTGTTGTCGCTAATACTGAAAATGATGATTTAGTTATTGAGACTAATGGTAATACAGGAATGACTATGTTGTCTCCTGATGCTAACGATGTTGGTTTAGGGTGGGGAAGTGCTAGTTTAAACAGAGCAGTTTTAGGTAAATGGAATTACAATGCTAATTCTTTTAGGTTTAGAACAAATAAAGCCAATGCTATTATGGTATTTGGTGGTGGAGAAAGCCTTAATACTCTTACTTTAGATGGTAGTGATAACGCTACGTTTGGTGGAAGTTTAGCAGTTGGTGGTTCTAACATAAGTGGAATCAAAATAAGAGGACAACAAGACTCTGATACAGATGTAAATATATCTACTGCTACCTTTAATAATGTTCTTTCTATTTACAATGCTACTAATAATGGAGCAAATAACAATACCACTATGCACTTTGGTGGTGAACCAAATGCAGAGGCATATATATCTCTAATTACTAAATCAAATTATGGAGACTTAGTATTTAGTGTTCGAGGCAGTTCAGGTAGAGCAGAGGCTCTTAGATTAAGTGATACTTCAGCTACGTTTGGTGGAGATGTTAATTTATCTTCATTAACTGATGCGAAACCTGTTCTTACGCTAGAACAAACTGCGAATAATCTTAATGGAGCAAATATTGTATTTTTAACAAGTGGAACTGCTAACGACAATGATATTTCAGGTACAGTTCGTTTTAAAGGTTTAAATGATGCTAGTGAAACAATAGAATATGGAACTATCTATGTAAAGCATACAGATGTTTCAAATGGTACAGAAGATTCACAAATGCACTTTAGGACTATGAACGCAGGTACTTTTGACAGTACAATGATTATTAGCTCTGGAAACGTAGGAATTGGAACGACTTCTCCAGACACTAATATGCACATCCATAAAGCAAGTGCTGGTACAGTAGATAGTTATTCTGAATCTGTTTTAACACTTGAAAATAGTGGCAATACAGCATTAAATATTTTAAGTGGAACTGGCAATCATGGTCAAATCGCTTTTGGAGATAGTGGTCAAAATGATGATGGTATTTTAGGATATGACCAAGGTTCAAGTAAAATGTATATTCTAACAAACCATGAATCGACTAAAAAATTTGTTGTGGATGCTAGTGGAAATGTAGGAATTGGAACTGATTCTCCAGAAGCATCTTTAGATGTCAATACAACTATTGCTGGTAATTCTGGAACTAATTATGGTTTAATTGTACGAGGGTCAGAGGTAAGTGGAACTAATTTAGATACTGGAGATGGTATTGGTTTAAAATTTGAGATTCCAATAGATACAGCAACAAGTAACATTGGTGCAAGTATTGAAGCTGTTAAGTCAAGTTACTTAGATAGTAATTCTGAAACCAAAATGATTTTAAAAACATCTGGTAATGATGAAACATTAGATACAGCATTTACTATATTTTCAAATCAAAATACTGCGATTGAAGCAACTAAAGGATTTTATTTAGATGGTGGTAGCAATACTTTTATATCAGAAGTATCAGCAGATACAATGCAATTTACTACTGGAGGCTCTGAAAGACTTAAAATAGATAGCTCTGGGAACGTAGGAATTGGAGTTGCAAATGTTGGATATAGGCTCGATGTAGAAGTAGGTTCTGGTAATGAAATAGCTAGATTTCAAGGTGCAAATAGTGGAAGTTTAGTTTTTAGAAATTCTACTAGTAATGAATTTATAATGTACACAGGCACAAGCGATGCTCTTGTATTTGCAACTGGTGGAAATAATGAAAAAGTGAGAATTACATCTGATGGAAAATTGGGAATTGGAACGAATAGCTTTTACTCAAATGACTATAGCCATTTATCAATTAAAGGTGATTCAACAAGTGGTGTAAGTGGAATAGCGTTTCAAGTCTCTTCTACTGTTACAAGTGCTAGAAATTGGTCAATAAGTAGTAATAATTCAGCACATGGAAGTTTGGATTTTAGATATTCTAGTGCTTACGATTCAACACCAAATACTAACCTTGCTTTATCTATAAACAGCTCAGGCAACGCTACGTTTAGTGGGAATGTAACATTTAATGGAACTGCTTCATTTGGTGGAGCTTTAACTGTAGATGAAACCTTTACAGCAAGAGATACTATTACTGTTAAGGGTGAAAGTTTAGGAGATGATGCTGAATTAATATTATTAGGTGGTTCTTTACAATCTGCTGATTATTGGAAAATAAGACATAATCAAGATGACCATAGATTAATATTTGAAGATTTTAGTAATACTAGTTCTTATGTAGAAAAATTTTCTGTAGGACAGGATGGCAATGCTAAGTTTAGTGGTGACGTAAACATTACTGGCAATAGGTATATGCTCTATGATGGAACTACTGCAAAAGGAGCGTTAGGAAAAGACAGTTGGTGGACAGCAGGTGGAAGTTCTGATGACACAACATTAGGTTGTTATTCAGGTGATATTAAAATGATGGCAGGAGCAGGCACAAGTGCTGTACCTAATGTTGTTTTTAATGCTGATAAAACATCTACGTTTAATGGTGGAGTTGCAATTAGTGGTGCTGTAAATATATCAAGAAATGACTCTGACGAGTTTGATACTAACTCTCTCGCTAATCCAACTTTGCTTATAAAAAATACTAACACTTCGGCTACTCAACCTCATTCATTAATTGGGTTTAGATTAGATAAAAATGGTGGAGATGGTTATTTAGGATTTATAGCAGGTGGTTCTGTTAATCAAGAACATTTTGTTTTAGGAAATCAAGTAGATGGGGAATTATTACGAATAGCAAGTGGTGGGAATACTACGTTTAGTGGGAATGTATTCGTAGGTACTAACGACACTACTGCTGATGGAAAACTTCATATTTCAGGTATTAATGGTGCTGGTATTGCCTTAAATAATGCTTCAAGTGGCAATAACAATATGATTCGTTTCCAAAATGGAGGACAGGATAAATGGGATTTAGGTCAAAATGGAAATGGAGACTTATCTATTTATGCTTATGAGTCAGGCACTACAATCCTTACCATTGATGGGGGTACAGACACCACTACGTTTAATGGTGATGTAGATATAAAAAGCACAGATGCAACTGCAAGTAGTAATCCTCAATTAAATCTTAGAAGGGTGTCAAGTAGTGTAGATAACAATGATGCTTTAGGTAAAATTAATTTTTATGGAGAGGATTCTATAGGAGATGCTACTCTATATGCAGATATAATGGGTGAGATAGATACTTGTACTCATACTATTGAGAAGGGAAATCTACATTTTAGAGTTATGGAAAATGGCTCAATGCACAATATTATGAAACTGAAAGGAAATGGTTCATATAGTAATATAGAAATGAGTGCAGAGTCTTTACGTCTTGAATCTACTCATGGTACTGATGCGATTTTTAAAATAGAGGCAAATGTAAATTATGACCCTACTATTAGACTGCAAGAAAATGGCACAACTCATTGGTCAATCTATAATGATACAAGTGATTCAGATAAGTTAAACATTCATTCTAATGGATATTTAGTCGCTAGTTTTCAGCAAGATAAAAAAGTTTACTTCCAAGATAGGGTTTACGTCAGTGGTAATATTCAGGTTACTTCAGACATTGCAGTCAAAAAAGACATTACAACTATTTCTAATGGCTTAGACAAGGTATCTCAATTAAGAGGTGTTAACTATACAGACATAAGAGATAATGAACAAAAATTAGGGGTTATTGCTCAAGAAGTTGAGTCTGTATTACCTAGCGTTGTAACAACAGAAGAACACAAATCTGTTGATTATAATCAAATCATTCCAATGTTGATAGAATCTATCAAGGAATTAAAAACAGAAGTTGAGTCACTTAAAGCTAAAATAGGAGATTAAAATGGCTGATAAGTTCACAAAAAAAGCAGTATCAGATAGTTCTGATTGGAAAGATGTTCTTGTCGAAAAAGAGCATCAGCCTGCTAAAGTAAAGTCTACTGTTTCTTACAAACAGTTAGAGCAACAAGTTGCAAACATAGATGCACAAGTCGTGAGTCTAGGAAAACAAAAAACAGCTTTGCAAGCAGAAATGGCAAAGGTCAAATCAGCAGTTGAAGCGTAAATACAAAGGAAAACCAATGGCTAAAAAAGAAAAACAAAAGCCTGATACAATTACGTTACCTAATGGTAAGGAGTTTGTCATCAAGGACTTAAAAGATAAAGAACAGATGTTGTGTCATCACTTAAGAGACCAACAAAATAAGATGAACAATATGAGGTTTAACCTCGAACAAATCCAAATTGGATATGACGCTTGTTTATCTATGTTACACCATGAGTTAGGTGAAAAAATGCCTGAACCAGAAGGTGAGGTAGTTGAGCAAGCGTAAAAACTTGCATCTAATGTGTTTACTGCTGACTCTAGGGTTGGCAGTAGGCATTATGGGGTGTAGTGGGTGGTCTATTATGGGATATGATTTAGAAGGAAACAATGATTCTGTCTTTCATGAGATTATTCAAGATTCAATAACTCATTATTATCGTGATATTAGAGTTGGGGAAAATTGGTGTTTCTTTCATCAGCAATATGAAAACGTAGAGTTGGTAAGTGAATGAAGAAATTAAATCTGCTCGCTCTTATCGCACTGGGATTATTGACGATAACGCTTATATCACGATTAACTGGAAGCTTTTGGTTCAGCTTGGGGTACTCATTTCTAGTCTTACTTTCGCTTGGCTTGACATACAAGGCAGAATACAAAGTCTTGAAGCAGAAGTTTTGGAAGCTCATGCTGAAATTAAGTTGTTGGTTGCTAAGCATCAGTTGGAAGAAAGTGTACAGTTAGAGGAATTAGAAAAAAAATTAAAGTTCTATGAAAAAGAACTCAACATTAATCCTCTTTCGTGGAGGAAAAGGAAAAAGAAATAATGGATTTCATGGCAGTTTACGGAGAAGCTGGAATGATAGGAGTAGTAGGCGTCATGTTTGTCTACCTAGTTGTTTCTTTAAGCAAGAAGTCTGAGAGACAACAAGAGTCTCTAAAAAATTTAGAAATAGAAAACAAAGGTCAATCTGAGACAATAGCTAATATGGAAGGCATGATAATTAAACTAATTAGTAGATGGAATGAATCTGACGCAGTTAGAGATAGGCGTTACGAACAAACTATAGAGGCTATGTCTGACATGGAAAAACAGCTTTCACGAATGGATGGGATTATGTCTCGTATGAATGGGAATGGAAAATAATGGATAGTTTAAAAGTATCATCAGGAAGTTTTGGAAGTATGGCAATAGTGTTTATGGATTTATTGCCTTATGCGTTAGGTATTATAATAGCGCTTATGAACATAGTGTATCTTTATTATAAAATAAAAAAAGCAAAGGAGTTGTAATGGAATGGTTAGCAGAAAATTGGGAATGGGTATTGTTAGCATTTATGGTTGCAGAAAAAGTAGTAAAAATGTCTCCTAGCGATAAAGACGATATTCTTTTAGATGTAGTAATGCAAGGTTTAACACGAATGGTAAAAAAGGATAAATAGTATGAGTATGTTTTCAAAAGCAATAGACAGATACATTGCTAAAAAAGTATCTAAGCATGGAATGAAAGGCGCTATAATTTGGTTTATAGACAAACTAGTAAAAGCTACGCCTACTAAAAAAGATGATGAAATGTTTGTAAAAATTAAACAATTAATACAGGAGTATAAATAATGGTTCATTCAATAGTAGTTCTTTTAACAATGTCTTCATTAAGTGGAGAACCTTCAAACATTGCTGATAAGCATTTAGATCAGTATGCAATGATGGAAGACGTTAAGAAAAAGAAAAAGAAAGGTAAGAAGATTGGTGGATCTAAAGGTAAAAAATCTAAGAAAGGTTTCTTTTCTAAGATATTTGGATCTAAGTAAAGTATCACTTTAAGTGATTGCGTATAAGGAGATAGTATGCCTAAGTTTGGGAAACGAAGTAAAGAGAGATTAGAAGGCGTTGACCATAGAATTCGTATGGTTCTCGATGAAGTTGTCAAGTACTATGATATTACAGTCATAGAAGGACTAAGGTCACAGGAGAGACAAGATGAGCTTGTTAGAGAGGGTAAGTCTAAAACTAAGTTTGGTAAGCATGTTACTGGTGAAGCTGTTGACATTGCTCCTTACCCTATTGATTGGAACAGTCGTGATGATTTCCATATGCTTGGTGGCTTTGTTCTTGGAGTAGCATCTCAGTTAGGAATTAACATACGCTGGGGAGGGGACTGGAGTTCTTCATCACTAGCAGAAGAAGCACGCACAACTAAGGACAATTCCTTCGATGATCTCGTTCACTTTGAATTGAAAAAGTAAAATATGATTGGAGTCACATTTGAAAATCAAGAATCGAGTAGTCGTATTCCCTGACATACATTTCCCCAATGAGGATAAGAAAGCATTTGGCTGTGCGTTAAATGTTATTAAAGCAGTAAAGCCAGATGCCTTCTTGTTAATTGGAGATTTCGCAGATGGAGAAAGTGTATCTCATTGGCAATGGGCAAAAAAGAAACGCCCTCCTGTTGAATATCAGTTGCCTATGATATACAAAGAAATACTAGCAGTAAATGAAGGTTTAGATAAAATAGACAACGTACTAGCTAAAGTAAAGTGTAAGACAAAAATAGTAGCACAAGGCAACCATGAATTATGGTATGATAATTTTGTTTTAGAAAATCCTTACTTAAAAGATTTAAAGTCTCGCAAGGCATTTAGAATGGACGAGAGAGGCTATAAATGGCACGCTTATGGCAATATTTTTAAGATCTTAAACTCTAAGCTGTATGCGTATCATGGAGGGCATTATTCAGGTATTGCTCATGCACGAACTCATGCATTGCAATTAGGTTGTAACATAATATATGGACATACACATGACAGTCAAAAAGCTACAGTACAGCACATTGATGGAAGTCATATGGCTTATTCTTTGGGTTGCTTAACAGATATGACTAAAAGTTATCTTAAAGGAAGACCTACAAATTGGAGTCATAACGTAGCCATAGTAGATATTTTTACTAACGGAAACTTTAACCTTATTGTATTAGACATTATTAATGGAGTAACTACCTATGGAGGCAAGATAATAAGTGCCTAAAGAACTGCATGAAATAAGCCAGTTTCAAACTGGAACATTGCTATCACCCAGTGAGCGTGATATACCAGATGAGTCTGCGACTTACAGTCTCAATATAGATCCTACTTCAAAAGATGGTGTGTTAAAAGGAATCAACGCTGATACTATATTACAGTATAATAATGGATCAAGTGATGTAAACATAGCATGCAATGCTCAAACTATGGCTATGGTTAATAATAAAGATGAAAGACATATTGTATTTTTTGATCCTACAGAAGATAAGCTAAGGCAAGTGCCAGATATATATGGAACACCAGCCAACTCAAATGATTTGTCTTCTTCATCTGAAGGCAATGCAGGTACAACTTGCATGGAAGTAAATAACAGAGAAGTGCATGTAGGCACAGGTGGATTAAATTACACATATCCTCTTTGGGCAGGTTTTGTTGAGCATAAACAATTTGGAACTGCAACTAACACAATGATACGTGAACGTGGAGAATTAAAAAATCCAGCTACGTTTGGTGGCATATATCAATGGGTTTATTTGAATGGGTATATCTACGGAATTGAGTATCAAGGAACTCATATATTTAAGTTTTCAGAAGCTGGAAAAAAATACCTAAGAAAGTCTATTGATATATTTGGAAGCACTCAAGGTATTTGTGTGTACAACGACAAGCTATATGTTTTAGACAACGACACAGCTAATAGCGTTACATATATAAAGCAAGTTGAAACAGAGGAGATGCTTACAGAGTTTAGCTCTACATCAAACACTTATTTATCTTTAGCGTCAGATATACATGTAACTAATAATGATACACTATGGATTTCTGTGCAACATGGTTCATTAAGTCATATTACTACAGGTGCTTTATATAGAATAGCTACTAGTAGTGTGACAGCAGGAGCTACATTAAGTATTGTCAATACAACTCCTTGGTGTCCTGCTGATACAGGAGCAGATTCAAGTTTAGGGGTTGGTTCTTGGAGAACGCAAGCAAACAATAGTTCTAGTGGAACAGAAATGGCAGTTAGATTTCATGTACCTAGAACAGCTTTATGCGATATTAACAGTACTAATAAAGTAGGTTGGATGGCTAGAGTATATCCTATTAATGGAGCAGGAACAGGAGTTCATTCAGGTGGAGTTGCGTGGTTTCAATACAATGGAACATCAAACGTAACTAACGCACAAAGAGTACGTTATGTTTTAATGCTTGTAAAAAATGAACAATCTCAAAATCATAAGATCAATGGTACAGATTCAAAGATAGTTAGATTAGCTGATTACAGTTGGGCATTTGGAGATTCTGACTTTACTACATTCCAAATGAATTCAGCCCAAGGACATGAATCTAGTTTGTTTTTCTCTTATGGAGGCTCAACTACAACTTCTAGTTCTAATGCAAAACAGACAAATAGTTTTACTGTGTCAGATATTAGTTTTAGTTCTGCAACTGATTGGAACATTGCATTAAGAACTGAAACCAGTACAGTTCATTTACCACAAGCATCTATTAATCAATATGAATACAGCTCAGGGAATACAAGAATAAGCGCATTTAGTGCAGTTAATGGTAGATGGGCAACGTCTGAAACATATGTAGGTGCATTTACTAAAGCATTAGAGCGTAGAATTGAAATGAATTTCTTTGCAACTACAGAAACTTATGGTTCTGGATCAGCTAGTGCTGGAACTAAGACAGGTTTTGTAACTAGTACAACTCAATTCTATAAAGCAAGTTTAGTTTATGATGGTTATCAAGAGTCTCCATTAAGTGATGATTTTAAAACTCAAGTTGTTGCTAATAATGGTAGAGGTATACGTATTACTTTGTATCTAAGAGATATAGATACGTTAAGTAAAAGAATTTCTCATGTTAATTTATATAGAGCAGATGCAGATAATAGAGGATCACATGCAGAGGCTCAAGGATTTTATAGGTTAGTTAAGTCTATCCCACTAGATGCATCGTGGACTTTAAAAGCAGACTCATCTACTAATCCTGCTTGGAGTGATTACAGATACAAAAAAATAATAGATACCAATATATCTGGTGCATCATATGAAGCACGTACAGGAATGTCAGAAGTCATTGATAATATTACTCCTAATTATGGTCTGAATACTCAATTAAACAATCAGCACTTTATTGGAGACATATACCATCCTACTCTTGGAGAGCTACCTAATTATTTAATGAAGTCTAGACCTTACAATTTCGATCAATTTAATATTTTAGCTGACTTCTTAGTCTTACCAACTAAGCCTACAGCTTTAAAATCTTTTATGGGTAGAGTCTATGCGTTTGATGAAAATAATATATATCGAATAGAACCTAATAATCTATACATAGAAGATCACATAGAAGGGGTGGGGTGCGTAGATGAACGAACTATACATGTTAACGACTATGGAATGTTTTTTGCAGATGACAACAACATATATCTACACGATGGTAGAAAGGCGAATCCTATAGGAACTTCTATTATAAAAAATGACAGTAACTACGCTTGGCAATCTAGAGACAAATCATATAAACCACGAGCTAGCTTTGATCAAACACGTAAATCGTTTATGTTATTTTTTAAATCCCCTGATAGCAAATTCTATTGTTGGGCATATAATATAGAAAGAAGACGTTGGGATATGTGGCATTTCGATGATTCAGATACACCTAAAGCTATAGTCTCAGGAAAAGATGGACAAATCTATGTTAGTAATGGAACAAACATTAAGCATTATATGGGTGGATCTAATTTAAGAACGTGGAACTGGAAAAGTAAAAAGTTACACATGCGTCAAAACACGCAAGATAAAATGTTTAGAACAATACGTATAGAAGGCACACCTAGTGGAACATTAAATACACATGTTAAAGTTAAGATCAATGGTTCAGATTATACTGCAACAGGTACTATAACAGAACTAGATATAGGTACACGAGGTAGAACCTTAGAATTGGAATTTACAGGACAAACAGGAGAAGTAGATAGTATTGGTACAGTATATAGAAGATACATTCTATTATCAAAAACATAATGGCTATTTCAAAGAAAAGACCACCACAAGTAGATGATCCTCAATTAAACAGGACAATACAAAAGATTTACGATGATATAAATGAGGTTATTAATGCAGTTAACCAAGGAGATACTTCTACAGAGAAGGTTGGTTATAAGGGGAAGGCTGGAGATATAAGATTATCTAGGCAAGCTGATGGCTCTTACGAGATGCAAGGTAAAACAAATGAAGGCTGGGTTTCAACAGCCATGACTTATAAGGAGAAATGATATGAGTTTCGTTGGAAAAGTAGGAAGTTTTATAGGCGATGTATTTGGCAAGCCTGATAAACTTGACCATAATTTTAATTACGAGTTTAACAATAGCAATTATAATGCAAATCCTAATCTATTAGCATCTGCTAATAATTTAAATAACATGGGGAATAAGTTTAGTGGTCAGTACGATCAAATGATTGATCCTAATTCTCAATACAATCAGTCTCAGTATGCACAAATGGGGCAAAGATTAAGAGATGACACTACAGCTATGACTAACAACATGAACGCTCAGCTAGCTCAAAGAGGCGTAGGTGGTGGAGGCATGTCTAAGTTATTGGGCGCACAAAATTTAAACAGAGTAGGTGAGCAATGGAGATTGAACAATCAAGCTATTGCAAACAACTCAATGAATCAAGCTGGTCAGTTTGGTAACATGACTATGGGTGCATTTGGACAAGCTGGAAACATGTATGGTCAAGTTGATGCAAGAAATATGCAGAACAATCAGTTTAATACTCAAAACTTAAACGATTACAACCAAGCTCAAAACATGTCTCAATTCAATATGCAAAATATGAATTTACAGAACAAGCAGAACTACCAAAACAATATGCTTAGTATGGTAGGTGGACTTGCAGGCTCAGCCTTATCAGGTGGATTTGGAGGAGGAGGATAGCATGGCTACATACATACCACAAATGAATACGCAGACTTCTCGTAATAATTGGGGACAGTCTGTAGCAAACAACTTGTTAGACGCTGTTCAAAAAAATAGAGCATTTGAATTACAAGAAAATCAATTTGAGAATCAAAAAGCTCAACAAGAGATTGCTAACGCAAGAGCTGAAAGACAAATGGGTTTAGAAAAGCAAAGACTTCAGTTACAGCAAAACGCTGATACTAGAACGCAAGAAACTTTTGATATAAATAAAAAAGAAAGACAGGACAATAAAGAACTAGCTCAAATTTTAATTAAAAATAAACTAGACAAGTCTAAGTACACTGGTGAAATAAATAAAGACGCTGATAAAATGAAAGATAAAGTTGGGTTTTGGAATCTTCAAGATTTAGATGATAAAGGTTTGTTTATAGGTGCGCCTGACGAACAAGGTAAATCTACTAAATGGTATAACCCTTTTGATTGGCAATATAAAAGCAATAGGGAAATAGCAAAACAACAAACTAAAGCTAGAGTAGGTGATAAACCTAAATTGCCAGAAGACACTTATAAATTTATTAACAATATAGGCATGTTAGGAATATTGCCTGAACTTGTACAAGATAATGATCAAGTTGGAAATTATCTTTATAACGAGCTAGGATTAGGAGAATAAAATGAAACAAGCTAAAATGATAAAAGCCTTAATGGAGCAATATAAAGCAGACCCATCACAATTTTCTGATGAGCAAGCAGAACAGATTGCAATTATGGCTCGTAAATATGGGATGCGTTTTCCCAGAGAAAGCAAAGCAATTAGAAAAGCTTTGTTTGACACAGCAGATACTGCATTACTAGGGTTACTTCCTAATTCAATGCGTCCTGTTTCTAGAGGTGAAGAAACCTTTGGTGAAACAGGCGCTGATAGATGGGCAGGTAACATAGGTACTGGTTTAGGTATTGTTGGTACTGGTGGATTAGCTCTGGCTAAAGCTCCTATGATTGCCAAAGGAATGGTGCAAGGAGCAACTAAAGGCGTAACAGGTGGAATGAAAGGCTACTACAAGGGTAAAGATTATGCACAGCGAGGGGTAGATTATGCTAAAGGTAGGTATTCTCAAGCTCGGCAATATGCAAAAGATCAAGTTCCTGTAATAAATAAAAGATTAGAAGACTTAGGTAAGTTTGCAGGAGAGTCTAAACGTAAATTTAGAACAGGGAATCTTGAATCTAAAGTTAGAGGTAGTAACCCAAATCCTACGGACAAAGGTTGGATATACAGAACTACTGGAGTAGACTTTGGAAATTTTGGTAGATCTTACGCTAATACATATGCGCCAAGATCTCCTTGGAGTCCAAAAACTGGTGGAGAGCAACTAAGTTTACTTGATGCACTTGGATAATAAATGAATCAAAGTTCGTATAAGGTTAATGAGTTAATTAGCCAATACAATTCTAACCCTACAATGTTCAATGACGATCAGTTAGATGAACTAGAAAAGTTAGCTCAAGCAAATCAGATAGATTTTAAACGAAGGGAAGATCCTTTCAGTTTAACTCGTGCAATAGGTCAAGGTACTGCTGGATTTGTTGAAGGTTTTACTACCTTTGATTTATCTAATAAACAACCTCGCAATACTGGAGAAGCTATATTTAGACAGCTAGGACACCTTGCTGGTTTTGCTCCCAGTATATTAAAAGCTCCAGTTGTAGGCTTAGCTAAAGTAACAGCTAAAGCATTAGGTAGAGAAACTAAAGACGTTCTTGCAGGTAAGTACGTTTCAGCTACAATGAAAGCAATAGACTTTATGGGTAACAAGTCTATCCCTATGATTGTTCAGCATAAAACTACTAAGGTATTTAACGAAAAGATTGCTAAAGCTGGTCTTGACTCATGGGACTTTATGCAGAAAGGTGCTAAGACTAGAGCCATCGCAGAAGAAGCACTAGGTCTAGGTACTGCATCTGCTGTCTCTAATATATGGAAAGGAACAGATGGAATACTGGATGGTTTTGTTGGAGGTGCAATCGCAGGGGGAGCGTTTGGTGGTATTGGTAATTTTGTATCTGTAGGCAACCTATATAAAGGCACACCTCAACAGGTAGAAACAGCTAACAAATTACTTAGAGCTGGAACAGCTAGTCTATTTATGGGTTTACCTGCTACACTTAGAAACGATCCTACTGAAATGCAGATATATGAATATCTATTAGGTGGATTCTTTGGATATAATACAAGACCTGCTCACGAAAAAGCAGTAGGTGAATGGATGACATCTGCAAGAAGAGTTTCTAGAAGGCAAGGTCAACTAGAGAATTTAGATCCTACACGTTCTAAGTCATTTCAAAAGCTATCTAAAGAAGCTCAAGACTATTTATTATACGATCATCCTATGTCTAAAGAAAGTAAAGAATTTGCTAACTCAAGAGGCTGGGGTGGAACTACAGGACAGTCTTTAGGTTTCTTAGAAAAAGTAAAGCCTGAAGTTAACTGGGTTCAGAAAGCTATAGAGTCTACTAAACAACCTTATATAAATAATAAAGTTAAACGAGCTATAGGTAGAGAAGCTGTAAATGAATGGGGCTTAGCTAACATAGACAATTTTATTATTAAGACAAATGCTAAAGGTTTAAAAAATCTACAGAAGTTAGACTTCATGGATCCTAATGAGTTGCAATTAATTAATCTAAACTCAGTATCTAAAAAGCTCACAGATTCTATTAACAATAAGGATCTATTCCCTAACAGGCTAGCTACTGGGAAAGCTATTCAAACAGCAAGAGACTTGAGTTTAGCTGATGGCAAGTGGCAACCCAATAAATTTATATCTGAACTACGTAAAAAAGTAGGCGATAAAGCAGTAAATAAAAATGAAGAGGCTCTACGTAATTGGTACAAGAACGACAGAGAGCCAGTCAATGAAGTATACATTGTTGAATTGTCAGGTGAAAATAGAGACACAGTTCTTATTAGACCTTCCAAAGAAGAGCTTATTGGCTCAGAGGGTATAAAGACTGGAGAAAAATATTTCCCTAATGCGTTAGATAGATTAGGATTTGGAAAGTTTAACATGTTAACTCATGTCTTAGATAAAGGTGGAAAGAATCCAGAGTTAATAGGCTCTGCTAAAAAAATATTAAACAACTATCCAAATTACCAAGACAACATTATTGAATTTGCTATAAATAAAGGTACTGTTTTAGAAAACCTACACAAAGAATTGTACTCTCAAGGTAAATATATATTTTCAGGGGTTAAAGATAAAAGCACTTTAGTTATAGCTGATCTTGTAAATACTGGAAAGTTTGGTAAACCTATTGGAATAGAAGAAGTTTTTAAACCTATGTCTAGAAACAATCCTAATACATACAACGATTTGATGGATGCATTTAAAATATCTGAGGCTCAAACTCCTACAAGTAAGGGCATTCACCACGATATGTATGTTTCTAATCTATTACATCACGGTAAAAAGAATGGATTGATTAATGACTTAAACGATTTAAGTGGTTTAGGTAAAATGCTTACAGGTGGTTATCTTAAAAATGTAGCTGATTATAATAAACGAATGACGTTAGTTACTAATAGAATGACACCACTTGATCCTAAAGATTATGGTAGAGATAAAATTAACTGGATCCTTGTTAACGATAAAGATTTTTTATTTAAGAATGGTAAAAAAATTAAAGAAATGTCTGGCGAAAGCAATATGGATGGTATGATTATCTACAGACAAGAGTTTTTTGATCAGATGATAAAAGGAGTAGGTTTACCTAAAGGTGCAGGTCATCTAAAACCAGTTATGGTAGGACTAGGAACAGGTGGCTTGCTAGCTACTAAGTCTAATGGACAAAGAGCTAGTGGTGCAATAGAACAATATTTATCTAAAAACAATATTGATGCTATGGTGTTTGGTTCTGGAGCTAAGCTTACAGGAGAATATCAACCTAGTAAGCTAGAGTATAATAATGGTAAATATACGTTTGCTGAGAGCGAAGTATTTAAACATGAGTTTCCAATAAAAGATATTCAGGTAAGCTCAGGTACATATGAAAATCCACGTAAAGCTGTATCAGGTACAGAGTGGGCAATGCAATCTTGGAATCAAGCTAGTGGAGAGATCAAGGGGTTTAGTAAGGCATTTTCATCTGTTGTTGAGCAGAGCCTTGCAGGTACTAAAGAGGGTATAAAATTAACTACTGATTTTCCAACAGATCCCAAGAAGATTAAAGAGTTTTTAGTAGATAAAGAGTTATCAGAGTTGCCTTTTGAGTTTGTTATGAACAAGGTTTTCTCAGGAAAATCCAATAGCAAACAAGATAAAGAGATTGCAGGTATATTTTTAGATAAGATTAACAAGCTTAATGCAGAAGGCAAATTAGATAGTGATATAAAACTAGATATAGATACAGACTATACTGTCTATAACGATATGATAGACAACGTTAAGATAGCTAACGAAGGAAACTTCTATACAAAGTTTGGTGTTCTAAAAGATCAGCAATTAAATAGTTTAAAGAAATTTATTATAAAGAGATATAGCAATCCATTTACTAAGTCAGCAGGTAAGTCTTGGTTAAAAGGTATTACTCTTGATATGCAAGAAGCTATGTTTAACACAAAGGGACTTACTGATCCTAAGAAAAAAAATAAATACATAGAGAAAGGAGAACTTTATCTTGATGAATCTTTTAGAGACATGGAGTTCCAAGTCAGCAATAAGCTTAAAGCTATACTACCAGATGCTTTGGTATCTGGGGACAAGCGACTCACGCTTGGCAAAGTATGGGAGCATTATGTTGGAACAGCCGAAACTCTTTCTAAGCATCACATGTCATTATATAATGATGCATTTAGTATGGTCACTGTCAGGACTCCTTCTGACTCTATATCTGGTACTAGGGTTCTTAGGTTTCGAGGTTTTACAGGACAACGAGGAGCAGGTTCCTATACACATGCCAAAGAAGATGCGTACCACGGAGGTGCAGACAAGGATTCAGATAGTATAAAGATATTTCAGGGCATACCTAAAGCAATACGCAGTGCGTATAAGAAATATGAAAACAATAAACGTCACACAATACCTAATGATTATTACTACGAAGGCAGTAAAGCACACAAAACATTTAACAGAGAATATGTAGACAGATTAAATAAAGATTTTGAATCAGCTAGTATTGATGCGCAAGAATACACTCGTATTACAGGTAAACGTAGAGAAGGTAAAGCAACAGATAACGAAAGATTAATAGCTAAAGCATTAACGTTCTCTCCTCATTATAGAATTAAGGTAGCTCAGAGAGCTAACGCTGGACTGAATGGATTAGGTAATGGCTTGTCTACTAAAGCAGACCTACAACATGTAGTTGATTTTTTAAAGAGACTAGAACCTAAAGTGAATGAACAAACAGGTGAAGTGTTTGACAACACACATTATTTTACACACCCTACTGCTGGTAGGATTAAAGTTGAATTAAAAAAAGATAAAGTAAATGGTGTTGACAGGCAAACTTATTTTAATGATCTTGCCTCATTAGTTGTAAACAAGTCAGCAGATGCAAGCTCTGATCCAACAGTAAAAAACTATTCACATTTTAGAGATATGTTAATGGGTTCTGTGTTAAAGGTCACTGATAAACGTGGTGCTGAAAAGCCTTACAGGATATTTAGAGATCTTTTAAAAGCTGATCCTAAGCTTAATAGTTTGTTTATTGCTACACAGCAAATGAAACCCAACAATTCAATACAGAGAGTTGATGGACACTGGATCCAAACTCAGATAGCGTTAGGAAAAATTAAACTTGCTGGTAATGATTTAAAAGTACATAAAAGTATTGATATGTCTGTTGGACTTCATGGTTTAGGAATGAGAGGCAATACCAAGCTATCAAAAGATTTAAAAATTGGCAAACATAAAAACAAGGAAGGAGACACTCCTCTTGATCATTACAAATGGTCAAGTGAGTTTCCAGAAAAAAGCGAAAGAGATAAAAAAATTGGCTTTATTAAGAAAGGAGATCTTTCATTAAGGAGATCTATTGGCACACCTAGAAGTGACTGGGTTACCTACTCAAGAGCTAAGACTGTAAATACACCTACTTTGTTTGATTTAATTGCAGAAACTACATATGTTAATAACCAACACATGGCAACTAGAAAACTTTACAATTCTTACACATTAGATGGTATACATGCTATGTCTAGAGATGCGTTGTCCTCTAAAACTGGCGCATTAAGTAAAATTAAAGAAAGCTATCCTCATTTTCTAGACAAATATCTTGGTCTTAAATACGGAGATGTTGTTAGTGGTGGCTTTAAAAGCACGTTAGATAAGCTAGATGATGCAGGTAAAGTAAGTTTTAGAAAAAAATTAGACAATCATATGAAAGCTTTGTTTGAAACCTCAGCTTTAATGACTAATACTCAAATGGCTAATAAGCATAAAGAACATCCAAGTTTTGCATTAGACAAACAAGGTGCTATGTATGGACAACTTGCAGGAATAGAATTATTAAACAAACGATACGTTAACTTGTTAAACTCGTTTGCAAATAAAGGCAGGCCTAATGTCAGACTAGACAACCTGACAAGTAAAAATAAAACAAATCTTTGGGGGATGGCAGTAGAAGTTAAAAAATTAGCAAAAAAAGGCTTTGTAAATAAAGAAGCTGTTGAAAATTTAATGCGAGACCATGCAAAAAGAATTCGAGATTTTTCTATTAGACATAAAGCTAGTGAAGATTTAATGTTAAAGTATTATCATACTATGTTATTAACTCCACAAAATGGTTTTTCTACTAAGCGTAAGTTTGAAAATACAGCTGGTAAAGAAATAGATTTCTATGATGCAGATTATTATTTAGCAATACATGGTTCAAATGAAATTCCTATGCAAACTAGAAGAGAGTTTTACAAAGGAGTAGAAGATTTTTACATTAAGATGAACAAAGAGGCTGATCCATTAAATATTAAAAAACCTAAGTACGAAGCTCCACCAATAGAACCAGTTAAGGTATTACCTAAGCCAGTAAAGATTAATAAAATTGTAAATAAAATAGAAGGCGTTGACACTAAGAAGTTTGAAAACTTTGCTATAAATGACACGCAACAAAAGAGCCTTAATGAGTTTACAAAGAATCTTAATGACCATCCTTATATAAGAGATAACTTTAAAGATTGGTTTACTTCATTTACTTATGAAAATGCTATGCCTAAAACAGTAGATAGAATTAACTTGTTAGACATAGTTGCAATCAATCAATACTTTAAACGATCTAAGAATCCTTTAGATTTAGAGTTCCACAATAAGCATTGGTTAAATGATCCACGATACATAGATCAAGAACTTGCTTTAAAAGGTATGGTTAAAAAGTATAAGGTAGCAACTGCTCCAGTTAAGGGAGCTGATGGTAAAAGAACCAATCAACCTATTTATCAGTTCATGTCTCCTATTGGAGAAATAAGCAGGTTTACTCTTGAATCTGATAGAGGTGTTGCTGTTGAAAAGAACAAGCTATTAGCACGCAATAAAGAGCTGAATAAGTTCCTTAGTACACTTGGTACAGAGAAAGCTACTAGACTAACAGAGCAATTATTTGAGCTTAGAGATAACCCTAGATCTAACCTAGTTCCTACAGCAGAACTCAGTAAATATAACAAGCTAGTTATTGACTTTAATAAAAGAATGGCTGAGAAATATGTGTGGACTTATAATTCTAAAGGTGAGCGTATATCTAACGCAGAAGGTCGTTGGGCTATGGATAAAAATTTCAATGGCTGGTTCTTAAATACTAAAGGTAAGCTCAATGATTATATGCATTGGAATAAAGATGGTACATTTAATTTTAAAAGATTTAGAAAAAAAGTTATAGATAAAGACATCACGAATGAACAACTTATTAGAGAAGTTGGTATAGATGGCTTACAAAGATATTTATATGAACAAAGACTAGCTGATTGGATGCGAGTGACAGAACTGCATCCTAAAGTTAATATTTTTACACTTAGAGCTGGTAAAAAAAGTGGGTATCAAGGTGTAGGTGACAGAGGTGTAAATTATTTACCTCGTATGAACTTTGGGTATAACGAGAAAGCACAAGCTGAATTCATAAAGTCTGTTAAAGAACAAGGCAATAGAATATATCTAGAGCATATGAAAACAGTTGATTCTAAAGCAAGTGATAAGACAAAAGCTAAGCAAAGAAAAATAGCTAAAGAAAAAGCTGAACGTTATGTTAAGTTTTTAGAAAGCAAAGCTCAGTTTAATACAGAGTTTATAGACATAAAAAACATAGCTGATTATGGGAATATATCTGAGGCAACTCTTAATAAGGGTTTTGAGATAATGGATTTAGGTAAAAAAGAAGGAATCCTCAGAGCAAGAGAAGCTAATTTAAAAGGTTACGATAAACGCCCTACTATATTTAATGAGTATGCAGATAAGATGATAGATGGTTGGTATAAAAATCTAGTAACTATTAAAGGATTGCACGAGATACGCTCTATGAAAGATTACATGAGAAATCGTGGATATAAAACCTCTGCTAAAGAAAAAGAGAGGTTTAAAAAGAGTGATCGTTATAATAATTACGTAGATGTATGGGCTGACTACCTTAAACTTCACATGCAAAGTATATTAGGACATCAATCTTTCTTTCCTGAAGAAATAATGAAAGAAGTTAACAAGGGGATTGATCCATTACATTTAAAGAACAGTAGAAATTTATTTTATCGTACATCAGATCAAAACATGGTTGAGTTGTATGAAAAAGTATGGCAAAGCAAGCGTCTTTCTAAAGTACCTTTTGTTAAGAATATTGTAAACAATGCACCCATAGATCCTGAAGCTAGAAAAGAATACTTCTCACGTAAGCTACATAGCTTTGGTAGGATGGAAGCTCAGTATGAATTAATGACTTTATTGGCTAACAGTGGTACTTGGGCAACTAATTTATTTAGTGGGGCTAGCATGACTGTAGGTAGTGCAGGGTTAAGAAATTTTGTTAATTCTTTTAAGAATAACGTAGTTAGACCTACACTTCTTCAAAATGAAAAAGGTCAATACACCCTGAAGTTATCATCAGGCAAGACTGTTAATAATAGAAAACGATTAATGGAATGGCTTGAAGAACGTGGTGTTATAGACAACTTTATATTGAATGAATTTGAATACAACGATAAGCTAGTAAACAGTTTAAAGAAACTTAAAGTAGACTTAGGTGGATTAAAGCGTGACTTACGTAAAGCAATTAACAATCCAGTAGGTAAGCGTGAAGAAAGTGTCCTAGATGTAGTAAAGAGATATGGTGTAAAAGATGTGATGGTAAAATACGGATCTTTCTTTATGCAACATTCTGAGAGAGTTAATCGCTTAAACGCATTTATTGCACATGGTTTGCAAGCAGTTAATAGATTTGGTGTAGAAGGTAAAGAGCTGACTATTGCAGATCAATATGTCTTTGATAAAGCTATGAAAGGAATAGAGAATACTCAATTCTTGTATCAAAACTCTCAACGACCTGCCTTTATGCGTACTGCAACAGGTAAAGTCTTGTTTCGTTTTAAATTGTTTGCATGGAATTCAATTAAAACACGTAGAGATTTTTATAAACAAGCTAAACTATATGGCTTTAAGCAAGGTACTCAAGAGTACGAAAGAGCTAAAGACTTATTTTTAACTGATATGTTTATGATGGCACTAGGTAGTGCGTTTATGTTTTCTGTATTTGATACATCACTAGCTCCACCCTATGATTGGATTCAAACATTAGCTGATTATATGTATGGAGATAAACATGAAAGAGATATGGCATTTCATGGATCTAAATTGGGGCCACTTGCATTAGCTAAGCCACCAATAGCTAGAATACCTGAAGCTATGTGGGAACTTGCATCAGGAAATACAGAAGAGTTTGCTGGTTATACTGCATACACGTTATTTCCATTTGGTAGAACAGCAAGACAATTAAAACAACTTACTGAAAGACCAGATAGAGCTGGTGAAATCTTGTTAAGAATTCCAGTAAATGATGTCAATTCTAAGATAGAAAAAGCTAAGCAACGTGGTGAGTTACAGGATCAGCTAGATATGGCTGAAGATATGTTGTAAATTATACTATGATATTTTATTCCTTTATTTATAAGTTTTACGAGCAAATATCGAGCAAATAAAGTAGTAGTAACATGTTTATGCGAGAGTAGCTCAGCTGGTAGAGCATCACGTTGCCAACGTGAGGGTCGCTCACATGTTCCTCCTCTTATTTGTTACGATAAATTTCGTTAACGAGTAAATAGCGAGTAAAACATGTCCTCAATATTCAAAGATAAAGGTATTTATTACCTACAAGTTACTAGAAATTATCGTTCTATTAAGCAATCTTTAAAAACAGGAGACTATAGAATAGCTAAAAAAAGAGCTAGGCTATTAGAACCTGAGCTAGTTGATCAGTTGTTTAATCCCAATATTGTACGTCATATTAGTTTTGCAGAGTTGTGTGCTAAGTTTCTTAGCGTAGAACATGAATGGACTGACAGAACTAGAGAGACCTATGAATGGGTACTAAACGCATATAATAAGACACGCAGGCTTCCAGACAAGCCTGCCACAAGGGTAACATTTCAAGGACGCTTGAATACTGTCATTGAGTGGGGTAAAAAAAATAATTATCGAACTGATATTAAAAAATTCGATAAAAAGAAAATGCCATCTCGAAATAGAGTGTTCTCTACAATAGAGATGTTGTCTATACTAGATAATGTGCAAAACAAGGACTTTAATCAGTTTGTTCGATTTGCATATTATACTGGTGCAAGAAGGGGAGAGCTTTCTAGCTTAAAAAAAAATAAGATCAGAGAAGATCATATAGAGGTTACAGGGAAAACAGGTATTAGGATTGTTAAATTAAATGACCAGTCAAAAAAAGTTATAGAAGATAATCCTGAATTATGGGAATATTCTGATGACTATATAAGTCACAAGTTTAAAAAAGAACTGCGTAGATTGGACATTCCAGATGGACGTTTCCATGACCTACGCAGAACTTTTGGGTTTAACTTGATTAAAAGTGGTACTCCAATATATGAAGTATCCAAACTGTTAGGGCATAAATCAGTCAAAACAACTGAATATCATTACGCTCCGTTATTGGTGAGTGATATCAAGGATTTTGTATTATGACATCTCCTCAATCATTTGATAGTCTGCTACAATAGTATCTATAGCTGTTTTACAATCTAGCTTAAAATACTTTTGCTCTAATAACCAACATACTTCTTCATGTACTTCATCTGATTCGTATGCAATGTAACTAG
>WLWH01000833.1_pt1 | contig 23876 bp, 28 predicted proteins | sample 6712741 | NCBI WGS metagenome assembly WLWH01 (sample SAMN12718694, study PRJNA515312) | sponge metagenome | isolation source: marine sponge | host: Mycale hentscheli | place: New Zealand: South Island, Marlborough, Capsize Point | collected 2003-05-01
TAATTCTATTTATAATTCTAAAAAGTGGTAAATAATCAAAAAGTGGTTGGGCTGGAACTCTGTTTTTAAAAAATAAACACACTTGCCTTTGTACTTTTTTTTTTGGTTTCCAGCCCAACCACTTTTTGATTATTTACCACTTTTAAAATATATATTTTATATTAAAGTAAATTCTCTATCTCGGGTTCCGGTTCCGGTTCGGGTTCTTTTTGTTTTTCTTTTGATGTTCTATCTATCTTTTTTTGGGTTGTACTGTCTTTTGATTTATTTTTATCTTTTTGATTAGATTTATCATTTTGATTAGATTTATCATTATCTTCTTCTTCACTATCTTTAACATCCGGAGGTGGTTTTCTCTCACACATGCACAGATTAAATTTATCAGAAATTCCAATTCTAAATTTACAATAACATCTTGATTTAAATATTACGACAAGAATTCCAGAAACTGCACCAAGAATCAAACCCGTAGCTCCCGCGAGTTCATTAATGTTAAACTCTTCCATTCTAAGAGACATCAATATTTATATATATTTATTTTTTATTTTATTTATGAATTAAAAATATTATTTTAAAATATAGATATGCCCGAAAACCCCAAACCTATTCTAGAATTACAAAATCAAATCGATTTTATAAGGAAGGATATAAACAAAATAAAAACCGAGGTAATTTGTATCAAAGCCGATTTATCAATTATAAAAGAATATATTACAAAAAAGAAAGAAAAGGAAGAAAATTCTTGGTGGTAAATCTTAAGTTTATTTTTATTTATTTTTATATTTTATAATAATATAAAATGAAAGTTCTGGAATTATTTTCTGGGACTGGTTCAGTTGGAAAATGTTGTGAAGCTATCGGCTGGGATGTTATATCAGTTGATATGATATTACCCGCGACCCATGAATGTGATATAATGGATTTTGATTATAAACAATATTCCAAAGATGATTTTGATATTGTATGGGCTTCTCCCCCTTGCACGGCTTATTCTAATTTGCAAGGATGTTGGTTGGGAAGAAAAAAGGGAAATGGTATTCTTTTCACAAAAGAAGTTATGGAAAAAGATATGGATGAAGCCGATAAATTAGTATTAAAGACATTAGAAATTATTGATTATTTTAAACCCCATTATTGGTTTATAGAAAATCCACAAACTGGAAAATTAAAAAATAGAGAAATCATGAAAAATATTCCTTTTTATGATTGTGATTATTGTATGTTTAGCGATTGGGGTTATAAGAAAAGAACAAGAATTTGGACTAATAAAGAAGAATGGGAGACACGGTTATGTGATGGGAGCGGAGCTTGTGGGAATATGATTTTATCACAACATAAAAAAGTTTTAGGAAATGGCTATGAAATGATAGATGGTAAAAAAGTGTTATGTAATACAAAAGAACTGAGAATTAAACACAAAAAAAATGTGGCGAATGACGTTCATACAGTAGGAGAGAAAAAAGAGAAATATATACACAAGATGGGAATTGGTCTGGGAAAAAAACAATTAGACGCGGGACAAGTAATGGTTAAAGGTGGGGGAACAAATCGATTGGATAGATACAGAATTCCCGAAGATTTAATATTTAGTTTATTTTTGGATTAAAAAATAAATATTATATTATAATAATATAATATGGAAAGACCACCACCAAAAGTTTTTAAAGTGAAAGACCCAGACCCAGACGACAAGTTCGCTGATATACACCCCCATCTTCCCCAGCCTCCATCATTACTTTTGATAGTTGGATCAGTAAAACAAGGGAAATCGAATCTACTTGTGAATTTATTATGCAATCCCGACATGTATAAAGATAAATTCGATATTGTTAAAATCATATCGAATACACTTAACGCTGATCCCAAGGGTAAATTATTAAATAAATTTTTCGATTGTGAGGATCATTATAATGATGAGATGATAACTGATTTAATCGAAAGCCAAAAGAAATTAGAAGATTTCGAGAGACCATCTGTCGCCATGGTTCTCGATGATATTTTAACAAAAGACTTTAAAAAATCAAACGCCGTCTCATTTTTAGCCACGAGATTCAGACATTACGGGATAGGGTTATTAGCCTTTACAACTCAATCATTTCGAGCTGTTAGTGGTTTAATTCGTAACAACGCCACAGATGTTGTTATTATGAAACAACAAAACGCGAAAGAATTAGAAAAATTAAATGAAGAATATGGTGATTTATTCCCAAACATATTTATGGAATTATATAACAAAGCTATAGGCGACCAACCATATTCATTTCTTTATTTAGATATGCAGACAAATCCAGCCACCGCTTACATTAGATTCGAAACAAAAATTGGAGAAGGAGATAAAAAATTATTTTAATTATTTTTAAATTTAATTAAATTATATATTATAATTATAAATGGATTTATACGGAACGGGAGCTTCTATCGGTCAAGCCAATTCTCAAACAGCTTTGGCGAGACAATTAAACAGAGATACAACTAATTTTAATAATTCTATCGCGTCCCAATTAGACGAGGCCAATTTAGAAGTCGATGAAGATAATGCGGCTAAATTACAAAAGAACATTTTATCAATTGGAACGGCTGGTGGTAAAGTTGTCTCAAAATTAGACCTTGCAAAGAATACTAAGAAAGCGTTTGGAGCTGGTAAAGAAATCGCTACATCTCTTGGAGAAAGAATGGCGAAAGAAGCGGGACAAGAACGAGCCCCGACAGCCGCGGCTGATATTGTTGATAGGCGAACATTCCAAGCCGCCGCCGCTGGATTAGAAGAGGGGGCGGATAGTGTCGGTGATGTCTCAAGATTTGGTGTAGGGGCTGAATCACTTTTGAGGGGCGGACAAGCCGACATAGACGCTGGTTTGATAGGTGTAGAAGCCCCAAGTCAAGTAACAGTTGATGCGGCCAGAGCTGATAGTGCGGCCGAAGCCGCTGGAACTGAGCTTTATACAGCCGAACAGACCAGCTCAGATGTGGCGGGGGCGGCTGGTGAAGCGGCTGAAGGGGCTGGCGAGGTAGGTGGTTCAGTAGCCGCTCGAGCCACATTAGAGGAAGCGGCTGAGAAGGGTGGAGCCGCCGCCCTCAAAGGAGCGGCGAAGGTAGTTGGAAAATCCGCGATCGCGGGAATTGGTGGGGGAATTGATATTTTCCAAGATATTGATAGAGCGTCAAAAGGGGCTTCTCTCGCTGATACATTTGGATCAAATAATTATTCACGAGCTGGTAATATCATGAATATTGTTGGTTCTGGTTTAGAAGTCGCTGGTGTTCTGACGGCTTGGACGGGGCCGCTAGGATTATCTATTGAGGCGGCGGGGGCTGGTCTCGCTCTCGGTGGAGCGGCCTTAGAAACTTACGGAGATTTAGAAGATACAGATGAAACCAAAGAAAAAACTGATGAAGATATTACAGATCAAAGAAGGGGTGAAGTAGCCGCCGCACAACAAGAAACGGCCACCGGACGAACAGAATAAATTTTTTTTATTATTTATTTTTTAATTTTTATTTTTTTATTTTAATTATTTATTTTATATATTATAATTATAAAATGAGTTCTTATTGGTCGAATGATGAAAAAATTAAAGTTTCACAAACCCAAGTTTCTGTTCCCTCAACCAACGGACAGAGCTACACGGGGACTGTGGGTCAAACTGGCCGTCGGGTAGATTTCGAAATACCCTCCACAATTAAATTTCTTGATGGGAAAAATAGTTATTTAAATTTCGATGTTAAAGTAGCTATCCCAGCCACCGAAATCCCAACCCGTCTCCAGCTTGACCCGTTTATCGGGGGTCAGTCGGTAGTGAAAAATCTGAGGATCTATTCTGGGTCTAGAGCCGTTTTGTTAGAAGAGATTTCGGATTACAACGCCAAGGTTCAGATGCAATATTCATACAATCAAGATGAATCTATGAGAAAAATGAGAGCTTTAAAAGAAGGCTCGCTCATCACTAATGTTGAGAACCGAGGAACTCTTGGAACTTCTGTTTCGAACAATATTGATTTACATACTAATCCATATTACAAGCCCGTGGGAACTGTTCCCGCTGGCCGAGACTGGGGAACAGATGATGACTTCTTAACTTGTAAAGTTTCACTTCCAATCCATTCTGGCCTTTTCTCTGATGGTGATGGCCGTGTTTTTCCAACTTTACTGACCGACGGATTATTTATTGAGGTCGATTTAGAAGACCCCGCGAAATATTTAAAACAGCTTGATAGTGTAAATCGTAATCGTAGAATGCAACAGAACCCAGTTTTCCATGGTGTAAATGCCGGCGGAACTAAGATGTCTATATCTAACGCCGGCGATCTAACAACACTTTTTCTAGCGAAATCAAACAATATGTTGTCTGTCGCCAATTGTCCCTTTGTTAAGGGCGAGAGAATTGGTGTCTGTTCTAAGATAAATCCCAAATTGGAATGTGCCCTCACATTAACGGCTACGGGAGCTCAAGGCTATCCCAAGATTACCGACATCGAGCTTGATGGTTCTGGTTTTATAAAACTCACCCTCGAGACATTCCAGAATAGCGACACGGGGGTTGGAACTGAAGCGGATTCCAATAATTTCATATTATTCTCAGCGGCTATCGACCAACACCGCGTCCAAGCGGATGATTTAACATCCGAGATTATCCCCAAGAGAACCGCCTATTCGGCGACCACATTAATTTCGGATGTTGAGCTTGTATGCAGTCAAGTAATGGTTGATGATAGATATGAAGCCGGAATGATGAAGAAGATGAGAGATGGTGGTTCAGTGGAAATTGATATTCCAAGTGTTACCAATTACAAACACTCGTTAGTTAGTTCCAACAGAAACGCGACTATCAATCTCGCTGTATCCAATACGAGGGCGAAAAGTATGATTATCATGCCGACCGACGCGACGGTGTATGATTCAGCTGATCTAATCGGTGGATTATCAACAACATATGAGGAAGAATCCACGGGGATGGATGGTCGCCTTCATTCTATTCGCTCGGGTCAAGTTGGTATCACCGATTATCTCAGCGATTATCAATTCCAGATAGACGACAAATTAGTCCCCAGCCGTCCGATTAATGTTACTAAAATTAATAAGGGGCGTTCTATTACGGCTCAGCCTCTAGTCGAATTGGAGAAGGCGTTAAATCAAGCGGGTATTGTCCCTCGGTCTTTTGTTGATTACAGCCGGAATTTTTTGATTGGTCGAGCTTACGCTCTTAATGATGGTGTGGCTAATCTTAACAATAAATCAAATCAAGTCCAGTTATTCTACAATGCAAAAACGGCTGGCGGAGCTGATACGCCACCGGAAAAAAATAAGCTCTTATTCTGTTATCTATTCCATCTTCGTCGTATATCGATCAAGGGTGATAGTGTTACGGTTACTCTGTAAATAATCAATAATGTATATTTTCTATGAATTTTTTTTAATTTTTTATAATTTTATTTTATATTGCAATAATATAAAATGAGTGTAACTAACAAATATTTAGCCATCCAGCCATCAAATGTCCCAGCTTCTGGGAAGGTTTCTTTCGCCCGTGGTAATCCAATTTTAACAATTACTCTTGGTCGCCAAGACGCCATGTTAGATTTGAGTTCGATTCGTCTTAACGGCCAGCTTAATGTTTGGAGAGACGCCGCGGGTGAAAATCACCCCGACGCCGCCAACTCCACCGAACTTCGCGGTTCTCATAAATTAGGAATTTACGCGGCCATCGACCAGCTAGTTTTTAGACACGCTGAAACGAAACAAGTTGTAGAACATATAAGACATTATGGACGTTTTATGTCTTCATATATGCCCGTTATGGCTGGTCTCCAAGACGTAGCCGGTCATTTAAGTGAGAGTGCATTAATATATCCGAATTACAACGCCTACCGAGACAGCGTGATCCGTAATGTAAGAGGAAGTGATTTTTCCATTCCACTTCCATCTGGTCTCACCCTCGGGGCTTCCAAACTACCACTTTCCAAATTACCCCTAGAAATAGAAATTCACCTCGCTCCGGATAGTCAGTTTTTTTATTCGGCTGACGGGACGACCAATAATATCTCCAACGCTTTTTATGAATTATCGAAACTTGAGTTATCTTGTGAGGTCGCCTATGATGAACCTTCGCCGGACAAGGGTATTTTCGCTTTTAATTCTATCACATCTTATTTCTCCACGTTAGAATCTACAAATTCGATTATAAATTACAATCTGGGATTATCAAAGGTTCTCGGAGCTTTTGTAAATTTTGTCCCTTCGAATTTTGTGAATAATTTAGGTCAAGATGGATTCCTCACTTATATGCCTACCCTAGCTCCCAACGCCGCTGGAACTGGTGATGGTGGGGTAGCGAGTGTCGAAACGATTTCTTTTCTCAGAAACGGCCAGCGTTTCCCAGCTTCTTTTGAGGTTGATAGTGTAAGATCCAGCCAGAATGAAACAACGGTCGCCGATAGTCAAATCATGAAAAGCTTTTTATCATCGATTATTCCGGAAGCTCAACACACTAGAACCACGGCCTCGCCTCTAACGGCCAATAGAAATTTCACCGGAAATCAAAACGCTACTACGGGTTATCGTCTGATGCCGGAGACTGGAGCTGTTTATGGTGTAGGGGTTCTCTACGATATGTTAGACAGCCAAGGTGTTGATTTCTCATCGAGCCAGTTTTCCATCCAGATGACGACGGGTCTGGCTGATGGAAACCCTATCTCGGCTTATCTATTTATTAAATCCAAGGTGGCTGTGGCTTGGGACGCCCAGATGGGAGTGCAAGTAATGATGTAAATTTAATTTATTTTCTATTGAGTTTTTATTTTATTTTTTGATTTTTTTTTATTTTTATATTTTATTAATATAAATATAAAATGACTGATGTAAAAAGTGATCCCGTAAGTGGCGACGCCATCCCAGACCTTCTAAAAGTTGGAGCTATTCCCTCTTCATACGGCCAGACTTTAACGACTGATGTGATTGATCCGGTAACATTTTCACAGAACAGAGTTAGATTCACTCTGTCTCGTGTGGCTGGTTTTCTTCATTCTAATTCTAAAATTACACTAGCCGTAACCCCTCTGACGGCCACTACGGCCTTTTATCCATTAAATATTGGAGTATCAAATTTAATCCAGTCGGCCTCTCTTCGAGTTGGAAATAAGACTGTATGTGAAATCGATGACTACACACATTTCCATCAGTATCAATCTCTTTTTATTTCGAATGAAGACAATAAAGAACGAGAATTATTCTTATCTCAGAGATGCATTAATCACGGATGCATTTATGATGACCGAGCCGGTGGTGTAGCTGATAACACCGTTAATTCAGCGAAAAAGATTGGAATAGATATTGGACGAAACCCAATTGTTCCAGCCGCTGGTGGAGCTGGGGCTTTTAAATTATTCCCTCATATGTTTTATGACGCGGCCTCCGCTACTAGAATTTCAGAAGCTCCAGTTTATTCGGTTTATCTTTCGGATCTTTTCCCGTTTCTTCGTGTAAATCAGCTTCCGATGTTTATGTTAAATGAAGAAGTCCATATCGACATTACTTTCACTCCGACCACTTCTTCGTTAAGTGGTGGGGCTCTGTCTCGTCGTATGTGTGTCGGTTCAGCGGATAACGCTAATGACGCTGTGGAATATCTAGTCGATCAAAATGAAGTAAAATTAATTTATGATTCGATAACTTATGATGGAGCTATTATGGAACAATACAGACAACAGAACCCGAAATTGACTTTCTCATATGTTGATTATCGCCTAGCGAAGAGAACCGGAACAGTTGCAAATGCTCCGGTAGATGCTAATTATTCTAATCCATTTGGGAGTTTAACTTTTCCAATTGGTGGAAATGGTCGTCTAGTGAATAAGGTGATGTTCGCCTTGACCCCAGCCGCTAGTGCAGACCCGAAGTCTCTTCTGAATAATGTGGTCGCCCGAGATGTTCCGGTTGGGAATGATGTATCTGTTAATCTGTTATATAATGATTTATTTGAGTTTAATGTTGATCGAAGTAATACGGCTCTCTTATTCCATACCACCCAACACGCTGAAGGTAAAGTCCCTATGGTAACTCGTGATGAATACCAGACAACTGGTGTTTCGGCTTTGACCCCCGAAACCTTAGAGGGTCGAGCTCAAAACTCCATAGCGGGTCTCCGTGGTCTTATGAGATGGACGGCGATTAAACCGAACAAGGGACAGCGTGTAAATAACAAGGGAATGGATTTAACATACAAAGCCCCCAGTCTCGCGGCCGGTGATTATACCCTCCGTGTTTATCTCGAATTAGTTAAAATCGCCACAATCCAAGATGGTGTTTTTGATTGTTATTTTGCATAAAAAATTAAAATATATTTTAATATTAATAAAAATAAAAATGAATTGGTTGATGAATTTAATTTGGGATTATTTCCCAACATGTAAAGAATGCAAAAAACACGAAGAAGAAAAATTAGAAATATTAAAAATGATCGAAGATTTAGTTAAAACCCAATCAGAAATTATAATTTATTTAAGACAATTAAAAAAAAAATAAACTAATGTAAGTTTTAAAATCATATTTAAAATATTTTAATATAATATAAATATGAAAGAAGTAATTTCTAAAAATACTTTATCATTTAGTTGTTCTAAAAAGATGAAATATTTAAGAACTCCGAAAAATATATGGGAAGAATTAAGTTCTGAGTTTGATTTTACGTGTGATATGTGTGCATCGGATCAAAACCATTTATTGGATAAATATTATACAATCGATAATTCGGCTTTGGATAAGGATTGGACTGATGAGATTGGATACGTTCATCCGTTATTTGATGGGAAAATTGGAAAGTTTGTCGAAAAGGCTAGTGAAACCAGAGGGTTGTTTGTATTTTTACTACCGGCCTCAACTCATACAAAATATTTTCACGATTATTTTTATAAAAGGGATAATGTAGAAATAAGATTTTTAAGAAAACCAACAAAGGGTTTTAAGTTCGGCCATGATGATGGAAGCGAAGAAGATTCGAATTCTATTGGATATATAAAACCATTAATGATTTGTATAATGGATAATCGAAAAAAGTGTCTGGGGTAAATCTCCAAAAAAAAAGTAAATAGATAATTATGTTTTCACTTTTAAATTTAATATTTACCCCAGACACTTTTAATAATATCTTTTTTTAAGTTTATAATTTAAAATAATAATCTTATCTTATATTATAAATATGAAAATTACTAGTAATAATCCAAAAGAAGATATTATGGAATCTCGCCCTCAATTAAAAACTAACACAATCAAACAATATGTTAATAATTTAAATAAATTAAAAAAGATGTATGATACAGATGATTATGATTTCTTAGATAAACCGGATGATGTAATGGATAAATTAAGTAATCTTCATTATTTAAGTCAAAGGAATATGTTAAATTCGATTATTGTTTTATTATCAGCCCTTAATCATGATGAAAGATATGATGATCTAATGGAAGAATATGGAAAAAAACGCGATGAGTTAAATGATAAATATAGCGACGAACAGAAAAGCGGGATCATTAGTGATAAACAATCGAAGAATTTTGCAACAATCGAAGATGTATTTGAGATGATAAATAAAATGAGTGATGATTTAAAATCAATAAAAAAGAAAAATAAAGATGATATTACAAAAAAAGAAAATCAACTTCTACAAGCTTTCACCCTTTTTAATATTTACGCTCGAATGCCGTTCCGTAATGATGTCGCGGGAATGCAAGCTATCAATCAATCGGCCTATAAAAAATTAAGTGATACAGACAAGAAAGAGAACAATTATCTTGTAGTCCCATCGAAGGGGAATTTATATTTCGTATTAAATAAATATAAAACATCAAAAAAATATGAAGAGTTAAATTTACCAATCGAAGATAAAGCGTTAAGAAAAATATTAAGATATTATTTAAAAATGAATGGAATGGGAATTTTATTTAAGACATCAACTGGGAAACCATTAACAAGAATCGAGCTCTCAAAAACATTAATAAAATATTCTCAAAAATATATGAATAAATCGATTTCGACAACATTATTAAGAAAGATCTATTTATCAAGTAAATATGGAAAAGTTAAAGATGAGATGGAAGCGGATGCAAAAATGATGGGGAATAGTGTAGCCGTGCAACAATCGGTTTATGTTAAGAAACCACAAGAAAAATAAATATTATATATTATCTTTTATTCTTGTTTGGAGATATTTATAATCTTGTATATCATCGATTTTTAATATAACTAATATCTCACATAGATCATGTGGAGATGGGGTAAAATTATTACTAAATATATCATTAATTATAGATTTAATCTTATTTTTTTCATTTTTATTTTCTTCCACTTTATTCTCTAACTCGTTGATATAATCATTTATTTTATTTAATTCATTATTTATTTTACTCATATTATATAGTATATATAATGAGGAATTCCCTTAAGTATCTTTTTATCTATACAATTTATAGATAATAATTTATTTTAATCTTTCATCATCTAGAATATCTTTGTTATCGATTATATATTTAATAACTTTCTCTCTCATATCTTTATCTTTTTCTTTCTTTGATTTGGCTGGTTTTTTCTTAACTGGTGGGGGTGCATCTACTTTCTGTGGCTGTTTTTTGACTTTCTGTTTGACTGTTAAAACGAGTCTTTTGTTTTTATGATCTACTTTGTATTTTAACTTTTCTATCGCCTTGATTAATTCGTCACGCGTCATACCTTTGGGGTCAATACCCATCAACTCATCATATTTCTTAATCAATCTTTTTAATTCTGGTAATTTCATTTCACCTTCGGGAACTTTAGGAGCCATGGTTATTTATAAGTATAAAATATAAAAAAAAAATATAATATAAAATATAAAAAATGATTGTAGATAAATCCCATTCTAAAAAAGACATTATATGGCTATTTAAAAAACATAATGTTTTTATTGATAAAGAAAAAACCAAAGGTGAAATAGTAAATGAAATAGAATCTTACATTAAAGATGTTACATATAATGATAAAATCAAAAGTATAAGTGATTTAAAGGATTATCTAAAATCGAGATCACCAAAACAGAGACCAACAACAGAAGAAAAGAATTTAATAATGTTTAGATCTAAAAAGATCATTAAGTGGGCTAAAAACGATTATATTTATGATGGGACTTATAATAATAAAAACGAACCTTATACAGATATGATGGAAATTTACAAGTGGGGCGATTTATCTAGTGTTCGAAGAGCTTGCAAGTTATACAATCTCTCCCCTCAAAAGATAAATCATATTAATCCAGTCATGACGGATGAAGTAAAAGAAGAAATAAAACAAAATAAAATTATCACCAAAAAGTCCGAATATAAATTGTATATTCGAAGGGCTACAAAAGAAGATCCAATAATCATAAGCTTCGATTAAATATAAAAAGTGTCTGGGGTAAATATCAAAAAATAAAGTGCAAAGACAATTATGATTTTACTTTTAAAATCAATATTTACCCCAGACACTTTTTATAACCGCGGTTTTATTCTAAAATAAATATATTTATTATAAGTATAATAATGAATTACCAAGAAATGAAACGAAACGATTTGAGATTAGGTTATTTAAGTGAAGAAGAAATCCATTCGAAGCTAGAAGATATATTTGGTTCATTAAACAGAACAAGTGAAAATCCGGAGATGGGAAAATATTATGAATTTGATAAATATAATGATAATTTCATGATCGAAATTAAGACAAGAAAGATTAATCATAATCAATATCCAACATTAATATTTGGAGAGAATAAATTAAACAAAGGCGATGAAATATTAAAGAACAATCCAAATATGAGAATCTTTTATTTATGGCGTTGCAACGATGGAATTTATGGGTGGGAACATAGGAAGACTGAATTTTCTGTATGTGAGATGGGAAGATATGATCGAGGGAAAAGAGAGATTGATTATTGTGTAAATGTAAAGACTAAAGATATGAATGAATTAAATAATTTATTGTAGTTAATATTTTTTTATAATATTAATTAAATATGGTCGAAAAAGTTAAGATAACTTATAAAGGTAAATCTAAGAATGTTCCGAAAAAATACATCGGAACATTAAAAGGTAAAGAAAAAAAAGAACAAGTGAAAAGTATAATGGAAGGGAAAGACAGACCTAAGACATCGGCCAAACCTCGAACATCTACTTGGACTATTAAATTCTCAAAAGAATATGGTGAGAAATTAGACAAGATGAAAGGTGGAAGAAGTAAAAAGAACATAGCGAAGGCTACGGGAATTCCATTCAGAGCCATCGATGAAGTTTATAAGAAAGGGGAGGGAGCTTACAAATCGTCTGGATCAAGGCCTAATCAATCGGCGGCCAGCTGGGCTCGTGGCCGTTTGTATGGTTACATAATGGGAAATAAAAAAGTGAGAAAAGTTGATGCAGACATAACAAAAAAATATAATGTAAAGTTTAAGATAAATTAATTTTCTTTTTTTTCTTTTTATTCATTATTAAATAACCATTTGATTCATCATCATTAATAATATTTAATCTCATCAAAGCGAATAAACTATTAAGAAACATTTGATGATCTGATTTATATATAGGCTCACCATTAAATTTTCTTCGATGGATCATGTTGCAAAAATGAATATAAGTTTTTATTTGGATTTTAATTGGAATATGTTTTGATTTTCGAATTAAATATTCCCCTTGATATTTATATCTTGTAAATGTATTTTTTTTTGTTAAAGGGAAAGATGAAATTAATAAACCTTTGTAATATAAATTCAGAGAACCATTCGAGCCTTCATATATAGTCATTTTATCTATGAATTGTTTATAGATATTATTTTTAAGTATATATAATCCATTTTTATGTCTATAATCTATTATATTGCCCCTTTTTACCCTATTTAAAGTAATAATTTTAAAATTAATGTTTCTTTAAGTGGTAAAATACCCATAATATCAGATTATTAATGGTATTTCGATTAAATAATAAGTATAATTTAAGATTTCGCGTTTATTCATCAAAATTATTTTCTATTTATAATATATAATGGATAGAGAAAAACTACTTAAACAAATAATGGTTAAGAATAATTATAATAAGATGACCTCAAAAAATAATATTAATAAGAATATATCGAAGATGAATGTTGAGAAATTTTTTAAACAAATCGAAAAGGATAATGATAATAAAGCTTTCTTCAGATTTATTAATATTCATTACAACGCCAAAGGGGCTAAGATTCCCCAAGGTGAAAAGAATAATTTAACTATTGATGATATTAAAAAAAATCGTGGAGATGATACATATAATACTTTATCACTCGCCGTCAAACATATTCCCGATTTATATGTTGTTGATTATGATACCCATGATGTTGATTGTGAGTTTTATGAGATGTTAAATAATGATTGTGTTGCATATACAGACACAAAGAAAGGATCTCATTATTATATTAAGATCAAAAATATTGGGAATTATTCCAATCAACAAAAAATTCATATCAATCAAAAACTAGATGTTGATTTAATTAAAAAAAATAATATTTGGGAAACCAGAACGAGAACCATTAATGGATCAATTAAGGAATATGATTGGAATGATATTAAGAAATATTTTGATTGTAAGAAAATGAACTTCGAAAATTCACCAGCTTCGACACCTCCAGCTTCTCCAAACGCTACGGATGAAGAAGATGAAGAAATCGAATTTACTTTCGAACCAATTAAAAATAATTATGATATCAAAGAATTACAATCAATCATAAATATTCTAGGTGATGATTGTTATGAATATGATACATTCATTAAAATCGGAATGGCTCTCAATAATATAACCGAAGGCGATGAGATTGGTAAAGGTTTATTTATTGATTGGGCTAAAAAAGATAAAGAAAAATTCGATTTAGATTTTATCAATACAAATTGGAAATATTGGAAAAAACAAAAGAAAGAAAAAAAACTTGGATATTCTTTTCTTAAAAAATTAAAAGAAAAATATGAACCCCAAGAAAAGAAATCTTTACAATCGATTTTTATGTCTGCACTAACCAACATCGAAAATGGTGAAGGTAGAGGGAAAGCTAAAATCCATATGTTAAAAGAAATGAATAAAAGATTAATTTATATTTCGGAAACTTCCAATTTTGTTGTTCCAACTTATGGGACGATTATTGATTATAATGATGAAGGGGAGATTGTAAATACAAAAGAAAAAGGGACGTATCATGTTAAGGGAATCAAAGATGTTAAAATCGATTTCCAAAAAGAAAATTTCGAATATTCTTTTGTCGATGATGATGGTAAAAATAAAACAATTAAAATCAATCCACTCAACGAATGGTTAGAATGGATCGACAGAAATGAAAAAGAAAAGATTGAGTTTGACCCAAACAACAAAGAAAATCCATTTATTTTTAATATTTGGTGCGGATACAATATCAAAAAAGAAGATTGTGAAAATCATGATGAGGCGTCGGCTCAACCAGTTTTAGATCATATCAAAAATATTTGGTGTCGTGAAAATGATGAAAACTATGAATATGTAATGAATTATCTGGCTCATATTATTCAGAAACCTTACAAAAAAACTGGTGTTTGTCTGGCTCTTCATTCGAAACAAGGAGCTGGAAAAGGTGTTGTTCTCAAATTATTAGAAAATATAATTGGTGATAATCATTATTCTCAGAACTCAAACGCTGAAAGGGTATTTGGAAAGTTTAATGGATTACTTGAGGCGAAAACACTAATCAATCTTGATGAAGCCTTCTGGGGTGGAGACAAGAAATTAGAAGGACAAATTAAAAATCAGATCACAGAAACAACACAAACCATCGAAAAGAAATCATTAAATTCTTACAACATTAATGATTTTTGTAATTATATCATTACAACAAACAACGCTTGGTTCGCTGGTGTTGATGAAGAAGACAGAAGGTATTTTTGTTTAGAATTATCAAATGAATATTCTGGAAGAGATACAGATAAAAAAGAAAAATATTTTAATGAAATCAGAAAGGTAACCACAGAAGCTTTCGCCAAGGTTCTTTATAATAGGGACATCAGCTCTTTTAATCCGAGAAAGTTTAAAAAGACAAAATTACTCCAAGAACAAGTTGAGTTAAATTGGACTTCACCAAAAGTGTGGTGGAATACGTGTCTCAAAGATGGTGGTTTTAATTATGACGGATCTTTCATCGAGTGGGGTAAAACATTAAATGTTGATAAGGGAATGAATTATGAAACCTACGGATTAGTTATTAAAAATAAAAAGAAAGAAAAAAAGGTTGTTTATGATAAAGATTGGCTATACAAAGTCTATGAGAATCATTCTTATGATGGCCGTAAGTTTTCGAATTCTACTTTCTGGCGTGATATACAAAAAAATTGCATTGGAGATTTATATGAAGAAAATAAAATCCAAAAGAAGAAAGAAAGAAAATTATATGTCTTTCTCCCATCTCTAGAAGAAGCCCGTGAGAAATGGTATGATCTACAAGATTTCGATTATGGATACAATATCGAAGAAGAGGACGAATGGGCTTGTGATAGCGACAGCGACGATGAATACTAATTTATTTTTTTGTTTTGGGTTTTTTTATTTTATTTTTATTATCATATTTATCAAAAATTTTAGTTGGATTGATTTTTTTATCATCATCTAATTTTTTTTTGATGTTAATTTGGATCTCATCATGATTTATGATCTGAGGGACTTTAACAATATTTACCTTTCTTTTTTTCATTATATTAAATATAAAGATTTTTTTTTATATTTTTTATTTATCAAAAAATTATATATTTATTTAATATAAAATGAGTTTAGTTATTACATCGAACAAGGCGTTGGAAAACGCCCCAGATTTCTCAAATGGTTTTAAGCCGTATTCGTATCAAAATCGATTATTAAATACGATGAGGATTCCACCTAATAGTGAAATCGCCCTCCAATCTGCAAAAATAAATAAAAATGGATTATTTATTCTAGATAGAAGTAATAGTGGATTTTGTAATTATTTCGGAACCCCAGTTGAGAGCGTTTTATCAAAAGATATATTAGATACAACAACTCAGCCATTTCGAGGCGTGATTGGGGCTGGTGAGGCCTTCCGTGGTGGTGATGTAAAAAATGAAGTTAATGTTGAGGACATGGCGACACAATTACAATTAGGAATTAATGAATCCACTTTTCACCCATCGTTGGTTGGGGTTGGTGGAAAATCGCGGGTGGTTGCAAGCACTCTTTATGACGCGACCGGATTAAATTTTGAGGGTTTTAAATTTACGGCTACTCAACAGACAGCCAAAACCAAAAAAGACACACTTACCAATGACGCCTTCGTAACTGTCGCCAAAAATGATGTTTTAGGATTTACACAAGTCGCTGGATCGGTTACTTCTACTTCGACCCAAGGTTTCATCGTCCAGAACAGAGAACATCCAATCTCTCAAAACGATGGTGAATGTATTTTTGATTTTTCGGGATTACAAGCCAACGGGCGATTCATGGTTGGTCTATCAAGAATTAACAAGCCGTGTGAGACAACGCCGGGTGATTTCGAATATGTCCCGAATTATTTTGAGAATGGGGTGAAAGGGTCACCATTAGCCGGATTAAAAGTCGGCGGGAGATGGAGATACGCCGATATCTGTATCGCGAGACTTGGTGATGAATTAAAAATATTCCAGTCGGGTTCTAGAACAATTGGAACTGGAAATGGAATTTTTATGAATGAGATAACATACGCCGGAGCTTGGAATGAAGAATTTAACGCCCCTTATGATTTCACAGCCAACACTTTCACAAAAGTGAAATTCACCCTTAGAAATGAAGAGATTATCATACATTTATTAAAGGCCGATAATTCAGCCACTTTATTGTGTGATTTTACAACTTTACGATCCGCGACTGATAGTAAGGGGGCGGCCAAAACCCAAGCCCTAAAAAATCAATGCACTAATCCAATCAACGCCACTAAATGGGCTCTCTATCCGATGATGGCGGCTTCTGGTTCGATTACTGGTGGAGCTCAAGTTCTCAAATTAGAATCCATCGAACATTATACAGATTATCCAAAATATACAGACACATCATATTTTAATTATGATTGGTGGGGTTGGTCTCAAACATATAACGAAACGGCCTTTTGTCGAGAATTAGAAAAACGAGATTGGAATAATTATAGTCGAACAACCACCGACCATGGTATCGGGGCTAATGGTCTTTTAGCTCCAAAACTTCTTAATGCGAGCAAGGGAATGGAGGATTATGATAATCTTATCATAACCGCCCGATCAGAAGCTTATGGAAACTCAACAGATGAAACCAATACACAAGATACACTAGGTTTTATGGGACAACCGGTATCAAATCCAGTAGCTCCCCCAGCCGATCTAATCACTATAAATCAAAGTTCATCCGTTCCAAAATTAACTTCGAATATTTCATTATTTATTCGATTAAATAATTTTACACAAAATTCGGTTAATGCAAGACAAGGGACAATCTCAAAGATCGTGGCTCATCTTCCAAGGTTCGATAATAGTGGAAATGAAACCGGAGGTCTATATTTCGAACCTAATGAGAAAACATATCTGGCCTTAAACAATACAGATGAAATTTTAATCAATTCATTTGATGTTGATATTGTTTATGAAAATGAGACATTATGCACCGCCTTAACCGGAAAAACTATTATTTGTTTTCATGTTCGTAAAATGAGATAAATTAATAATTAAAAAGTGTCTGGGGTAAATCTTGATTTTAAAAGTATAAACAAGATTCCCTTTTCACTTTTATTTTTGATATTTACCCCAGACACTTTTTATATTTAAGTTTATATTTAAACATAATTATTATATATATATTATATATAGACAAAAACATATGGATCTAACATCAGAACAAATCGACAAAATCTTAACTAATTACAAAAACAAGCGGCTTCGTGAGAATCAATACTATCATGACGTTAGTAAGAATAATGATGATTTTAAAAATAAAAACAGAGAACGAGCCAAAAATCATTATAAAAACGGATACAAAGAATTGAGGAAAGTTAAATATGATGAGAATAAAGAAATTTATAAATTAAAATCATTATTTAGATATTATAAAAAACAAGACAAGATTGAGACGTTTAAGGAAAAACATGGTGAGAAATATGAAAAATTGGTCGAGATAGGTTTTATCAAAATTTAAGTTTGTTTTCTAATTTTATTTTTTTATATATTTTATATTAATAATATGAGTTCTTATGTTGATACAAAATTGATAAATTGTAATCGGCTTGCATCCGTCGAAAGTAAAGCGGGAAACGACACCAACCCAGCGGTTTTCACAAATCCACTCCATCAAACTGTTAAATTGGATGTAGGGGATAAAGTTAGTTTAGAACGAGCCTTTATAAGTGAAGTTGGAGCGGGTAATCCATCGACAATCGAATTTAAAGGAAGAACTACTGGAAAAAATACAATTGCAACTTATACAAAAGTCGAACAAAAAGATTTTTATTATAAAAAATCAAAAACTTATGATCCAAAATATCGATTGGGATATTTTAGAACAACAACAACAACAGAAGTTTCGGATGATTTTGTTGATCTAAGAGATAATTTAGCTCCATTAATTATTGGATATTATATAACATCAAATGAATTTCCGAATTATATACAACAACCTCGAAAGTTTCCACACGTAAATAGTGCAAGGGGAACAGCCCCAAGAATGGCCGCTAATAATCACTACACCGAAGCTGATAGCGAATCAGACGGAATGACGAAGTTTGATGTTAGCCCCGATTGTTTCTGTCGAGCTGATTGGATAACAAGGATTGGAAAAGATGGTGATATTATTAAACAAAAAATAGATTGTAAAAGATATACACTATTTGTAAAAGATCGAATTTCTTATTCTATCGGAGATTCAGAAGGTAATGATGTGAAACAATTTCCAACAAGATTTAATGGAATTATTAGCGAGGCTACATATTTCAGATTTAGGGAAAAAATAAACATAGAAATCAAACAAGGTTTTAACACGCCATCAGCCGTGGCCGACCAAATCACCCAACAATTAAAAGAAACCAAAAATGAAAATACATTTGAGATTCTTGATACTGAAGGATATACAAGACCAATAACACGAACAATTGAGACGAATACATATAAACCGATTAACTGTCAGAATATTTTTAATTATAATCTCCAAACCGCAATTCAGTATGCATTACAATCTTTTCCAGTTACCAGCGGAAATATAAATCAGATGGCCGTTGATTATATAGCGACTTTTGGATATATAGGAGTTAAGAGACCAGAAATATTCGAGGAAGGAAGAAACATGATGAATCAACTTGTTCCAAATACACCAGTAATTCGAAACGACGCTGGTAATATTATTTTTGATCCATTAACAAACGGATTCGAAGGTTTCGAACTTACGGAACAACTAACAAAATCGGGAACAACCAATAAACCAGCTTCTGTGATTACAAATGTTCTTTATACACGAGAAAATTGTGAGAAAATATTAAAATTTTTGGATACCCAAGCTCTCTATCCAGAATTATGGAATGATTTAGAACAGAACAACAATTATCAAGACGCGAATTTAATAAATGGAATTCTTCCAAGTATCGATAATTCACGATTTATTCATATGAATAAATATGCGGATAATATAAATGATTCATTTGGGGACGATGGTTTTGTAATAGAGGCCGCTTATTCACGAGCTTCTGTTCCCCTATTTATGAAATTTAATAATGATGAAAGAGACAATTTTATCGAGGGGAAAAATTATGTAAATGTCCCCACGAATGGTTTAATGTTGGGCTTCTGTTTTCCACGAAAGAGGGCTCAATATGCAAGCGATGGAACACAATTAGACGATATTTATTTAATAGGGTTGGATCTAGCTGAACTTGGCGGTGTTCCCCTCAATCTTTTCACGGAAGATGGTGATACAAAAATATTAATTGGCCGGAAACTTGGATATGATTTTCATTCTACGGCTTATAGCACGGCGATCATTACACCTTATTCTGGTTATGATATTGTAGATATAGGGACTAAGGCCGCCCAAGGAGATGGAACGGGGGCGGGTATTACAACCCACTCTTACACCGACACTATCCAACATATTTTTCCATTAGGGAAAACTACGACGACTGTTGATTTAACAGCATATCAAACTCAAACATATATCGGAGCTAATAATCCACTCGTTTCTCATAATGGCGTCTCCAATAGATTTGAGTTTTCTAAACTTCATACATCAAATAATCTCGGAAATAAATTTAAGGCTGGGAGAAAAGTTGATTCTCTTACAAGTGAAAGCATGACCCCATCGGCCAATCCAGAATTAAGAGAACTTGTCCCACCAGCCGCCAATTTAGACGCTGGGAATACTGTTTATAAAATTAACCCGAGACCATCTCAATTTGGCTTCAGCCCAAATTTTAAACCATATACACGAGATGATTTCGACTTTACACAACAAGCTTACCCCAAGACGGCGACAGAATACAAAACAAACAACGCCACAGACGGAACAAATACTCAAGCCTTTAACGCTTGGAATGATAACATCGCTCCATTCACCGTGTTCGATTCTCACGGAGGAATTTATATTGATAATTGGGGATATGATGAGAAAGATTGGGAAGATCACTTATGGGATATTTTGGGTTTTGATTATAACGCTGTCGTAGCTCCCGCCTCAAAATTAAATGTTTTAACAAGACGAGTTGATAATGAAAACAGCGACAAATTGTATCGTCCAACCACCAACGCCGAGGTGGTTACTACAGACACAAAATCTTATATTACAAATTATCAAGAGGCCGGCCAATTCTCGACAACTTTACCTTATCCAGTCGGCCTTGTTAATTACAAGTCCATCGTCGCTAGTGGAAAAGATAGTTGGGTCTATGGGGGCTCTTCTTCTAGTTCCGACGCCCCAACAGAATTTACCCCCACCAAGGCTCAACCAAGAACAATTTTTAATCAAGTCAATCAAATAACAACCTCAACAAGTATCACCGCTACAGATCTCAAAAAATCAGTATTAAGACCATATTACACTATCCGGTCAAATATTCTGGAAGGTTCATCAGCTATCGGTGGTAATCCAACGGGGGCGGATTTACCTATCATCTCTATCGTTGATAAATACTCAGCGGCTAATGATTATTTTATGGGGAATCCAAGTGATATCCAATTCACGGTTACTAAACCAACCATGATAGCTGATATAACAACATCGATTCACGACAGCGATGGTGTCTATGCAAACGTCGATAAAACATCAGCCGTCATTTATAAAATACAAAAAGTAAAGAAAACACCAATTGGATTGATCCAACAAATAATGGAAGATGCAGAAAAAGAATCAAAAAAAAAATAAAAATAAAAAATTAAATTAAATAAATAATATAATATATATAAATATAAATGGAATCAACGAGGATTAAACTAACTGAGGATAATGTAGATTTTCTATCTACTGAGAGAATATCAAAGAAATGGACGATTGGTGAGGACGACAGCTGGTGGTGGGATTTATTTAATTCATCTTTAAAACAAAAATTAGATTTTGATGAACTGGTGGAAAAATTAAATGAAGATATTAAAGAAGGTTTAAGTCTGGATGAAATTTGTGAGAAATATGAAAAATGAAGTGTGAGTTTATTTTCTTAAAATTATTTTCTAATATAATGTAAAAATGGATAAAATAAGTTTCGAGGAGATTGTAAGTATTCTTGCAATGCATGGACGACCGGATTTAATTATGGAATTAAAGGAACACGTGAAAGTTGATGAAGACTATATACCACCAAAGGGAATGAGACGCGAGCCGTTAAGTGATGATGAAGGTTCGGCCACAAGCGAGGAAAGCTATACAATCGAAGAAGATGAGGACGGCTTCTTATCTTTAAAATAAATAATAAAAATAATACCCCCCCAAAATATATTAAGACTTTATTATCTATATATAATATATAGAAAACAGAAAACAGAAAATGGACACAATCTCAATCTTCGCAAACCTCCCAAATAATCTTATTATGAATATTGTTAAGATTGAGAGCGACCGAAAATATCGTGAGGAAAAAATAAAGACACGCCGTCTGCAAAGGTGTGCGTGTTTGGAACTCAAACGAAAGTTTGATTTTTATTCAGATTATCCGCATTTTGATACTTTTTTAAAGTTTCATAAGGACGCATATTAACTTTAAAGTAATTTTATAATTTAGTTTTTTTTATCTTCATATATTAAATAAATATGGTTAAGATGGTAATAGAAAAAGGGACGGCGAAAAATAAGAAACTTAAGGCGATTTTTTTTGATGATAAAGGTAAGAAGATAAAAACGACACAATTTGGTGATAACCGATATTCAGATTATACCCTATCGAAAGACAAAGAACAAAGACAAAAATACTTGGCGAGACACAAAAAAGATTTAGCCAAGGGGAATTATATGTCGGCGGGTCATTTGAGTTATTATATACTATGGGGGGCATCGACTAATCGTAATATTAATATAAAGAAATATAAAAAAAAATTTAATTTAACGTAAATTAATAACACCCAGCGAATGGGTTATATTCTGGCTCGGGCGGAGCTACGGCTCTCATGATCTTTTGTTTTAATATTTGTTGTTCTTTTTGTTTCTCTTGCAATTTTCTTTTTTCTTCTTTTCTTGATTTTCTTATTTTTTCATAATTCATAATAGCTTCTAATTGAGCTTCTTGTAAATCTTCTTTTGTAAAGGACATCGATTTTTCTTTAACATTTGTTGATAAAATAGAATCTTCATCAACTTCTACTTCTTCTTTTAATTTTTTTACCCTTTTAATTTTTTGTTTTTTTAATAATTCTTTTTCTTCTTTTTCTAATTGTTTGTTTTCTTTTCTTTCTTTGGCGTTATTTTTTCTAGCTAACATAGCCTTTTCTCTCGCCATTTTTAATTTCTCTTTGTGTTCTTCGGTCATGGGTGGCCGCTTCTTTCTAGGTTTTCCCTTCTTTGTTAATTTAATTTCTTGATTGGGTAAGCCACTAAATATATCATTTATATTCATATCATCTCGCTTTGATTTAGCTTTGGGGACAACTTCATCGATTAAATCTTCTTTAGCTTCTTCTATTTCTTCTTGGGATTTGTCTTTTTCTTCATTAAATTCTTCGATCACTTCTACATCTTTTTCTTCTTCATCGTCGCTGGGTATGAAATCCATTTTGACTTCTGGTAAAAAATCCATTCTTTATTACTATAAAATATAAAAAATATTTCTACAAATTATAAAAAATGATTATTTTTTATCTAATGTAACCATTGCATCATTGAGCGTATTTCTAAACTGTGCTAGATTGTTCAAAGCAACAATTACTTCTTGACTTTCTTTACTAAGCGGGTCTTTAACAATATCAGGAGCTTTATCCATAGAAACTTTAAGTATTGTTTCGCTGCAGAACTTTTCAAATGAAATAATAGCGTCTTCATAGTTATGTCTGAAAGTCCCAACTCTCATTTTATCGTCAATTTCAATATTTTTTTGGTCAATAGCATCGGCAATTTTATCTCTATCTGTGCTACTACTGCTGGTCATTCCTTCTACAATTTTAGTTTGATACTTAAAAGATTTCACTGCAATATGAATAAGAAATAAAGCAACTACACCTAATCCAATAAACTTGTATAAATCGTTTTGAGAGATCATATTATATATATACTAGTTTTAAAATATAGTTATCTTAATTAATATTAATCTCTTGAATGGTATTACCTAAAAGAAAATTATAAATATTGGCGCTACATGTTTTTGATAATTTTCTTATTTTTCCGGTTTTTGTTTTAGTATTAATCCCTGTTAATGCATTATGAT
>WLWH01000837.1_pt1 | contig 23842 bp, 19 predicted proteins | sample 6712741 | NCBI WGS metagenome assembly WLWH01 (sample SAMN12718694, study PRJNA515312) | sponge metagenome | isolation source: marine sponge | host: Mycale hentscheli | place: New Zealand: South Island, Marlborough, Capsize Point | collected 2003-05-01
GGTTGTCCTCCATACTGATAGTCCCATCATCATTTTTTGTTAAAATAAAAGTGTTATAGTTTTCATCTATAAAAGGGGTTTTATTTCTAAAATCAAAACCATCTTGTATTCTATCAAACAATATTCCATCTAACATGCCTGTCTCACCTTTATTTAATGCGTCAAAATACTTCGTTACTCTTTGATTGTATATAGTTCCTGCATCTATAAAATTAGTTATCTCTGTATTCATGGCGTTTGTATTTCTCAAATACAATTGACTATTTTGATCTTCGGCATATCTCTCTGCGTTTCTTACACCTGATTTTTTTAAGGCATCTGACATTTGAGAAAGAAAATCATTTTGCCCTTGACTTTGACCATACGGTAATTTAGCACTTAAATCAGCTATAGTTTTATCACCTACTGAAGTAGTGGTTTCCCTGTCTTTTTCTTCTTTCTCAGCCTTAGCAAATCTGTCAGTAATTATTTTAGTTATACTGCTCCAGTCAACTGGCTTTATATCTTCATTTCTAACGTATCCGTATGACATAATTTAATCGTTTTGATCAAGAGTAAAACTCGTAAATGCCGTAAAATCACCTGGGTTTTTATATTTCTCCATAAACAAATTGGGAGTTTCCATCTTTTCAAACAGATCGACATCATCCAAGCTTGTATCTCTTTCGCTTCCTCCAAATAAATTTGGCAAGTTAAGAGCTGCTTCTGCTGTAAAGGCCGCTAGACCTTCTAATCCTTGTTGTTTCGCAGCTGAAGCTAACATTCTATTTTCTAACGCTTTTTCTTGAGCACCTTTTGCGTAATCTAAATTTATACCAGCTCTTGCTCCAGCTAATCTAGCGTCTTCTTGAGCTGTAAGTGTTTGCAAATCTTGTATAGCTTTTGATTTGGCTGCTCTTTGTTGGTTACTAAGCCCTTGAAGACCCGCGCCAATAGATCCAGCTGCTGCCGCTCCTCTTTGGCTACCCTCTGTGATAGCTTGGAGTTGTGTAGCTCCTATTGATTCTAAAAGTTTTGTTTGTTCTTCAAAAGGCTCTTTAGCCACAGACACCGCTTCCAAATAATTCTTACTTAACTCTTGTTCAGCTTTTTGAAATTTAAGATTTGCTTCAGCTTCTGCTGCCCGTGCCGTTCTTTGTGCGTCTGCAGATTGTTTGAATCCAGCTACTGTTTGTATTGCTGTAGCGGCTAATGTTGCTATAGTTGCTCCCATATTATAATTTTATTAATAAGTCTGTGTTCTTTTCGTATCCTATATTGTATCCCATTTCTTTAAAACTCTTAATTAAACCTTCATTGCTAGTTACAGTATAAGCAAATTTAAAGTCTGTTTTTTGCGCCACTTTTGTTAAAGTGTGCAGCAAATATTTAACTGCTTCATTTTTTAATTCTTTATCTTCATATTCTTTATTTGATATAATCCAATCTATCCATGCAACTTTTGAATTGGTAAAATAGATAAAACCCGCGCACAAAGGTGTTTCTTCAGTCGAAACAATAAAACCGCCTGTGCCGTTTTCTGGTAAAAATTCTTGAGGTGGCGCTTGCCAGCCCCATTGTTCCCACCATTGTATCAGTAGTTTATAATCTGATTCTTCTAATTTTCTTAAATTAAATTTCATTTATTCACAAAGATACTAAAATTACGGAAAGCTTTTTAGAACTTCCGACTCTATAGCAAATAATTCAGTAGCTGTAGTGTTAGCATTTTCAAGTGTTATAGTCATTTCATGGCCTAACATTCCCACATCTTCTGCCTCTGTATTCCTTAATCCTAAAATAAAAGGTGTTGTTTCACTTATAAAAACGTTTTGTGTAAAGTTTGTATTAACAAATATTCTGTTTATACCACTTGCAATATTAACTTCTATATTGGTTATTTGTCCACTAAAACTTATGGTAGTATAAGCTCCTTCAGAAAAATAAATATAATCTCCTATTGTTAACATACTTATATCTGTAATAGGGTTAACAGAAAAATTAAGAGTTAATACATTATTTGCTTCTGCCCATGAAGTTGCTTTACCAATACCTTGAGCTGATCTATATGCATACTCTCCAGCAAATGCAGGAGTAGTACCTGTTTTTCTTATATACGCAAAGTACGATCCTTCTTTTTTATCAAACCATCGCGAATCTACAAATCCCCTCTCTTGTATATCTGAAGCCATGCTTACTGTCCACGCTGAATCTGCTTCTAAATTTAAACTTTTAAATACTTTAGCTTCTAAAGGGTTTTGATTAAAGACAGTTGTTATCTGTGAATTATATTGAATACCATAATAATTATTTCTAGTTTCATTAGTGTTATGTCTATACAAATTACCAGCTTTAAAAGAATATAAATAGTTATTCATACCAACCATATAATCTGGATCAAAAGAATAAAAAGATGGCCACCCTTGAACACTTTGACTGTAAGTAAGTGTATAATTAGTTGTTATTGGAGATGGTATTGGCGGCACTGTACTAGGCGTAGGGGGTGTCGGTGGTGTAGGGGGAGTCGGTGGTGGAGTAGGTGGTGTACATACATCTCCATTATAAACCAAATTGTTTTGTCCACCCATATATCCGTGATAGTAACACTCGTAGCTAATAGTTCCATAACCTCCTACCACTGTTATAGTTACATCACCCCAATAATAAGAATATGTATTCCCATCTAAACCAACCTTTGTGCCTACCGTATTAGTTCCTGTGTAAGTAATGACATTGGTTAAATTAAAATTTTGAAAAGCTATTGGATGTTGAGATGGTACGTTTTTTAAAATGTAAGTTCCAACAGTAGTTGCGTAAGGTGTAGCGTAAGCACCATTAAATTGATATACATTAACTCCGTTGTTAACTCCAAAAGACACAGTATTTTCTCTTTGTAAACATGTAACTGCAGATGGGGTAGGAGTAGGTGTAGGAGTTACAGGCGGTAAAGGAGTCGGTGGAGTCGGCGGTGTAGGGGGTATCGGGGTTACATCTTGATCTCCACACTGAGTATTACAATCCTCGTCAGTAGTCTGCGCTGGTAAACCATTGCCTGGTGTAATTAATCTTGCATAAGGTGAGCCGTTAACTTGCCCATATAAACCATCTACATCTAAACATACTAAAGTTCTTTGATTGGGTTGAAGATCAACTTCTTCTATACCAGCCTGCTCTTCAGAACAACATCCTATTTCCCAAGTACATTTTTGTGTAGACTCAACAGGACATATTAACTCAAATGTTTTACATGTGTTGACAGACATAATTTTTTATTATGTACAAATTTACGAAAATTATTGGTGCTATCTTTTTATTACAAGTCTTGAAGTTTGTAGTGTATATAAAAGTTTCTAAAGTAATTTCCTCCAAATATTTCTTTACGTGCATGCTCACATACTGCTGATTCATAAAGTATCATATCCCCAGGCTGTGCGTACACCTTATACCACTCCCCGTCATGACCTTTTATATCTAATGGCCAATCATCTGCGTACTTTTTATTTTGACAGCCGCAGGTTAAATCTTTATCTACAATTATAATAGATGATATATGATGAGTGTCTACTCTGTCTACGTGCTCAGTTAGAGTAGAGCCGGATTCATAAGATCTTATGCCGTATATATAGGTTGGATCAAGCTTTCTTCCACAAAAATCTTCATGAGTTTTTTGCAGCTCTTCATGAAGAATTGTTTTTACAGTTGGCAATAATCCAAAGTCTAATAATTTACTGTTACCTGGCACATATTTATCCTTTCCCTCGAACTGCTCTTCTATTTCTTTATATTTTAATAAGTCATAACATTCAGTAATTAAAGACCACATTTTAGGTGGACATTTAATGAGCTCAAAACCATTAGTTGTTAGCCTTGGTATAGGTAAATTTTCGTTTGATTTATTTGATGTTACTTTAACTATCTCACTTTTAATATTAGGCTTTTCAACCTCTTTAATATTTGTGTCTTTATCAACAAGCTCAAGATTCTTATATTCATTGTATTTATTTAAATCTCCAGCGCCATCCCATTTGTTTTCTCTCCACCAAGATGTAACAATATATTTTTTACCTGTGTCTACAGCTACCCCCTCATGCAAAGTTGTATCTAGAGTTTGCCCTTCGTGCATATTTTTCCACCATATAGCTTTACCCTTTTCGGGTTTTATACTTTGTTGAAGATTAGGAAAGTTAGTTTCACCTCCAGTAAAATCGTCATTTAAATAAACCATCAAAGTATGAGTTCTGTTTCCAGATGCTAGACAGTGCATTTTGTATGCAGGCCCACTAAAATAATCATTATGTGGTTTAAAATATTGCCCTGGTTCATAAAGCTGACCTTGCAACGACTCTCCATTCTCAAGAGGTAAACTTAAATAATCTGCTATTCTAGAATGTATATCTCCGATTGGAGGTTGAGATGATGCAAAATTACTTGTGCTAGAAGTTCTATGATCTGTTATGTCTGATCTATCAGTGCCTCCCACAACAACCGAAGACCTTTGGTGATTTTCATCTATAAGTTTTATTAATTCATCACATTCTTCGTGTGAAAGAAAATTAGGTATTTCGTACATTGAATTTGATTTAATTTACATAAAGGTATTAAAATTATTGTTGCTGACAAATTTCACAAGAATTGAATGATGAACCGCTCCAATACCTTGAATAAGAACCGTCAGCTATATATAATGAAGCACCGTAAGCAGAACTACAACTTGAGTTAGTTCCGTAATAAACTGTAGCTTGACATAAAGAGCTGTTGTTAAAATAATGTGTTTCTCTTCTAGCTGTATTACAAGCATTTTGTGCGCTGCTTATATCAACCCCTATATTATTAATTGCAAAACAAGTTGGTGTTGGTGGACTTGGCGGCGGCGTAGGCGGAGTAGGTGTGTCAGCTTCACATTCAGCACAATTTCCAAAAGAATCATAATTTGTATAGTCAGCACCACTACTTCCTCCAAGAGTTGAATATGCATAACAAATACCTGATATTTTTAATGAACCAGGGAATGTAGTTCCCGAAGGCCCGCTCACATAAGCAACATTATCTAAACCATCACACTCTAAATACTGCGCATATACTGTAGTAGGTGTGGGTGGAACTGGCGGAACTGGAGGAGGAGTAAACCCACCACAACTACTTTGTATCGCTGTTGTGGTTACGTCCATTGTAGAGCTTGCAACGTCAACTACTATTATTTGCCAATATTTACTATCATCTGGACTTCCTGATAAAGTAACAGCTAATCCTTCTGTAAATCCAGCTCCATTTGTAATTTGTACATTATATTCAGTTCCGCTAGACTGGTAACATTCCCTTATTGTTACACGTTGAGATGTAGGTGTAGGAGGTTGAGGCGGCTGAGGCGGCACAGGAGGATCAGTAGGAGGACATCCTGTACTTAATCCTACAGGTTGAATGTTTGTACACAACACTCCTCCATTATAAGTTAATCCTTGATCACCACTATATTTATAAAAATCATAATTTGTTCCTGATGACCCTCCTGAAGCTCCATCTACAAATCTTTGCTCAGCATTTGGTTGAAGCTCACTTAGATAATAACAATCTTGAGGGGTATTTCCACTATATTTTGGACAACCTATAAGTCTATAATATAACTGAGGAGGGCCAGGTGGGTCGTTAGTTGGCCAATCACTACAATCATCTACTAAATCTACATAAACTAATGTTACTAAATGATTTGCAGTACCTACTGCTGTAATTTTATAATTAGCGTCTCCATCAAACTCTGGATAAGAAGAAACTGGTGTACCATAATTACCATTTAACCTTACTGAAGAATTAACAACAAAACTACTTTTTGTAACTGTTCCAGTCAAAGGAATATTGTTTATAGCTATAATATACGAAGGGCCTGTTCCATCACACAGTTGTATTGTAAATGTTTCTGTGTCAAAACCTGTTCCGCCACCATCATCGCCACCATCATCGCCACCATCATCGCCGCTTAATGTTTCTTCACATAGAGGACAGCTATCATAAACAGTAGCTGGCACATTTATAGTTGTTGGAGTAGGTGTAGGTGAAAAGTCATGATAACAACGTTCATTATATTTAATTACAAGTGGAAAAGGCACAGTGGTTAAACTTCTAAATATTTGAGTAACCGTTGAATCTGTACATCCTTTATATTGCATATAATCGTAAGCCACTGCTGTTGTAGTTGTTGACACTGTCAAGCCAACTCCTGTTCCATGTTCGTTTACTGCGTAAGCAGTTACATAATAAGTTATACCTTGTGTTGCTCCCGCAAAATTATAGCTAAAATTACCTAAAGCTGTTCCACTTACCGCATACTGAGTGTTGCTTACATAAGAAGAATTAGTTCCTATATAAAAACCTCTTGACGTTACAGTTCCGTTGGCTGTATCTAAACTACCGTTAGCAGTAAAAGACACAGATGTAATATTTGTAGAACTGTTTGTTGTTAATAATGGAGCTGTAGCTGGTGTTGGTGGAGGCGCTGCTGCCTCACAAGTTGCACAATCTACAAAAGTCTCTGATCCTGTTGGCACATCAATACTTGATATTGCAGAAACTGATGTAGGGGTTTGATAACATACTCCTTCATATCTAGCAACAGCTGGGAAAGTGTATCCTGTTGCTGCTCTAAATACTATAGTGTCTGGGCCTTGACATTGAGTATATCTAGTAAAGTCGTAAACAGCTGGAGTTGGTGGAGTTGGAGTGACTCTATTTGGATTTCTATAATCGTAAATTAAATATAAATGGTTACCTCCCGCTGGCACTGTAAAACTACCTGTATATTTATCGGGCGCTGCTAAATTATTTATAGGGATAGTGGTTTCTAAACCAACCAATGTTGTTATATCGGTAATAGTATTTTGATATAATGTTGAACTTCTTACAAACCCTAATGAATTATTAGCTGTATCAAAAACAAAATCGTCAAATTTTATTTTATTTATACCCATCGTCATAACGGAGTTGTCAGTAGGTATAATACCCACTCCTTGATTTCCTACAACAGCTTTGTATTGTGAAATAACAAATGCACCTGTACCCGTACCAAAAGTAATTAAATCCGACTGTACATTTGAGAATAAAAAACCATCTGACCAGCTTGCTTCATTGTGAATAAATTTACCAGCATCTACTGCATCTGTTAAACAAACACTATAAACATTTAACAATGTTCCTGAAGGACACTCTACAGTAACCTCGATTGTATCATCAACTGTTGCTGTGGATGTAATTTCAATAACAACTTGATTTACTGTTGTTGCGTCTTTTTCAAAAGTAAATGTGCCGCTTGTATAAACCACTCCAGTTGTTGTTTCAATATTATTGTAATATGCTTTTACTGTATAACCAACAACTCCCACTCCTCCTTCAGTTTGAATTACATCACCTGCTTCTGTAATAATGTCTTGTGATGTAGCTTCTGTAATAATGTCTTGAGGCCCTTCTAATGGTAACTCATATCTTACAACGACTGTTCCTTCTTGAGGCTCTAAATCCACACAATAAATAAAAGTTTGTCCAGCTGGTATTGTTATATTTCTTGTAACACCACAAGCTGTACATTTAGCGACCTCTGGTTTTAAAGTAGTATTTGACGTTAATACAAACTCATTCATGTATGGATCATACGCTCCAAGCTTTTGAGTGGTAAAAGAAGAAGTAAATAAATCTCTAAAGAAACTTCTCATTCCTGCTTCTGAGATTACATTTAGTTGTTCGTTAGCCATAGAGCTTCCTATCAAATGTATAACTGAACTTCTTTTTGCGTCAGTAAAATATTTACTTTCACCCCAAACAGCAAAACTCTCTGGATTGTTACTAATTCCATAGTTTTCTATCCTAGCTATTTGTTTACCGAGCACCGATGGAACAGAAGTTAATTGTCCAGTGCCATCTGCATCAGTAAGTAAATCTTTACCTGCTAATACATACGATATTTTATCTTCTTGTAATACCAATATGTCATCTCTTCTAGCAAATAATATTTCAACATCACCAAAAGTTTCTTCAAGTGGTTTAAAGTTTGCAAGCCCTAAATTAAATTCGTTTAGCTTGTTGACATTAGTCTCATCATTAAATACACCACTGTAAGTTAAATCTGCAAATCTGTGCGCCTTTTGAAACGTAGTATTATTTGTGGTAAAATTTCTATTACCTAAATTAAATTGTTTGCCTACAACTGAGTCTCTAATTTTATAACTTTCAACACCATTACCAAAAGTAAAACAGTTAGAAAAATTAGAAGTAACAACTCCAGCTACACCTTGACTTATGTTTTGATTTACAACATTACCTAAATGCTGACCTAAGCTATCTACTTCAAAAGACTGGCTACCTTCAAACCATAAATCTGGAAGGGTGTCTTTTGGTTCGGTTTCAAAAACTATTTCTGCTTCTCTTCTAAAAACCGTTACATCGACCCTTACTACTGAATCGCCTTTAGAGTTTCCACCACAACATCTTGTACCTGAAACTAATAAATAATAGTTATTATTAGAGCTGTTCTTATATAACCTATAGTAATTATTATCATTTAAATCTGATCTACTAGACGGGCTGTCCGTATCTCCACCAAAAACAGTAGTGTTATATAAATCTACATCTTTAGCATTGTTTATGGTGCTTTTAGTTGCGGCAGCTGAAGCAACAGAATTTATAAATATATTATTTACAGGGTTATTACCATCGGTAACTATTGTCGGAAATACAGCTGCGTTGTTTTCTATAACTCCTTCAAAATTTTCTCCATTCACAAAATCTTCCCAAGTGCTGTAATCTTGACTACAAACAAACTCGTGACTTATAACACTAGTTCTTAACTCACAACTCCCACTTCTACCTTCACGTATTTGTTCAATTTCTAATACAACTTTTGTTCCGGTTGGTAAATCGTAATTACCATTAGTAAAAGTAGTTTTAGTATCAAATAAAGGGTAAGCCATTAAAGGATACCTGTGATTTTGGCCAGCTGATGCAGGGTCTTCACTTACATCAATTACATTATTGTTAGTCATTGTGGCCGCAAAGTTTACATTGTTTAATTTCATGTAAGTTCCTGCTGGCACAGGGATGTCTACTGTGGGATCATCTGGATCTTTTGGATCTATAAAATCTGCACTTTTTGCTGCTAACTCTAAAACTGTTGTAGTTGTACATGTTTGTCTTGGGCCTGCTGCATCTCTTTTTACAATAAGTCTATCGCCCTCGTTTACCTTTTGAATGTTCTCCCCTTCTAATAAAAAGTATACCTCATTTGAGTTTGGATCTTGAAAATAAATTGCTGAATAAATAGTTTCATAAGTATCTGTGTCTGCTTTAATACAAAACTTATATCTTGTTGCAAAGCTTGGAGCTCTTTGGCTTGGCGGTATAGTTATGTTAATTGAGTTTTTTGTTGATGAAGCAGAACAGGGAAAGTTTACTGTATTAAAATCACTTACTAAAGCTGTTGTAGCTCTGTTAAATGAATCCATGTAAATAATACCAAGCTCATAACCTCTATTACTATGCAAACTAGCAGTGTTTGAAACTCTTTGAAGAGATACATTAGCTCTTGTTATTTTAAAATATTCTACTATTAAATTTGTTCCTCCGTTTTCTTTATACTCTGCAGCTAAAATTTGCATTGTTAAAGTATCACCTGTGCCCTTTTCTATTTTAATTCCTTCTCCTGCACTAGGTAACGCTGGTGTAGAGCTAGTTATACCTGTTTGGTTTACATCATACTGAGGTGATGTGCTCCCAAGCTGTGCTTCTAAAGCATTATTAAATTTATCAGTTAAAGTAACACCCGTGCCTGCTTGAGCATTTGCCACGGTTTGTATTGTTGCTGTTGTTGTTCCAAATTTAGCTATGAAATCAGCAGACGTAATTAATGATGTTAATGGATCGGGATCAGCGGTAAAGTCTTGAGTTAAAATATAAGTAAACCCTATTGTAGTTGCTGGCGTGGTTTCATTAGGTAAAGAGCTTCCATTCCAAGCTGTATGCTCAAAAGTAAAGTCTAAGGTAATTTGAGAACCTACAATTAAATCACCAGTCATACCTGTGAAATCCATAACAAGTTTACTTTCACTTACAGATAAAGAATGAGAGAATGCTGTAAAACTAGAGCTATCTAATGATGTGGACACGGTGTTTTCACCTAAACCTGTGCTAACCCCTGTTGCTGTAAAATCTAATCGTGTTTTTAAATTAAAAGTGTCTACTAAATCATAGCCTTCTACATAGTTACCATAGACTAACCTATTTGCCATTAGAGTTTGAGCTTTAGCTAATGTTGGCACATTGTCATATAATCTTAATATTTCCGCCTCTGGTAGAATAGAAAATATTTTTGCTGCATCAAAAGTTATTTGTTGATTGGGATTGTTGTTAGGCATCGAAGCTTCTTCCTTATCTATTCTTTGTACTACTTTTATTGTAGGATCATTTGCCTCTTTAAATAAAATATCAATTCCCTTGACTAAAGAACTTCCCGAATCAAAAGTTACCGTACAAGCATTAAATTCATTTAACATACCGTCATTAGAAAATGATGAAGGAGAAAATTTAAATGCTGATGGTAAAAATGCAGGCTGACTAAATTGTGATGTTGCAGAAAACTCTGAATTACTGTATCTGTATCTATAAGCAAAACATATAAAATTGTCTGTTAAAAACGTATCGTCATTATTTGATTTTATAAGCTGTACTATGGGAGCTGACAAAGGCGGCCCTTTTACAACTAAAATTTCTCTTGAGTCAAATTGATCTATATTGTTTACAGGGTTGCTGTAATTACGATTTATATTTATAACCCTTGGTGGATTGGTGTTATCAGTAAAAAATAACAACTCGTCTATTATGTTTATACCTGTTATTAAAAACTCTGGGTTAAAATTTAATGTGGTGTTTTGACCTAAACCATTATCTATACTAATAATATGGTAAATTAACCCTCCTGTTTCTACGTTAAAAGAAACAATCATATCCAACTTACCTGTTGAGCCTAAAGTAAATGATGGGTCATGTATAAACCAATAAATAATTGCTCTAGCGCTATCGTCAAATGCTCCAATACATTTTGCTGAACTACTTAATGGCACTCCGTTTATGTAAACAAGATCTGTAAGTTTTGTATTACCTTTTGAGTTTTCAACAGAACCAACCTCTGATAATTCAGTTGACCCTAATCTAACATTCAAAGCATCTGTATACTCTCCATTAGGAACAAGCCTTTCATCAAGGCTTTTGTTCATACGGCCTGCTATAAAATTTCTTTGAACGTTTGCCATTTTATTTTATCCACTTGTTTTCACCTCTTAAGCTCATTAAAAGTCTACTTGGGTGAATGTTACTAAGTCTAATTTTTGCATTTCTTAACAAAGCTTGCTTATCTTTTTTAGCTCTATTTACAATGTACTCTTGAACTCCAAATTTATTATTTAATAAAGCATATTTAATATAAGCATATATATACTCTTCAAATAATTTATTAACTGTTATGTTTGTGTCATCTCCATTTTCCATTCCGTCCGATATATACTGTAAAATACAACTTTCATTTTTCATTGTAGAATCAAAATTAATAACACCAGCTTTTTTATCTATAGTGAATGTGGGATTAAAGTTAGCTGTTTCTGTGTTTAATCCATACCTTGCTCCGATTCCTCTTTCATATATATCATCATCAAAGTCAAGAGATTGAGGGTTGCTTATTTCATCATTATTATCGTCTGACAAATAAATACTTTGTAATGTTCCATTAACTCTTGCAGAATCTATGGCAGAGGTTTCTGTGTTAACGTTATTACTTGAGTCGTAGGTAAAAGTAGAGCTACCGCTTTGTATATATTGAATTGCCGACTGAACTTGTATGTTCTCCACCAAATCTCTTACTACATTGTCTTTGAATAAAGATAGTTTTACCCAGTTAACATAATCCGAAGGTAAGACAAATTTTAAATCATCATAGACTGTAAGTTGTAAAGATTTAATTTCTTTAAAAGCGTCGTAGTTTAATTCTTGAATTCCTCTTTTTGCATGAAACAATATTTTATACCTGTTTACATTATTTATTAAATGATGATTACCTTCATACATTAATTGAAAGTTTTTTACAATGTCTAATAAAGAAACATATTGATATGAACCCCAATTATTGTTAGTGGGATTTGCCCCATCATTTGTATAATATTTTTTTTGATTTATATATGCCATAATTATTTTTGGTTATCTAGTTGTTGTTCATCTTGTAATCCAAACTGAACCACATCAGCCTCTCTAATAGAAACACCTGCGTATTGTAATATTTTAGCTACTAAATCATTTGAATCATCTATTGGTAATTCAAAATCTTGATAATCAGCTGCCGTTTGATCAAACATTGGCTCACCATTATATAGGGTTATGTATGTCCATTTAGGATCTTTAGGGTATCTTATGTATTGAGCTTGAACATCTGATCCACTGTTTATACTTGTGGGAAATATGGTAATTGAATCTCCTTCTTGAGTATAAGCAGGAAAAGAAGTGTTAGGCGCGGTAAGTAAAGAATTGTTTAGTAGTGTAATTTTATTATGTGTAACCTTTTCTGCTTGCCCTAATAAATTCCCAGCTGAATAACACAATACTTTATTAAGTAAATAATAATCAGAACCTGTTGTAGAAGCTGAAGGAAGAAAATAAATGCTAGTGCTTAATGTTTTTTGAGTTAAAAATGATGTAATAGAAAATGTATCTATAACTTCTTCGTAACCTAATTTTAAATTTGCGTATCCAGTTCCCGACAATCTTGCGTTTTCTTCATTAACTTGTTCATTATAATTATAAAAATACTCATCAAATAAATCTAACTGTGCTTGTTTTGCAAACAAGTTAAAATCATTTGGGGAAATGTAACCATAATTGTTCTTATTTATTATAGCTAAAACAGTATTTCTTACAGAATTTATCATTTGAAATTGTTTTTACAAAGATACACAAAATAAAAAAGCACCCTAGATTTGGGTGCTTTCTCGCTGTCGATAGTAAAGGAAGGATTATATTGTTCCTATGGCAATACTAGTAAATACTAGTCCACCATCTTTCGATACTGGTACTGTTGCATTTGTCCAAGAAGTTTCAGCAGCTGTTGTAAGTGCTGCGTTCACATTCTCACCAAATCCTGAAGTCAGTCCAGTTCCAGTAACCGTTAATTTATGTGTACCATTAGCTAGAAAAATATCTCCCGCAGTAGAACTTGCAGTCTCTACGTAAAGAATTTGGTCTATGTTAATGTGTACGTTACCGTCACTTGCTGTATCTAATGTTATATATTTTGGCATCGTTAAAAAATTTATGCGTTAAACAAGTTACAAAGTTAAGCATTTTTTAATAAGCCATTTAGATGCTTGTATGACTCTATGCCGTCATCCGATTCAAAGAAAGAAGCCACCATGTAAACATGATCTTCTCCATAAGGAATATTAAGCATTTTTTTCTTATTCGAAGGTGTATTAAACCACACTTCTTTTTTATTATTTCTTAACTGTAATAAATTTTTATCAAATAAATTTTGAATCATAGCATTCATTTTAAGAGCAGGGTCTTTTAGAAGCCTAATAAAACCTTCCGGTTCTTGTTTAGCAAAAATTAATAAATCTCTTCGCAGCTCCGATGTAGAAACTTTAGTCACGTCTTTTTGAAATAAAACTCTTGAGACGTTTTCTACTTGATCTACTGAAAGTTGTCTTGCTTCTATCAAAGCATCCACTTCTAAATTTAAATCATACACTAACTCTTCAGCTTCTTTTACTTTATTTATTTCTTCAAATATCCTTCCATTTCCAGGATGGTAAAATAAAAATTGCTGAAGCACTTGATTCTCTTTAGGTACGCTTAAAAACCCGTCTTCAAAGACTACAGGTTCTAAAATTGCGTTATCATCTTGTTCATCTAAAAAAGGAGATTTTTGATTTCTAGCATATCTAAGTGGTCTGTTTTGTCCTGTTTCTTCATCAAAATGCATCAAAGGAAACCTTTGAGTATGTCTTGAAGCTAGTATTAAAGATAAAGGGGGTGTTTCTTTTTTTAATCTGTATGTTTTATTAACAAACTTTACAGTATTTTTTTTGGGAGTTTTTACTGTAACTGTCTCCGCTGTAGTTGTTTTATTTTTTTTCATTTTATTAAATTTAAATTTTATTAAAAAAGGGGCACATTTCTGTACCCCTTATAATTAAGTGTTAGTCTTGAAATAAGAAGAAGTTGTTTGCACCTAAAACACAAACCGCTCTCTCAGACAAGAAGTTTACTTGCATGTTATCAATGTCACTTGTTCTTGCACCACCAGCTGAACCAGTTATCCAAGTTTTGTAACGTCTGTCTTCAGTTTCTGAAGCTCTATATCTAACATGTAGGAAAGGTCTTTTAGCGTTCTTACCAAGAATTTGGTCATATACGCTAGTTGAACCAGCTGGTACTAATAGTCCGTTTATTTTTCCCGAACTTGCACCACTTGGTAAACCACCTCTCATTGTTGGATCATTTAAGTATTTCCAGTCTGTTTTATAAAAGTCATAACCTCTTCTAAAACCTGAAAAACCTAAGTTTAATGCCATTTCTTCATCATTGTCAAATAGACCGTAAGATGTACCACCTCCTCCATAAGAGTTTTGTGTAGCTAGCATATCGTCAATATCAAATGCAAACTGTCTGTCTACAAATAATACGTTTTCCTCGATTGCTCCTTGCTTGTCTAATCTGCTAATAATTGAATCAAAATCTGCAAGGGTAGTTGGGTTACCACCATCCCAGATGTTTCCTCTTTGAGATACAGAGTAAAATACTCCGTCAGAACCAGCACCTGGATTTGCAGCAGCACCTGAGCTACCAAGAATGGCAGCAGCACCTGAGTTTTGCTCAGCTGGTACAGCTTCAATCATTGCTGTTTCTAAATAATCATCAAATCTTAATCTTGTTTCATGCTCTGATTTTAAATACCAAAGGTAGCCTGTCGCTCCGTCTTCAGTAGTTACTTCTACCCAACCAATTTGAGCCATATCAGAACCGGATACTGTATAAGTATCTTTTATGATAATAGGCTTATTGTCAAATATGAAGTCATTAGCTTCTAACGAACCAACCATTCCAGCTGTTCCTTTTTTAAATTCAGATCCGTAAATGAATACTGTAACGTCTGCGTTACCTGCTCCAGTTCCTGCAGTAACTAAACCACCGCCTTCGTAAAAGTCAGCTGTAAACTGCCCTCTACCACCACCGGCGTTGTTAACCGCACTTACTACCGCTTTGTTAATTCCTGAGCCATCATTTTGAACAACTGCAATTGTTTGCCCTATTCTAATAACTTGCTCCGCGTTAGTTGGATCTAGTACGTCATTTACTTGAAATACTGCTTGGTCAGCAAATTGTGCTGCCGCAGTTCCCACGTTTGTATATTTCGTGTGTAATCTACCTTGTTCTGCCCATTTAATTAAGTCAGAATTTGTTGGCATTTCTGCCCCTACCATTCTTAAGAATGAAGAGATAGTTCTATTACCGTATCTTTCAAACTCTTTTTCATAAGTATCAGGTAGATACTGATTTAAAAAGTTGAAATCTACAATGTAATTTTCGGATGTTGGAGTTCTTTCTGAACTCGGTGTCAACGCAAAACCTGGCGTTGTCAATACACTTCCTGGCATAATATTATTTTTTTATTAATTAAACTTTTTTTATACTTCTAATTTTCAGTCCCTTGCTTGATGGCTTAGAAACTGACTTGACTCTAAGTCCAGATTGTGACACAGTTTTTGCTTCGGAAGAGTTACGAGTATTCATATCTATATTCTTAGTTTTTTTCATAACATCTTCTGTAGCCTGTGACTTTCCTTGCTCATAAAAAAATCGAGCAAATTGGTCTGGATTCATAGCCATAGATAAACCTTTGTGGTAATTTTCTGCATCTTTTAAAAAACCTTTCTCATCAATAAATTTATTTACAAAATTTAATGGAGTTGATTGATTCTTTTTTAGATCAGAGTAATTACTAGGTGCGTAAACTAATTTTTGATCACCCACGTCAAATTTAAAACCTTTAAAATTGTCGTTTAAAACCTCTTGGGTTTTTTGAGAAAACCATTTTTGTTTTTGCAAGTTTAATTGCTCTACACTTTTAGCTTTATCTAAATATTGCCTATAATCTTGGAGTTCTTGTGTAACTTCGGCAGAACTTTCTCTTGACTCAAGAGGCTGTTTGTATAATTGCTGTTGTTCTTTGAAAAACTTTTTAGCTTTAGCAATAGCTTTTTTCTTTGCTATTTTGAGTTTTTTAATTTGATTCGCATCATCATCCTCAGCGTTATAATCAAATTCTTCCATCATAGAATCTATATCCTCTGCATCGAGGCCTTCTTCTGTGATAGTATAATACTCACGTAACAAAGAGTCTGGAGAATAATCAGAATAATCAGCTTGCAATTTTGCATAGTCATTTATTCCTCTTCCAGTTTCTTGTTTATATTTAAGATATGATTGTACATCCTCCGGTAAATTAGGCTCTTTTTCTTTTATTTCTAAAAGCTCCTCTATGGTTGATATTTCCTTACCATATCTTTCTCCAATATATGAAAGAACGGATTGATCATCAATAAGTGTGGGGGATGGTATCTCCTCCTCTACTGCTTGATCAACTATTTCTTCTTTTTTTTCTTCTTGTACATCTTGTACATCTTCTGTTTTAACTTCCTCTGTATCTACAGGCTCCACTGATTCTTGAATTACTTCAGTAGTTTCAGTGGTTTGTTGTTGCTCTTCGTGTTTATTAAGCAACTCTTGTTCAATTTCTTGTTTTGACTTAGCTTCCACTTCAGTCATGTCTCTAACTTTGATTTCCATTGTATTAAATTTTATACAAATTTACAGAAAAATTAAACACGATTTATCTAGGTGAAAATTCGGCTAAATCAAATCCATCTAATGTGTCTTCATTAGACTCAAAATTTTTAGGTGGTAAGTTATTTTTTCTTTGATTTATTAACTCCGACTGTTGGGTGTTTTGTTGACTTATCCTTTGACTTTTAGCATCTTCTTTATTATCCTCTCTTTTAGTAAGTTGTGTTTGAGTCAAACCTTGAAGCTGTAAGTTGTATTGAAACTCTTGCTCCATCAATTGTGATTTAAGTTGAGCTTCCGCTTTTTGACGTTCTATTTCAAAAGCGATATCAGCTTGCCTATATTTCATTTTAGCTTCTGATTCAGCATTTATTTTAGAAATAGCCAGTTGCGCAGCTATTTGTTGAGAGTTAAGCTGTTGCTTAGCAACCATAGCCTGCTTTGTTAATTCTTTTTGTTTATCCTTTTCTTCTTTAGCTTTTCTTTTTACTTTTAATAATTGATTGGCTAGTTTGATATTTTTTATCTCTCTTATGTCAATTGCGTCTTCTAAACTAATATCTTGTTTAGATAAAGCCATTTGTATATTTTGCTCTAGCATTGCCTTCTGCTCTTCATCTGGACTTATTGCAATAAACACACCAAAGTCATATATGTAAAGCTCATTAATTTCTTTTAAAATAGCGGTGTTGTATTTTCCTATTTGATTTACAAACTCTTCTTTAAAATCCGCATACTCTAACACGTCAGCAACTCTATAAGTAAGTGCTTCTGCTAATGATCTATATATGTAAAGACTTCCATCTAATATATGCCTAGTGGCCGTGTTAGAATTTAATGCGGCTAACTTTTGAACCCCAACTAAAGCATCTGGGTTTGGAGTAGATGCGTCTCTCGCTTCATTTAAGCCTGTTACAGCTCGAATCATATCTAAATAGTGGTTTAGATTACCGATAAGCATTTGTGTCTTAGAAGCACCCGAATTGCTTGTAAGCTGCTGTATAGGTACTTTTGCTTGATTAAAATCACCTTCTTGAGTATAACTTCTACCAATAACCGAACCTGTTTGGAAATAAAGCCTTAATGCATCTTCTGGGTTATAAGCTGCTCCTGTTCCTAAATCTACTTCATTTAAACCGTCTGCATCAATATATACACCATCAGGCACTGTTCTAGCAATAACTTGCTGTAGCTTTAAATGGGTTATTTGTATTAAATCAGCGTAAGGAATCATTCTTCTAACTAAAGATTCAATTACACCTTTGTACATTCTTGGAGCAACAGCTACATAATTAGGTAGCGCGTGTTGAGACGCTGACTTTGGTCTTACCATATTTTTAGCCATCTCCCATTTTAAGATTATATTTGTACCCATAACCATAATACCATCATACCAAACATCAATCTTTTTTTCTATTTTTTCAAAATTTCCCTCCTCCATCATTTCATCTGGCGGATTGAAAGTGTCATTTTTTTCAATAACCCGAGAGTTTCCATTATCTAAATTTTTCTTTTTATAAACTACAGTTTGAGTAGTTTTATAATTAAAATACATTAGCGTACAAGAGTCTCTATAAAATATATCATTTTCATAAAACTGAGCAGTATTATAATAATCATACCAGCTTTGACTGTATTGAGATATTTTCTCTAAATCATCATTTGTTAGTGTAGGGTCTATCTTAACTAATTCAGCAATTGGGACAGTTTTAATCTCACCCCAATAAAAACAATCTTTAAAATATGGATCTTCCGTATAACTGTAAACCACATTAGCTGGGTCTACATAAGATATTTCTACTCCTGCACCTGGTAAAAATTGATGCTTAGCTATCCCGATTCCTATTGTCATTACATCATAATCCACTCTTTTTCTTATATCTTCGTAATGGTTTTCATCAAATATAGTATTAATAGCAGTCTCCTCAGCTATCTCTATAGCTGGTTTATAATTTAAGTTCATATACAAAGACAACTCTTCATCGTTTTCAGGTAAATCATCAGGGTTCATAGTAAAAGGATTAAACCCTGTACCCTCTTGTATTTTCATTAACGGCTCCTTTACTTCCATTTGCCCTTGTATGTCCTCTTGAAATTTACTTCTTTTTTGTTGCGATAAAGCGTCTTGTGCGTACGCTTCTACCTTAAACAATCTATCTGCCATACCATTCACAACTATATCTACAAACTTTGGAATTATAGGAACAGGTGTCCAGTCTAAGTTTAAATAAGATAAATCTCCGTCTACAGCAATTTCGTTTTTATATTTTGCTACAGACTGTTCTCCTCTTGCGTATAACCTTAATCTATTAAAATCTCTAAACTGACTATAATAACGAACTCCATTAGAGTCTTTTCTAAACCATTCGTATTGTATTGCTTGACCGATTTGAAGCCCGTATTCTAAAGAAGCTTTATCCTCGTCCGACGCAAATTGATCAGGAAAGTTTATATAAGGAATGTTAACATTAACTTCTTTCATCTAATAAGCTGACTTATTGTTCCACTATTATTATATCTTGCAAAGTTAAGGTTTATTTTTGATTGTTTTTCAATTGGTAAATATACTGACTTTTGATTTGCCATCACAGCTAATCCTGAACTAATAGTAGCATCAAACCTAGTTCGATTACTTATATCAAATCTAGCCCACTCTTCGAGAGTCCTAGCAAAGTACATTGTTCCCATTTCATCTGAAGGCCTATATGATCCCTCTAAATCTAATCCAACGTGCTTTTCAATGTAGGACTCTAAAGCTGTAGCATGAGCTTGTTTGACCTCTTCCGATGAATTAGGTATACCCCCTAGTTCTCTTTCCGTTTTAGATAACTTATTAAATCTTCGATCGGGACGATTCATGCAAAATCCTCTGTATCCTCTATTTTTAAAATGATACAACAATCTAGGTTTGTTGTTTTCAATTAATATAGGCATGCTGTAAAATATGCAGGCCATTAATACCTCTTCAAAAAATATTTCTGCTGTTTGTGGTCTAGCTACGTATTCCAAAAAAAATTCATTACTAGGCGCATGCTCCATGTTAAACTTTGTCAAGCCATGTAGAGCTCCATTAGAACCTCTTCCCCCTACTGTACCCGATATATCATAAGAGTCGCAACCAAAAGCTCCAATGTGTTCATTCGCGGGATAGTAAGTGCCATTTCTTTTTATTTTTTTATTAGATAATTGTTTTGGTGGATTCCAACTTATTTTAAATCTACCTCGACTGTCGGGTGCCCAAACTACCTCAGAATCTACCACACCATCTTTCCAATAAAACTTTCCTTGAGTTATGTGATGCTCTATTATTAAAGAATCATTAAAGTCTATTTGTTGATATATTTTAGTTAAATTAAATAATGAAGATTTACTTTCATCTCTAAAAGCGTGAGATTCTGTTCTTGGAAACTGTCTGTAAAATTCATTTAAAGCGTCCGCATCTTTTTTCAATGACTCTACTTCTGCTTCCCAATAATTAATTGCACCATAGGTAATCATTTCTCCATCAACACCTTTAATTGCAGTGCTTGGTTTTTTAAAAACAGGCATTCCATAAATATCTATAAAGCCTTCCATATTCCACTCCATAGGTATAAAAAGAGAATACAAACCTGACTTTGTCTGTCCATTTGCATTTCTATTTCTTATGTTTGAATCGTCATATAATTTTTTAAAATTTTCCCCACCCTTACTTAAAGAGTTAGATGTAGAACCCATCATACATTTACCTATTACTTTACTTCCTAGCCTTAAACATGTTTTAGTTACACGCCAGTTGTTTTGTATATTATTTGGCTTGATCCATTTACCCGATTCATCGTGTACAAGTAATAATAGTTTTTCACCATCATAAGAGTTATCATCCGTGTTTTTCCAATCTATAGTTGTATCTAAACCATCTAGCTCTTCATTCATAACTTCGTGCATATTTTTCTTTGTTATTTTAGACGCAGGAACTCTAAAGGCTAATTCAGTCTTAGGTTTATCCATACCGTCTTGAATTGGTTTAAAAAAGAATGGCAACCTATTTGAAATGGGAACAACTTTATCGGTAAATAACTTTTTAGCATCCGCACCAGTTTTAGATAATATACCTACTCTTGAGTCTTTAGCTAGCGTTCCTGTATTTACACATTCAGAAGCGCCCATAAACGAAAATCCAGATCTTCTTATTTTTAAATAAGACATTCCAAAACATCTTTTATCTGCCTTACATGCCTCCCAATAAATAAAAAATATTCTATTTGCTTCTCTAAAATCTGGAAAACCTACATCAATATTAGTCCACTGTAAATACATATAATGACTTCCTGTAATATAAATAGACTTGCCATTATTATAAAACCAATATCCTTCTTCTCTTTTATCAAATTCGCTTTCTATATAATCAATCCATTTTGATTTAAAAGTTGGAGACATTTGATTCCACTGAAAAATAGAATTTATTCTATTTAAATCAACAGGCAACTCATGTCTTTCCCAATATTGATTGTGCTTTTTATCTGATCTTTTGTATATTTCTTTTGGTTGTTTTGGCAAACCTATAGCTAACCCATTTATGTTTACTATTTTACCAACTTCTCCAGTTTTAGAAATATTTACAAAATCATACTTATCGTTATATCCATACAGCCAAGTCTTAGCTTTATTCTTTTTAGAAAGAACAGCATTAGGCACGTACTCTTTAATAACGTGTAATAAATTATTTTGATCTTCTTTCTGCAAAACCTTGATTACTAATTTTAACGTTGGTGTCTTTTAAATTTTCTTCTTCTGCATCTATTTTATTTAATATTTCAAAAGCATCAAATATAGCAAGCTTTTTAGTAGCTGCTGCATTTTTTAATCTGTCTGCTGCTAACTCGTCTTCTGGATCGGGCTTTATAATATCCTCTTTTGCAACTTTTATTAACTGCTGTACGGCCCTTCTTCCCGCTTGAACAATTTGTTTTTTTAATTCGTCTGAGTTCATATTTTTAAAGTTATTTGATGATCATACATTCTATAAAGCTTTTGATTATCTACAGTAAACTCATACTCACTATTAGGTTTGAATGATATTTTATCACCATTTTTAACTCCTTTAGATTTTAAGTATTTATTAGCGTACTTTATTTTACCCACCAATGGTTCTTCTGATCCTAATTTTGATATGAATGATTCTTCTTTTGAAATAGGCTGTACAAAGCAATACCTGTCATGGCAAATCCATTGTTTATTTTTTTTATACATAAAAAATTGCTCATCATCTATAAAAAACAAATCATCTTTAAAAAAACTCTTACCACTTTTTTGCCTTCCTTTTATGTCGTTATAATATTTAAAAACATTATGATGAACAAGCAAAGTGTCTCCTGTTTCTATTTCACCTTCATACCCAATAGGTGTTGAAACTACCACTGCTTCTCTGTTTGAATAAATATGGTTTTCTATAGAAGTACTAGTTATTAAATTTACACCATCTATACTTTTGGTGTTATTGTATCTTTTATTATTAATTGGTTTTACTATAAAATAAAAAGGAGATTTCATTAGAAATTTATATTAAACTCAATAACCCAAGGCATATTGTTGTTAAACTCTTTCCAGCAAACTATCTCATCTTCTTTCTTAATCCAAATTCGAATACCTTCTACCTCTTTTTTTATTAAATGAATTTTATGACTACCACCCAGAACAGGTTGCCCTACTATATAGTGCATCGAACTAGATTTATAATCAGCTCCGATTGAAATCTTTCTTATATCCATTGTATTTAATTTAATTAATACAAAGATATAAATAAATTACCTCCCTTGACCCCTGTATTTTTTCTTGTAAGCTGTTTGACTTCTACTGGCATTTTTACTATGAACACCCGGTCTTTTTTTCTTAGGCTTGTCTCTATAAGCGTAAATAATATTACGAGCCATTCTTTTGAATTGATTTAAATTTCTCCGCTCCCCTAGAACCAAAGTATGCTACATAAACGGTAATTAATAAAGATTTAAGAAGATCAACCCAACCGCTATCTACATCAAACCATCCTCCTGTTGAATCCACAAATATTAATATGACCATTGATATTGTCAAAAATATTAAAGCCAGTGGTCTTGTGTTCTTAGAAAGCCACGAATCACTCTGCATGTCACTGGCCCAGCGTTTGGATACTTCTTGCATTTCAATCGTATCCTGCTGTAATAAGGCTAATGCTTTTTCTTTGTCTTCAGCTGGGAGTACTGGGTCTTTTTTAATTAGATTTTTTACCACTCCCATGATACCTTTATCTGGAAGCACTTCTCCAAAAGAATCTATTATAGAAGAACCAGCTCCTGATAAAAACTGACCTACTTTTGTTTCTTTAAATTTTTTCTTTTTACTCATATCACTATATATTTAGTTTTACCATTATCCTTGTAAGCTTTTAAACATCTGCCTCTATTTTCATCTGAACTTACATAAGATACGTGTACCCAATCAGGATTATTGTCATCTCCAAACTCCCAAATCATTTGATCATAGTCTAAGTTTTTTTTAATATAATCAAACATTTCAGCATTTGATTTTATACCAAATGTATCATCAATATCTAGTGCTCTTCCTTGACAATGCTGTGAAGACTCACTACCTCCTATCGCTGTGTTTAGATCAGGAGAACGATAGAAAGAGTTTATCTTGATTGGCCCGCCTACCCACTCACGCAGTGGTTCAAATACATGCTTAGCTACAGCCTCCATATTAGTAAGCTGATACTCGCTAGGTGTATTATCTATATTACGCCTAAGCGCTGTGTTAGATTTTACTCCTTCTTTGTAAGATATATGTTTGCTTATTTTTTTAATAACTGATAAGTTTTAATAATCGTATACACTAAGGTAGCAACTATTAAAAGACCTTGCAAGACTTGATTTATTTCTGCTACGCTAATCACGTATACAGCTACACCAAGTATTGTAGGTTCAAAATCTGACATTATTCCTCAGTAGTTATTTCATCCCAGCTTTGAGTTTCCTCGTTCCAA
>WLWH01000839.1_pt1 | contig 23816 bp, 28 predicted proteins | sample 6712741 | NCBI WGS metagenome assembly WLWH01 (sample SAMN12718694, study PRJNA515312) | sponge metagenome | isolation source: marine sponge | host: Mycale hentscheli | place: New Zealand: South Island, Marlborough, Capsize Point | collected 2003-05-01
AAAGAAAGTCAATAACTCATCCGGTAATAGAACAGCCTAAAAAATTATTATTTGACTACGAAGAAGATGAAGATAGAATTAGTAAGTTAGCTTTAGATAGTGATCCTAATTACCAATATGGTACTTTAGAGGTTATAGCTAACAATACTATTAGTCAAGGAGAAGAAGAGGTAGGAAGTTATTTTGGACCTACAGTATTAGCTTCACAAACACAAAGTGGTAGTGCTAATTTAATATTTGATCAAGGTAATAACTTTTTCTTTCCTCACTTATACAAGTTTGAAAACTCAGAACAAGAAGCATTTAAGTTTAAACCTAGAATAGGGTATAAGGTAAATAATAACTTACCAGGTACAATTTATATAGGTACACCAGCATCTAACGTACCTGTTAGTGGTGAGTATTATACTTTAGCTAATGTAAATAATTTACCTGCTACAAGTACTACAAAAAATTTACACTTTAACACTACTTATACTTCTTATATACCTCAAGGAAACAATATATCTGGTTCTTTATCTCAATTTGATGATAACTGGAAAACTTATATAGATAGTTTATACTGGGAAGATGGTAGAAAAGTAACATTAGATGTAAAGTTCGAACAAAACGAGTATAGAACAATAAAGTTAAACGATATTATCTTTATAAAAGATACTCAGTATAGAATAAACAAAATAAAAGGGTTTAACTTAACAGACGATGATATAGCAACAGTAGAGTTGTTAAAACTTTATCCTGCTTATGTTAATGCACAGGCACCAGCTATAGTACCAACAGTAACTCCAACACCAACACCAACAGGGGTTACTCCAACACCGACAGCTACTCCTACGCCAACGGCTACTCCAACACCAACAGCAACACCTACGGCTACCCCAACACCTACGGCTACTCCAACGGCTACTCCTACTCCGACACCGGATGATACGCCAACACCAACGCCTACGGCAACACCAACTGCTACACCAACTGCTACACCAACAGCAACTCCTACTCCAACACCAACACCGTTGCAGTATAGAACAGCATACTTCCATGCTACTGAAGGAAATGGTGCAGGTAGTAATGCAGCAGCTTGTAATAATTCAACTAGTGTAGCGGTTTACTATACAGCATCAATTGCAAATGTAGCTTCAATAACTACATCAGATAGTATATATACAGACTTTGGTGTAACTAATTTCCAGGGGGGTACACAATGGTACGGTATTAGTAGTACATTAGGTCAATCACAAGCTGATAGAGCATTCTTTATGGTTAACAATGCAGCACCTACTAGTAACATTCAAGCAATATCAGAATGTTTCACTCAAACACCTACACCAACTCCAACACCTACTCCTACTTTAACTCAGGATATTAGAGTAAGAGAATGTAATACTTTAGCTGAATACGATGTAACAGTAAATGGTAGTTCAGGATTGACAGTAGGTCTAGCAGTTAAGTTAACTGGTGGTGGTACTGGTGGTTGTCCAACATTCCAAGGTAGTGAATGTTTTGAGGTAATAGCAGTAACAGGAATTAGCCCTACTTGTGATGTAGTAAGAACAGCAACAACAACAGGAGGTTGTGCAGCAGGATTTGGTGATTGTCCAACACCTACGCCGACACCTACTCCAAGTCCTACACCTGAAGATACTCCTACACCTACACCGACGGCTACACCGACTGCTACGCCAACTCCAACTCCTATAGTTTATGACTATAGAGTAGTAACGAGATGTGATGGTGGTACAAATAATTACCCAGATGGTGTAAGACATACATCAAGTTTATCAACAGGGGCAGCAGTATTAATGCCAGATGGTAACTGTTACGATGTAGCAGATTCATTACCACCAGGTGATCCAACAGATGATGTAGTAACTGTATATGCAGATTGTACAGCTTGTGAGGCAGCTAATCCAACTCCGACACCTACACCTACTCCGACACCTACGCCTACAACTCCTCCAAGTTGTAATGCAATAGACTTAGAGTTTATAGCACAAGGAAGTATAACACCAGTACCATCATTTGCATGTGCTAATTATCAAACGTTCTATATTGACACTACAGACTTCTGTACAGCAACAGCACTAGATAGACAAAGTGATTGTAATAGAGCAGCATTACAAGGATTCTATAACGATGGAACTGAATACAGGTACTGGAATGGATCTACGTTCTCAAATATTTGTACATCAACAGATTGTCCGTAACATATAACTTAAAACCTATTTACTAGTATGGCAACCAAAACATATAATATCGACATTAACGTAAACACTAAGACTCTTGGTCAGTTAGAAGACCAATTGGCTGAGGTTAATGAAGAGTTAAAACAGGTCGATAGAAATAGTGAGGCTTTTAAGAACTTAAGTAAACAAGCTCAGACTTTAAACAAAGAGATAGCTAAAACCAATAAAGAAATAGAAGGTTTTACTATGGAGAAGAAGATAGATGCTGCTAATGGAGCTGCTATGGTATTCTCAGGTACTTTAAATACTGTAGTAGGTAGTTTAGGTTTATTAGGTATAGAGTCAGAAAAGTTTGGTGAGTTTGAAAAGAAAGCTGCATCAGCTATTGCTGCTGGTATAGGTATTAAAGATATGACTGAAGGTCTATCTAAAGTAGGTCCAGCATTTGCTTCAGCAGGTAAGGCTGCAGTTGCATTTGGTAGAACAACCAAAGGAGCATTAATAGCTACAGGAGTAGGAGCATTTGTAGTAATAGTAGGTACCTTAGTAGCTAATTGGGATGCTGTTACTAAAGCTATAAAGAGGTTTGGGGAATCCGTACCATTAGTAGGTCAAGCGTTAACATTCCTTACTAAAGCATTTGATAAAGTAAAAAAATCTTTAAAAGGAGTTACTGAAGCTTTAGGTATAACAATGACTGATGAAGAAAAGTTTCAGCAAAGTCAACGAGAGTCTTTAGAACAAGATATAAGAATAGCTAATGAAAAGCTTGCAATAAGAACTGCTGAAAAAGCATCTCTAAGAGAATTATACAATCTTAAGAAAAGTATTCTTGAACAAGAGATAGCTCTGTTAAAAGATCAAGAAGATAAAGAGGCAGAGTTTCTTGCAAAACGTACAGAGTTAAGAGTATTAGAAGCAGCAGAAAGAACTAGATTACATGAAGAGGAAATGCTTAGAAGGCAAGAAGAAATGGCTTCTATGGATGAGATTAGTACTATTACAGCTCAAAAAGCTACTTCAGATGTTGAGATTACTTCAATGGCAGCTGCTGACATTAACAACATACTTACAAATAAGTTAGCTAAAGATAAAGCAACATCAGATGCATCGGTAGCTATATCAGATGCTGAACAGGAAGAAAAGAGAAAGAATCTTATGCTTACCGGTATTGCTTTAGAGACGTTAAGTAACATAGCTGGTCAAGAAACACAAGCAGGTAAAGCATTAGCATCAGCAGGAGCATTAATAAATACTTATTTAGCAGCTTCAGATGCATTAAAGTCAGTACCGTTTCCATTTAACTTTGTAGCTGCAGCAGCAGTTGTAGCAAATGGTTTAGCTACTGTTAAAAGAATAAATGAAACAGAAGTACCAGGAGAGAGCGGAGGAAGTATGGCGTCGGCATCACCTACTTCTTTTGTTGCTCCTAATACACAAGACTTACAAGCAGCACAATCTGTAGCACCTCAAATAGCTCCAGCAACACCAATGGTACAGGCTTATGTGGTAGCAGGAGACACTAGATCAGCTGATGAAGCAGAAGCAAAAATACAAACTAGGAGAACCTTTGGGTCCTAAAACTATTTAATAATATGAAAATTGTAGAATTACTTATAGACGAATTAGATAAATTATCAGGCTTTGATGCTGTAGCGTTAGTAGAACAACCAGCTATTGAATCAGATTTTTATGCATTCAAAAATCAAGACTTAGAAGACATAATTACTTTTGAGTTGATTAAACAAGCAATGTCAGAAAACTTTGAAGGTTTTGATAACCACCCAACAGAGTCTTATTCTAACCATGATTTACACTTTGACGTCTCTGTAATTAAAACAGAAGAAGGTAATAAGTATGTTATTAATGGAGAGTTAACACCAGACTTACATTTAGTTACCGGTAATACCTATTGTTTCGATCAAAGTAATACTACTAACGACACACACAATATAAGAATCAGTCTTACTAAAGACGGTACTTGGGGTGGAGGAAAAGAATTTAACAAGGGTGTAGCTGTTATGGGTGATAAGTTATACTTACAAATAACTGACTCTACTCCAAAAGAATTGTACTACTACTGTATTAATCATGCAGGTATGGCTAATGATGCAAGAATATATGTAGATACAGAGCAAAGAGAAAACTTTGCAAGCTATACAGACTATCCTCAAGCAGCAACTAATAATGCTAAAAGAGCATTAAAGTATGCAGAAAAAGAAGGTTGGGGATCTTGTGGTACACAAGTAGGTAAAGCTAGAGCTAATCAATTAGCAAAAAGAGAGCCTATCTCTGAAGATACAGTAGCAAGAATGGCATCATTTGAAAGACACAGAAGAAATTCAGACACTCCTTATGGTGAAGGATGTGGTAAATTAATGTGGGATGCATGGGGTGGAGATGCAGGTATAGCATGGGCTCAGAGAAAGTTAAAACAAATTCGTAAAGAAGAACAGTCAAAGCAAAATATCTTTCAGGAGAGCTTCTCTATTACAGGTAAAAACGATGCATATAAGTTTGCTTTAGATACAGATCAAATGAGAGTTACAGGTGCATTAATGGTACCGGACAAGCTTATAAAAAGATACGATCAAGAAGGTAATGAATACTTCGTTTATTTTTCTAAAAATACAATCAAGCAGATAGCTGATAAGATGATGAAGAATAAATTACTAGATAAAATGAATTTAGAACATGATCCAAACCAACCGGTAGAAGGTTTTATGACCGAAACGTGGATTGTTGAAGATGGTATGAAAGATAAATCTAGATCTTATGGTTTTGATTTCCCAGAAGGAACATGGGTTGGTACTTACCAAATAGAGAATGAAGACATATGGGAGTTAGTAAAAAATAAAACAGTAAAGGGTTTCAGTATAGAAGGTTTCTTTTCAGATAAACTAATACAAGCTAAAAAAGCTTAATATATATATATATATGAACCCATATACAACTACTGAGTACCAATTAGCAGGATTCTTTTCCTCTGGTTCAATAGGATTTTTACACTTTCAAGATTTTATAATGGCAATACTTTTAGGTTTCTTCGGAGCTTTAGGAGCATGGTGCTTCCAACGTGTTGTAAATAAAATAAAAAAGGGTAAAAACTAACAAAACCTTTTCGTCCGTAACATTGTCTTTACCCCTTCTTTTAAAAAGTACACATAACTATTTGAACAGCATAACTAGTTAGTACTTTTTTTGCTAGAGTGTATAAATCTAGTTGTATGATGGTAGTTTAAAATTGGATTAAGTCTTTTAATCCATTTCTTTTCTGCATCTAATCTATCTCTTTTATCTTTTTGTTCTTCTAAAACAAACCAAGTTATTATTTTAGCTCCTTTATAACCTACATTACCTGGTTGTTTACCTTTATGTTGTAAAACTCTAGAATAAATCTTATCTGAAGCTCCTACATATAATCCTTTAGTGGTAATAAGTAAGTAAACTCCTTTTCTTTGTCTCTTCCAATAATCTTTCTGAGCTTTATAAGCAATTACATTCCACCTTTTAGGGTTATCTTTCCTCCATTTAGCTGAGGTATGTTTAGTCATCTTGTTATAGTGACATTTTCTACAGTAGGTATAAGTATACTTTTTTAAAGTTCTTTTGTTTGTAATTGTATAAAAGTCTTCAATTGGTAACTCTTTACTACACTTAGTACATTCTCTAGTATTCATCTGGACTGAGATTATGATCGTTTGCTATCTTAACAACGATGTCGTATTGACCTATTGTTAACGTATCATAACCATTGTTCAGTAAGTTTTCTAAGAAAGAAGTATTACTATTATTAGCTTTCTGTAATTGTATAAGCTTATTAATTAACTTACTATCTTTACTAACTAACTTTACTTCTTTATTTGTATTAACTACTTCTTTAGTACTATCTAAACTATCTTTTAACTGTTTAATTATACCTTCTATAGTAGTTAACTTGTTAAGTATTGTTTCTTTGTTCATATTATTCTTTTTGGTTAAACATTTATTTATATATTATAATATAGCTAGTAAAAACCAAACCGCCAAAAAAAACATAAGAAAAATATACCTTTTTCCGAATAATATACCAAATACATAGGTTTTAGTACGGATTCCATAAAAATATGAAAATAGTTGATTCTTTGAGTAAAATTCCTTACCTTATTGGTAATAAGTGTATAATTATATATAAAGAAGAGTATGAGTAGAGATAAAGAGGATAGAGAGTTAACTTGGAAAGAGTTTGAAGAAAGACTAGATACAGTCTTTGAAGAAATAAAAAACCTTATAGAGGATACCTATGGCAAGAAGTAAAGAAACAATTTTTATACAAATGGCATCTTATAGAGACCCTGAACTAGGTCCTACTTTAGATGACTTACTTAAACAAGCACAACAACCAGATAACTTACACATATGTATTTGTTTTCAGTATAGTAAAGAAGATAATTTCAACTCAGACATAGATAAGTATAGAGACGATAAAAGGTTTACTATTATAGATGTTGAGTATACAGAAACTAAAGGTACTTGTTGGGCTAGAAATAGAATACAACAAGAATACAAAGGAGAAACTTATACATTACAATTAGATAGTCACCATAGATTTGTAAAGAACTGGGATACTAAGGTTAAGAAAATGTATAACAAGTTAAAAAAAGAAGGTTATAATCCTTTATTAACTGCTTACATTCCTAGTTATAATCCAGCTAACGATCCAGCAGAAAGAATAAATGAACCATGGGAGTTAGCATTTGATAGGTTTATACCAGAAGGAGCTATATTCTTTATGCCACAAACAATGCATGATAAAGATAAACCTCAGCTAGGTAGATTCTTTTCAGCACATTTTGCATTTACTGAAGGAGAGTTTTGTACTAAAGTACCTCATGACCCTAATTATTATTTTCATGGTGAAGAAATTAGTTTAGCTGTTAGAGCTTATACACATGGTTATGATATCTTTTACCCTAATGAAGTTATAGCTTGGCATGAATATACTAGAGTTGGTAGAACTAAACATTGGGATGATGATAAGACTTGGGTAGATAAAAATAATGCAAGTCATGCAAGAAACAGACAGCTGTTAGGAGTAGATGGAGAAGTATGCAGTCCATGTAATAAAAAGACTTTTAAAAAGTACGGTTTAGGTACAGTAAGAACTCTAGAAGATTATGAATTATTTGCAGGTGTTAGGTTCTCAGATAGATCTGTAACACAAAGAGTATTAGATAAGGTACCACCACCAGGTAGTAAGTATGATGAATTCTTCCAAAAGTTTAAACATTGTATAGATCAGTACGACGACACGTTTACTCACGATGACTATAATTTTATAGCTATAATTTTACACGATAAACAAGGTAAAGAATTATACAGAAGAGATCTTACAGAGGATAACATAAAAGGTTATAGAGCATCACAAGATGGTTGGTGGAAGATATGGGTTGAGTATAATGGACCTATTCCACATAAATGGATAGTATGGCCTCATAGTAAGAAAAAAGGATGGGTAGAATATAGAGAAGGAATACTTGCCGATGCACAATCTTAGTTTTTATGGTTCTCACAATGCTGCAGTAGTACTTGAGAAAGATGGAGAGATATTAGAAGTTATAGAAATAGAAAGATTACTTAATCTAAAGAACCAAGGACTTGCTCAATACCTAACTGCTAGAAATAGAGAGTTTATAGTTAACTCAATAAAAAATTATTTTGGAGTTGAGAAATACGATACAGTGTTATTTCAAAACACAGATACAAACCACAACAACAAGTTATACCACTACCAAAAATACTTTCCAGCTAACAATTACATAGAATGCAAGCACCATGAATCTCATGCTGCAGGAAGTTTTTATCAATCCAACCACACTAAAGCTTTAATTTTATCTTACGATGGAGGAGGTAATGACGGCTTTTTTAACATTTATTTAGCTGATAGGAAAAAAGGAGTAGAGCTTATAGATAGTGTAGATGTTAATTTAGGAGTTGGTTATAGTATGTTTGGTAACATATGCAAACAAATTAAAAAAGAATACTACGAGATACAAGGTAATCTTACTTACTCAGGTAAACTTATGGGTTTAGCTGGTTATGGTAAAGTTAGATCAGAATGGTTTAGAGATTTTATAGATTGGTATTCACTACCAGTTAAAGATGTTTATAAAGATAACTTTTTTAAAATGATTAAGTCTTTAGGTATACAGTTAGACGATAAAAAAGAAGCATCAGAAGAAGATAGTAAAGATATTGCAGCTACAAGTCAATATGCTTTTGAAACAGTAGTTTACGATATTCTTAAACCTTACTTGGATAAATTCAATTATCCACTACATATAACTGGAGGAAGTGGGTTAAATGTACTACTTAACACTAAATTGTCTGAATATAGAGAAGTATTTGTTAGTCCTAATCCTTCTGATTGCGGTTTAGCAGTAGGTATGATGTTAAATTACCTTAAACCTGAAAAAGCTATAGATATTACTTATAGTGGTATAGAAGTTCTTGATAAGCTTACACTACCAAGTATAGTAGAAAGTAGGAACAGTTTGAAATATACTCCAGAACAAATGGCTGAATATTTAAAACAAGGACAAATAATAGGAGTTGTTAGAGGTAAATCAGAACATGGACCAAGAGCATTAGGTAATAGATCAATATTATGTGATCCATCTATACCAGAAATGAAAGATACACTTAACTCTAAAGTAAAACATAGAGAGTTTTATAGACCTTTTGCACCTGTGGTAAGACTTGAAGATGTCAATAAATACTTTGAATGGGATAAAGAAAGTAGGTGGATGAGTTTTTGTCCTAAAGTTAAGGTAGATAATTTACCTTCTATAACACATGTAGACAATACAGCAAGAGTACAAACGGTAACTAAAGAACAAAATGCATTTTTATACGAACTATTAGGACATATACCAGTATTATTAAATACTTCTTTTAACGTACAAGGTAAACCACTAGTAAGTACCTATAGTCAAGCATTACAGGTATTAGATAACACACAAATGGATAAAATTTTATTAGAAGATTATTTTATATGGTAACATTAGTAACAGGTTTATGGGATTTAAAAAGAGGTGAATTAGGTAATAACTTTACTAGAGGTTATGACCATTATTTAGAATGCTTTGAAAAATTACTTAAGTTAGACGTTAACCTAATTGTATTTGGTGATAAAGAGTTAGAAGAGTTTGTAAACAAACGCAGAGACACTAATATACAGTTCATATACAGAGAGTTAGATTGGTTTGAGAATGAGTTCTTTAATACCATACAGGAATTAAGACAAGATGATGATTGGTATAGTCAAGTAGGTTGGTTAGCTGAATCACCACAAGCTAAATTAGAATATTATAACCCAGTGGTTATGTCTAAGATGATGCTACTGCATGATGCTAAGTTATTAGATAATTTTAACAGTGACTATATGTATTGGATAGATGCTGGTTTAGCTAATACAGTAAACCTAGATACATACGTAAATAATAACACATTAAATACAATAAGTAATAAATTAAAAGACTTCTTATTTGTTACATACCCTTATGATACAATTACTGAAATACACGGTTTTAAATACCCAGACATAAACAAATATGCTGGAGAAGAAGTAAAATTAGTAGGAAGAGGAGGATTCTTTGGTGGTAAAAAGAGCATTATTAACACAGTAATGAATGAGTACTATAGACTTGTAGAAAATACTTTAACAGCAGGTTATATGGGCACAGAAGAAAGTATCTTTGCTATTATGCTTTATAAATTACCAGATATTATTTCTTACCATATGATAGAAGAAAATGGTTTACTATATAAAGTATTTCAAGATGCAATAGATAATAAAACTATAATACAAAAAAACAAACATAAAGATAAAATAGAGAACACAGGACTCTATGTAATAACGTTTAACTCTCCTAATCAATTCGAAACTCTTATAAAGAGTATAGAACAATATGATAAGACTTTGTTAGATACAAAGAAATACTTATTAGATAACTCTACGGACGATAGTACAAAAGTGAAATACGTAGAATTGTGTGAAAAGTACGATTTCGAAATGATAGGTACTGGAGAAAATATAGGCATATGTGGTGGAAGACAGTATATAGCTGAACATTTCGATAAAACAGACTTAGATAGTTATTTCTTTTTTGAAGATGACATGTTCTTTTACAACGGTAAAGAAAATACTTGTAGAAATGGATTCAATAGATACTTTGACAATTTTTTTACTAAAATAAAAGAAATAGTAAACGAAGAAGGTTTTGACTTTATAAAATTAAACTTTAGTGAGTTTTTTGGTGATAACCAGCATCAATGGTCTTGGCATAACTTACCTCAAGATAAAAGAGATAAGTTCTTCCCAGGTATAACTGAAAAACCATTTACTAAATACAACAACATTAAAAGCTTTAACGGTATACCTTATGCAACAGGTGAGGTTTATTATTGCAATTGGCCTCAACTTGTAACAAGAGAGGGTAACCGTAAATTATTTTTAGAGACAACTTGGGAATATCCGTACGAACAAACATGGATGTCGTTTATTTACCAAAAGACTAGAGAAGGTTATATAAAACCAGGAATTTTGTTGGCAACACCGACAGAGCATGATAGATTCGAACATTATGATGCTGATTTACGTAGAGAAAACTAAATATATATTCTATTTAGGGTTCAGCCTATTTATTTTTATAGGAAATTACTTTTAACCCTAAAAATCTTTTAATATGAACAAAGATCAATTAAAGGAGCTTGTAAAAAAGTATTTTTCACTAACCGAAATGACTGAAACGGAAAACTCTTCAGAGGAAAATCAAAACTTTGATTCAGCTACTTTAGTAGACGGAACAAAAATTACAAACAAGAAGGACTCTTCTTTCGCTGTTGGTGATGAATTGTACGTTATTACAGAAGCAGGAGAAGAAGTATTGGCTCCATCTGGCGAACATACTACCGAAAGTGGTATAACTGTAACAGTAGACGGTGAAGGAAAAATAACTGGAATAGCTCGTCCAGACGGAGATGATTCTGGTTCATTAGCAGAACACGAAGAAGAGATGAAGGACCTTGATAAAGGCCCTGCTAAAGTTCTTCAAACAGAAGCTACTGAATTATCAGAAGATTCAACAAAAGAGGTTAAGTTAGAAGAAGATGAGATCGATATGGACATGCATCCTGAAGAGGAAGCTATGGACATTAAAGAAGAAATCATTGAAGCTATCATGACTGAAGTAGGCCCTGCAATAGAGGAACTACGCAAAAAAATGACTGAGCACGAAGATATGTTGACAGAACACGAGGAAAAAATGACAGAGTACATGAGTGCTCCATCATCTAAACCGACTGCAGAATCAAGATATGCTAAGTCTAGAAATAACTTCGAAAAACCTAAAGCAGTGTACAATCAAAAGAGGTACGAAAAAGCTTTATTTAAATTAACAAACTCTAAAAATCAATAATTATGGCACTAGATGTATCAGCATTAAATGACTTTAATAATGAGTTAGCAGGTAAATTAGTCTTAGACTCAGTTTATACTGGTAACACAGCAGAGTACGTTAGCGTTCAGGAAGGCATCAAATTTCAAGAGCCTCTTAATCTTGTATCAGTAGCACCTTACTTCCAAGGAGGTAACGCCGTTTCAACTGCTTCAGGATCAGCTGACTTTACTCAAAGGAACATAACAGTTACTAAAAGAACTGCTTATGACGCATGGAACTTGCAACTTCTTACAGAGAAGTATACAGGTAAAGCTTTCTTACCAGAAGGCTCTTACGAAGACACAATGACAATCTTAACAGAGATGTCAAGTGATCTAGTAAAAAAATCACAACAAAATAACGATGACTTCTTATGGAACTCAATTAGTGGATCTACATTCGCTAACTCTACAGTAACACCACAAGCAGATGGATTCAAGAAATTAATTTCAGGATCTACTTCAGGTGTAAATGTAGCAACAGGTATTGGAGCAGATGCAATTGTAGCAGTTACAGCATACTCTCAGATAGCTAAAATGTTAGAATCAGTAGATGTAAACGTACTAGATGCTCCAGACTTAACAGTATGGTGTGGTACTTCAGTATTCCAAAGAATAATTCACGGATTAACTACTCAAAACTTATTCCACTTCGATCCTACAACAGTAGCAACAAGAGGAGGTTTTTATGAAGTCCCATTACCAGGATATCCAAATATTAAAATAATTGGAACTTATGGTTTAAGATCTTCAGAAAGAGTAATAATCGGCCCAGCATCTGATATGGTAGTAGGAACAGATTTATCTTCTGATACTACAAACTTTCAAATGTGGTACGATATCAATGGAGACGCATTGAAATATAGATTAAGAAACAAGTTAGGAGTTCAAGTTGGACACCCGCAATACTTTGTTTCAAATGATCAAGCGTAAGTAGAAGCTTTATACAGTATATGGGGTTTTAATTAACCCCTAATACTTTTTTTTAACCTTTTAAAAATAACATTATGGCATGTAATTTAAGTAGCGGATTTTCTTTAGGATGTCGTGACAATATTGGTGGAATAAAAAACTTATATATATTATCTGGATCAGTATCTAGTGTTACAGCATCATCTGGTGCAATTAGTAACATAGCAGGTACAGGTACTTTCTTTAAGTTTGAGCTACCAAGAAACGTCGGTGACTTTACAGAGACTCCAACACCAAGTTTAGAAAACGGAACAGTTTTTTATTCTCAGGTAACAAATTTAGCTATGCATAAGTTACAAGCTTCTATAAGAAATCAAGTAAAAGTATTAGTTCAAAACCCTGATCTAAAGATTGTTGTTGAAACAAACAACGGTACAGATGATTATGTAGGACAATTCTTTTATGTAGGAAGATACAGAGGAAGCACTGTAACAGGTGGAACAGGTGGAACCGGGACGGCAATGGGTGATGCAAATCAATATGCATTAACTTTTGAAGCAATGGAACCTAACCCAGCAGAAGAGATTACCACTACTGGTAATTTAACTGATGCGTTAACTACTATCACAGTTAGCTAAACTGAATAAGAATAAGGGTTGGTTTAACTATCAACCCCTATTTTTTTAATTTAAAGATATGTTAAACATATACCCTACTCAAGCAACAGGAAGTGTTGCAATATGGCCAGCAACTGGTAGTCGTACTGGTGCTAACTATAAACTAGAGCTAATTAATGACATGAATATGAATTCATCGTCATTTTCTTTGTCTCTAACAAACACTCCTAATAACCTAAGTGAGTATATGCAGTTAGATTATCTTTCAGGCTCTGCAGGTATACCAAGTGCTAGCGGTTTATATAGTTATAACCTAAAAGCAGATATAGCAGCAGGACAATTAAAATGGACTGAAGCTTCTAATTTATGGACAGCTATTCAAAGTCAATGGACTAACGTTACAACAGCAAGTGGAATATTTGAAACAATAGACAGTGGTAGAGCATTTGTATATGGAACTAATGATCCAGAGTTTACAGAAAACATTACCTCAAATGAAAATGGTACATATATAACTTACTATTCATAAAATGGCAGATAAAAATAAATTTAATTTTACAAAAATTAATAACTCCAAGTTAAGAGAGTTTAACCATAAGGAGTATAAAAAAGATAAAAACGAGAAGTTCGTAAAAAATGGAGACGATAATATGTTTCCACAACACTTAATTGAAATGTATAATAAAAGTTCTGTTAACGCAGCTTGTATTAATGCTATAGTTGAAGGTATTATAGGACAAGGGTTAACAGCTAACGATGAAGCATACATAGAGAGAGCAAATTCAGCTGGTGAAAGTTGGAATGACATATTCACTAAATGTTCTCTAGATTTTAAACTCCACGGTTCGTTCGCCATGGAAATAGTTTACAGTAATGACAGAACTAGGCTAGAAGCTTATCATGTTGACTTTAGTTATCTAAGAGCTAAAGAAAAGAATAAGTACGGCCACATCCCTGGTTATTTTATCTCAGAAGAATGGGACAGAAAAAATAGATTTTCAGGTATTGTTTATAAAAGCGAGGATAATATGGACTATCTGCCAGTATACAATCCCGAGAAAAAACAAGAAGAACCTCATCAAATCTATGTTCACAGAGACTACAGACCAGGGCAATCTTACTATCCTCTACCGGATTACGTAGGAGCATTAAGAATTATCGAACTAGATACTTCTATTGATGACTTTCACGTAAACAATATTAAGAATGGTTTAGCACCATCACTTAGTATTACCACTTTTACAAATGGTACTCCGGATCAATTAAGAGAGATAGAACAACAACTATTAGCAAATTATGGTGGTACTAACAATGCAGGTTCACTTATGTACATTGACGTACCAGAAAAAGAAATGGCACCAGTCATAACTCCAATACCTCAAAATGGAGCTGATGGGTACTATACTACCATAAATGATTTAGTAATGCAGAAGATTTTAACTGCACACAGAATTACTAGTCCAATGCTATTAGGTATCAAAACAGAAGGTCAACTTGGTGGAAGAGCAGAGTTAATAGATGCTAATTTATTATTTATGAATTTAGTTATCTTACCTTTCCAGCAAGACCTATTAGGTTGTTTTGAAATGATAATGTCATTTAACTATCCTGATGTAGTGTTAGGTATAGAGCAAAAAAGATTACTAGAAGATGGAGAGCAGGATGAAGAAGTAATCGTTGGAACAGACACAACAGATGCAGAAGAAGTAGCAGTAAGTGATGAAAACATCACAGATACTGACACAGAAGGTGAACCTTTATTAGCTTAAATCTATTTAATAGTATGACAACCACCTTTTTAATTTCAGAAGCAAAAATAAGAAGCTTTACTAGCTTGAATGATGCAGTTGATTCAGCACTTATCAAGAACTGTATAAGAACAGCTCAAGATGTATGGCTACAAAATATAATTGGTACCGTACTTTACAATAAACTTATATCTGATGTTGATGCAGGTACGTTGACAGGTAACTATAAAGGATTAGTAGATAACTACATACAAGACTTTTTATTGTATGCAGCTTATTACGAAACTTTAGAAGAAATTTACCTAAGACCAAGAAACAATGGTTTACTAAGACCTAATGGAGGAGAGAACTCTGACCCAGTTGAAAGAGATCTTTATGATATGAAAAGACAAAGTCTTAGAAACAAAATGGACTACTACAGTCAAAGACTAACAGAATACATCTTAGAGGAAGATAATCTATTCCCAGAGTTATCACAAGATACTAAATTATACCAACAACTACCAGACTATACTAATAAGTATAAAAATCCATTTGTGATGAGAGGTAGTTATTATTTAGATTTTGCAAGAGAGTACGGAATTAGAACATACGATACAAGATACAAACAATACCCTCAATAATGGCAGCAGATTTTAACTTAACCAATCAATACATATCAGCAAGTTTTGACAACCTTATGCAAGACTCTGGTAGTATACCAGTTAATGGATTAGGAACACAAATTAATAACCTAACAGTTACTTCTTCTTATGCAACAACAGCATCTTATGCTTTAAATTCAGAAGCACAAGTAAGTGCATCTTACGCAAATAGAGCAGGTGTAGCAGATGCAGTAAGTGGTAGTAATGTAGTAGGTAACGTTGCAACAGCTTCATTTGCATTAACAGCTGCATCAGTAACAGGAACAATAACATCAGCTTCTTATGCAATTAGTTCTTCACAAGCAGAATTAGCTAAGAATGCAACTAATGCTACCTCAGCATCACATGCTATTATAGCTAACAGTGCTTTAACAGCAACTTCTGCAAGTCATGCATTAGCAAGTAATACCTCAATAAGTGCTTCACATGCTTTACAGTCAAATAATGCTACAACTGCAACTACAGCAACGACAGCATCTTATGTAACTACAGCTCAAACAGCATCTTATGTAGCAGCAGCAAATATAGACGGAACAGTAGCAACAGCAACTAGTGCATCACATGCATTAAGAGCTGATATAAGTGATAATGTAGCTTCTACTGCAAGATTAAATGTAACAGATATAACTGCAAGTAATGCAACATTTACTTCAGCTTCAATTGGGTATTTAAAAACAGTAACAGGTTCAGCAACAATAATAGGAGATGAGTACATTATTTTAAATGCTGATTCACCAACTAAAAGGTTTGCTGGAATAAAAGTATACGACAGTGGATCTGGTTTAACAGGATCGTTTGAATGGGATAGTATAGATGATAACTGGATACAAGTCGAAACAGGAGGAACATCAGCAGGTATGCTTACAGGTATATCTGGTAGTAAAGGCTCAGAAGCTTATCCTTCTAACAATACAATATTAAAAGGTACAGGTAACCATACAGTACAAAATTCTATTATAACAGATAATGGATCAACAGTAACTGTAGCAGGTATTGTATCAGCATCAACATTTTTTGGTGATGGTTCAGGTTTAACAAATATTTTTCCAGCCTCATCTTCTTATGCAATAAGTGCATCACATGCAGTTAATGCCAATACAGCAACAAGTGCTTCATTTGCTACAACAGCTTCTTTTGCACTAAATACTAATGTAGATTCAGGATCATGGGATGGACAATTTACAGGTGATGCATCTATAACTGGTAGTTTAATCGTTAGTAGAAGTAGTGGTCAAGCACTAACTTCAGATGGTAACTTTACTGCTAACTTATTTACACCTTCAGCATTTACAGAACATCAAATACTTACAGCACCATCGTTTACTAAAACAGCAGGTGTAACCAAACCATTTACGGTCAACCAGATGGTTTACCAAGACTTTGCATTTGGTTCAGGTTATTATGAAAATACCTGGATGATATCTCAGTGGGATAGTGGAGGTTTCAACTACGGTAGTGATATGTTAATGGGTGGTACAAGAATAAATGCTAGCTTAGTTGCAAGTGGAAGTGGTACAGCAGCACAAAAAACTGCAGCATTCTCTGTATTAGACGATACATTTAATAGTGGGGATGGAGTAGCAGATGCAGTAGCAAGATATTATGGTAGAACGATGGAGCTTGGTTTATATAACAGTGAAGTCATTGTTGTAGGTAACAACTTACAAAACCCTGTTGGGTACACGACTGAAAATCTTCACTTAACTGCTGAAGATCAAGTAATAATTGGTTCAGCACAAGGTACATCTTACTCCTATAAAGGAGGCACAAGAGCATGGGACGGAACTGGTAAACCTACTAAAGATATAAAGTTTTACTATACAGGATCAGCTAGCTTTATACAGACAGGTTCAGCAACTGGACCAGCAGTACAAATAACTGGTTCGTTAAACATAACAGGAAGTGGTAGAAATGAATCTACAATAGTAGGTAACATTAAACAATCATTCCCATCACCAGGTAATAATAACTCAGTAGGTTTAGCAGAATTAACTGGTACCAATACAATAAATGGTAAAAACTATACCAATAAAAACTTCTTTGTAGCAGACTTTAATACATTTGGAGAAAGCTTTAGAGATTATTTCTCAATAGAATACTATGATGGTTTTGCTTACAACTACGGAACAGAGTTTAACATAAACGGTAAGAAATCAAGATTAGGTTTAGTAGTTTCAGGTTCAGGAACAGGTAGAACTGGTGAAATAGCAGTAGCAGATAATCATGACGGTACTGGTCAGTTAAATTTATTAGCTGGAGATCAGGTAGACCTTAACATAACAGCAGGTAATAAAGGTGTTACAGTTACAGGTGCAGTACTTGGAACTATAACTACACTTGGAATATCTTCTAATACAGCATCTTTAGATTTTCAAGATGGTGATGCATATATCTTAAACCTAGTATCTGGTTCTGATACACATTTAACTGCAACTAATCAATTTACTACTGGATGTCAAACAGTATCAGTAAGAGTTAATCAACCAGGAACAGGACATGGAACAGTATCATTTAGTCCAGACTTTAAGTTTGCAGGAGGAACAGCTCCAACAGCAACTGCTACTTCAAATGCAGAAGACATACTTACATTCCAAGTATACGCAGGAACAAACGTTTACGGAACAGCAGCATTAAATTTAAGTTAACATGGGATTAGTTAAACCATTTGCCTTCATGGGGTCATCAGCAGCAGGTGAACTAGTCAATGACGGTTTAGTTCTTTACCTAGATGCAGGAGATACAGCAAGTTACCCAGGAACAGGAACTACATGGACTGATTTAAGTAGTACTGCTCAAAACTTTACTCTTAATGGATCACCAACTCCTGTTCATACATCAGGTGACCAAGGGTACTTTACTATGGACGGTAGTAGTACGTACTTTGAAAATCCAGTTTCTAATGCTTATATTACACCTGCATCTTCATCAGTAGAGTGGACTATAGAAACTATTTCAGAAAGTGATACACTATCAGGCTATAGGGGTTTGGCAACAGTATGGCATAGTGGTGTTAATCAAGTATGGTGGCATGGTTTATCAGGAGCAACATCAGGAGGTATACACTGGGCATTAAGAGAAGATCCAGCACAAGGTGGTTCTTCACAATTTTATAACAGTTCAGCTATATATTCTCTTAACACACTAACCCATATGATATGGAAAGTAAATTATACTGCTAAAACATTAAACTGCTGGTTAAACGGTACTCAAGTTATTACAGATGATGCAATAACAGTAGATAGTATGGATACAGCAGGATCAGATTCTTACTTACAGATAGGTAAACAAAATTCAGGTAACTACTGGAGTGGTAAAATAGCAGTAGTAAGAATATATAACGAGTATGGATTTAGTACAGAAAATGCAGAACAGAATTACGATTACTGGAAAAATACAAGAGGATACGCAATTTAACATTTATTAATTATGAAAACATATACAAGAGAAGAACTTACAAACTTAACATCAGATCAATTTAATGCTCTATCTAAAGCAGAACAAGATGATGTAAGATCACAAGGTAGAGCTTTTTTAGCTGCTGACCAAGGTGACTTAGCATAATATTTAATTCCCATGATTAAATAAAAAAGGATTACTTTCCAAGTTTCAGCCATGGTACAATTCCTTTTTATAGAGCCTCTATGGCTCTTTTTTTTTCTTTTATGGTAAAAGTTGGATAGTTATAATAAAGTTCTTATTTTATAATAAACAATGAAGGAAGATCAAAAAAGAAGAATAGTTACAGAAGAAATTGGTAACATTTACGAACAATTAGTAATTAATTGCAAAAAGACTTGTGGTGCAGGGTACAACAAATGGGGTGAAGACTTATTAGCTATGTGTGTTGAAATGTTTTTAGAAAAGAAAACAGACTACATATACAAAGTTTACACAGATGGTAAGTTAGAAAACTTCTTAACATTTATGATGAGCTTTCAGTTAAAGTCTAGTACCACAAGGTTTTTTCATAGGTATAGAAAGCATATGGCTAATAATAGAGAGCTGTATGATAACCTATCAGTAGATCAAGATAGAGTAGCTAGAAATACTGCCTTTGAAGATGAACAGTCAGAAGTTTACACTTGTATGAAGAAGGTAATAGATAAGTTAAACCCTTATGAAAAGATGTTAGTTAATGAAATAATGATAGAAGGAGCAAGATACAATACAACATCAGAGAAGTATAAGATTAATTACCATTCATTAAAAGGTGACTATAAAAAAGTTCAAATGAAAATAAAAAAATTATGCAAACACCTTATATAATATCTCTAATAGTTAACATAGGACTAATTATGTTAGTTCTCTCGTTAGTTTATCCTCGTTTAATAGCAAGATATAGGAGAAAGAAGAGACAAGGAGAGATACAAGAATACAATAGAGTAAAACGATATGTCAATGAATATTTAGATTCGTTAAGAACTGATGACAATTGATCTATTTAATTTAATAGGATTAGCTTACCTATCAAATATGGTAGTAAGTGAATTTAAACCTATACAACCGGCAAAAGAGAAGGTAGTCGAGTTTCTTTATACACATTTACCTCCCTTTTCGACACTTCTAACGTGCAGCAAATGTCTGGCTTTTTGGTTAGGTCTGTTTATATACGTAGACATTTTCCATGCTGCACTTGCCGGTCTTATGGGTTATTTAGTTAAACACTTAATTGATAGAATTAATTTCTGGTATGAGTGAATGGTTATTAAATGATTTCCCTAAGTATCAAGGTAAGACCTTACGTAGTGATGTAAAAGATGCTTATACTAAAGCAGAGACGATTATTTCCGGTGTAGTTACATTGCCTGATTGTGATTGTCAATACGGTTCATATCAAAATAAAATAAACAAGTTGTACGAAGAATGGGTTATAAAAAATTCAAAGTAAAAAGAGGAGATTATATATCTGATGGTTATATAAAAGATATAGAACACTACCTATATAATGACTTACCAATAGATGAGTTTTATGAAGATACTACTATATCAAAGTTTAATCAAAGAGTTATAGAAAATCTACTATACAAAGGAGAGAAGTATGCTAGATTAAAACATGAAAGAGATCATATAGTATTTACCAGCTTTGGTAGATGTATAAACACTCATTTGGTTAAACAGTTTGCTATGAGGATATCAGCTCAGACTTTTCACTTATATGTAACAGGTAAGAAGATAAACGTACCAAAGATATTTAAACAACAGGGTTGGGATTATGACTTTGATCAAATTAAAAACAGGTATATAAAAAATAAATGGAAGTATCAAGACACTTCTAAATATAGTTATTATGCAGGTAAAGCTAAAGAAAAAAGAACTAAATATAAGTGAGGGTTTATTCACTAGTGTAGTTTATATAAAAGGAGAAAATATACCTCTTGAAGTAGGTAGAGAAGTTACTAAGTTTCTAAAAAACTTTCATTAAAAGTTGTTGTTTCGGTATTTTCTGCCTATCTTATATATAATAACCAAAAAGTATAAGATATGAAAATAGCAATAAGTGGAGCTCAATCTACTGGTAAGACAACCTTACTAAACTCAATTAAAAAAGACTTTCGAAGAAATGGTATGTTACCAAAGTATACATTCTTTGACGAGTTAACAAGAAAGATTCACCAAGAAGGTATAAAGATAAATGAGGATGGAGATGATCTGACTCAACTTCTTACATTAAACGTTCACGTAAATAATATAGTTTATAATAACTTTGTCAGTGATAGAAGTATTATAGATGCAGTTTGTTATACACATTACTTATATTCAGAAGATAAGGTAAGTGAATGGGTAATGACTTATGCAACTAATGTAATGAAGCAGATAGTGTTTCTCTATGATAGAATTTATTATCTACCAAACGAACTACCGATTAAAGATGATGGGGTAAGGAGTAATGATGAAACGTTTAGAGACGATATAGTAGAGTTATTTGAATACTATATAGACGAATATAACTTACCGGTAATTAAATTAACAGGTACGGTAGCAGAAAGAACTAACCAATTTTATAATACATTATGAACATAGATACATTAAAATACTTTAACGAAGCAAACGAATATTGGACTGAAAAAGGTTACAATAAAGCAGATAATTGTGCAGTCATCAACTATAAGGATAAGTGTTGGTGTTGGATAAGAGAGAGTAAAGACGATAGTAGTCATGTACATATTAGTAGATTCGTATCAGATGAAAAGAAGAAAGGTTTAGGTAGTAAGATGATTTATATATTGAAGGATGGATATACTAGCATTTCAGCATGGGTTAAACCAGAGTTATTTTCTTTTTATACTAAACATGACTTTGTAGTTCAAGATGATAGTATGGATGAGTACGGGTATTATTACTTAACGTTTGATAAGTTAGGTAGATAGGCACGGCGCAAATTTAATTTATATTATGCATAAAATATATTATTATAAAGAATATCCTAACAGACCAAATGGTTATGTAGGTGTTAGTAGTGGTTTAGACCATAGACATTATTACCATTGTTGGTCTACCGGTGTATCACTGTCTTACCCTATAGTTCTTGAAAGTTGTGATAATGTATATGAAGCAGAAAGAATAGAGAAGAGATACAAAAAAAAGTACAACTGTGAAGATAATAGAGATAGCTATACAAAGACATTAGCGATGCAGAAAAGTAGCCATAGTGTTACAGCAACTAAAAAAAGAAGTAGTACTATCAGAGAGTTACAAAAAGGTACAGTAAGAGAAAAATTAAACGATAGTGTTATAAAAAGAAGAAGACCAATAGTGCAGCTTAAAGATGGTAAGGTAATTAAGATATGGGAGAGTGCTACTGAGTGTAGAGATATTACCGGTATAGGACTTGTGTGTATAGGAGCAGTTATAAAAGGTAGGCAGAAGACAGCTAAAGGATATACGTTTGAGTATGTGTAGAGGTGTAGGCAAAGAGTTATAACTATAATAGCTTCAGTAATAAATACCACTATAGATCCAGTAAGATAAACGATAGGTAACTTCTTATCTCTCCCTTACTATTTATATAATGATAATATAATAGGTTAAACAATGGCAGGACAACGATTAACAGAGAAGGAAACAAAGGATAGAGTAATGGAAGCTTACAAGTATAGGTATGAAGCTGATAAACCAATACGACAAGAAGATTGGGTTCGAATGTGTCACACACTATATGGCGATAAATCAGAACAGCAATACTGCCAATACTTTACTGCCGCTAGGGATGTTTGGGAGAATGGTTTACAAAACAAATTAGAACAAATGCTTGAACCGGCAGCCAACCAGTTAAGGTTATTACTCAATGATGAGTCACCTGCCATTAGACAGAGAGCTATAGATCAGATAATGAAGTATACCGGAAGAGATATAGAAAGAAAGCTAATTAAAGCAGAAGTACAAAACATTACCATAGGGTTTCAGGATGAGTAAGTATAGGAAAAACTTATACTAATACCCCTCACTCCTTTCAGTCGTTCGGGTGACCGGGGGTTATAAACCGTAATAGTCTTCCTAATATAAAATAAAGATAGAATAAAATTGACAAGTTACAAACTTATTTTAAAGAAAGTTTTTTTAATTGTTAGGTTATTGGTATCTAAGGTAAAAAGTTCCTATCTTTACAATAACTATACCCATGTCATTTACCCCGTAGGAGTTACGCTAGGTTTAGTTGTGTCCTTAGGGAAAAGTTACTATCTTGGCTTAGACTATGGTCTGGTCAATAACACCGGTAAAGAATGAACATACAATTATTTAAGCCTTATAAGAGGCAGAAGCAGTTTATAGATAGGTTTGCTGATACTGATGATCTATTTGGAGTTATTAGTTCACCTAGAGGTTCAGGTAAGAGTTTATTATCGATGAATCTAATGCTGTACTGGCTATTACAGAAACCTAAACGTAAAGGAGGTTATATAACACCGGTATATGGTCAAGGTAAATCTATAATGGATCAAATAGTAGCTACATCAGAAGGTGTTATAACAGCAAGTAATAGAATGGAAGGTACTATAACATTTATGAATGGATCAACATTAAAGTTTCTTTCTTCAGATAATAGTGATAACATAAGAGGTTTTAGATTCACTCATCTTATAATAGATGAATGTGCCTTTATAAAAGAGCATAGTCTTAATACTGCTATCTTACCTACATTAAACCCCAATGGTAAGAAATGTTTAATGGTATCAACACCTAAAGGTAAGAACTTCTTTCATAACTGGTACAATAAAGAAGGGGTAGTAGCTATG
>WLWH01000840.1_pt1 | contig 23804 bp, 11 predicted proteins | sample 6712741 | NCBI WGS metagenome assembly WLWH01 (sample SAMN12718694, study PRJNA515312) | sponge metagenome | isolation source: marine sponge | host: Mycale hentscheli | place: New Zealand: South Island, Marlborough, Capsize Point | collected 2003-05-01
TATTCCCACTAAATATAGACATAATGTTACCCGCTCTCGCACCACCAGTATTTGTAACCGTATAATCAAAGAACGCTCCCGTATACGCACTCATAGGTAAAGAATATACTGTAGACAATCCAGTTCCAGGATTTAATTTGACTGTCGTATTAAGTGATGGGACTTGATTCACATTACCCATAAGTACTGTATAATCGTCAAATGCACTTAATATTGGCATTCCCGAACTATCATTAACAGTAAATAATTCACCTACTAAACTATCTGTAATACTAAATAATTCACCACTAGAACCTTGTACCGTAAATAGGGGTTCTGTATCACCCGAACCAATAATGGTTAGTACGTTATCTGACTCACCTGAAATAGTCAAAGAATAACCACTAACATTAACGGTTCTACCCGTTGTTAATGTACCATCTATATTATAAATGTTATCAGAGGAAAATCCTGTCACATTGAAGGTACCTCCATTATTATTCGTAAATAATGCAGTACCAGATGTGTAAGTACCTCCAGTTACAAAAGTGTCTGTACCACCACTAGCACCAATAACATCACTTACTTGTTGTATTGTAGCTTTATATGATGACCCCGCACTACTCTGAGAAGTATCTCCTGTTATTACAATGTGAACTAAATCTGTAAGTGTAACACCACTTGCTAATTGTCTGTCGGTTAATCTTTGTTTTGGCATCTTATTTCTTTTTTATTATAAATATTTCATATTATTCAATTATCACAATTATGTATCAATTCTTTATTATAGTAGAACCCAGATATCTGAGTTGGTGGTAATGTTTTTGTAAACTCTGGTGTATCAAAATCTGAATCACCCCATATTATAACATTACCTTCATATTCATTACTATCATAAATTTGTGTGATAAATATTGTATTATAATTACTAATTAATTTATTAGATTTTCTAATACACTTACCGTATTTATCTCTAAGTCCCGCGATAAAGTTTCTTTGTCTTTCATATGCAGTTGTACCTTGTGTAAAGCCAGATAAGTTATTTTGTGCGTTTATTAAGTTTTGTGTTATACCACTACAACTCATAAAGTTCATAGTATAATTTTCTTGTTGTTCTAAATATTCATTTTCTAACGTATCTAACTCAGTTTTTAAATCATTAAGTTGTTGATTTAATATTTCTAATTCACTATTTAATAAGTCTATTTGATTTTGTTGTTCATCAATTAAAGTTTGTAAATTAGGTGTACTTAAATCCTGTAAGTTTAATGAACAAAGAATACTATTTTGTTTTTCTATTTCTTTTTTAAGTAACGCAACCTCAACTTCTTTTTGTCTTATATCTAACTTTTTATTTGTAATCTGAGGACTACTAGGGTAAATAGGTTTTTGTTCGACTGAAGTATAAGTAGTTTCAGAACCTATACTAAAATCTGTTTGTGCACTCAATGTACAACCTGTAGTTACTTCAATGAAATTAGTACTATATCTTTTATAGTTAAACTTATTGTTATCAAATATAGTATTTCTATAAATTTTACCTGAATTATCACATCCTTCCCATATAGTAGTTGCAGGTACAACTTGTTCAATTAAATCTAACCAGTAGTCACCTATCTTATCCATAAAGTCAAACATAGTATTATATGTAAACTTACCAGATAAATCTTCACCACAATTATTAGCGTTTAGGTATAGTTCATAGAACAATCTTAGTAATGGGTAATCACTAATAGTTTGTCTACTCTTAACATCTATTAAATTCGTTTGTACTAACTGATCAAATACCGCTTTAATATTAATTTCTGATGGTTGTATATCTAAGTAATCTAATGGGTTGATACAAACACCATAAGTATCACCAGTTGCAAACCCATCTACACAATTTTTTTCAGTACCACAATACTCACAATCACCTTTACAACCGTTACATTCTGTTATTGGTTGCCAATAACATCCACAATTTTCTTCAGACCAAACATAGTTTTTACCTAATCCTAAACCACCTACTCCTTTACCATTTAATAAGTTATTTAGTGATTTACAACAATCTTCGTCTATTTCAGATTTTTGATTAAATGTTTGTGCAGTTACACTTGTTCCCGATAACACTTCACTTAATACACCACCACTATAAGGTGTTGTACCAGTATAAAGATAATTTTCAAATAATGAAATAGTACCATCATAATTTTCTGTAATAACACCGAATAGATTATCTAAACTACTATTATCATTTATTACTATAGTATCGGTACCACAATTATTTTTTTGAATGTAGAAATTATCTAAACTACCACCCTTTTCTAATAATTGATAGTATGTCGCCCCTAAAGATGTGTTATAGTCAGATGTCAATGCGTAATACTTATTTTTTAAACTTAATACTGTTTGTTCTAATGAATCAGTATAAGTAGAACAACTAAATGTTAAACCTGTTGTCACCACATCATCAAAACTAAGTGTATATCCCGTACTTAATACTTCACCACTAAACACTACTGAATGTTCTGTAGACTGACCTTCAAATATGTAAGTGTCACAATCTTGAAATAAGAAATCGTCAGAATCTTCATACGATTTTGAATCTTCGTCACATTTTGTCGGACAGTTATCACAATCAATATTTTTCCAATAATTAAATACATCACACTCTATAGCTTTCGCAGGATCAATACTAAATGAAGAATTTTTAACATTTAGAATTAAATCTGAGTGATTTACATTATAATCAGTATATCTATATTCTAAATCTAACCAAAGTCTTTCCTGTTCTTTACCTAATCTAACAATGTCATAATTATTTGTTGACCCAGTATTACATTCTCCATTAGGATAAACAGTTTCTGTTACAACACCATTATCATAATATACCCACGATTTTTTATTATCTATTACACAACTTAATTGTGGCACCATACAATCATTTATAGATAAAAGTCTTTGTGTCTTACAATCAGAAACATTCACTTGTATATTATCAACTAATAAACAAAGTGAACATTCATAGTTTTCTACTTCTATTGAGAAGAAAAATTCTTTGTTAGGGTATAACCTTCTTAAATCATCACAAACACATTCTGGAATAGTAAAATTGAGAGTTTGCCAATTTGGTTCGAACATATCAGCATTATAAGTTATATTTTGTGACGATAATTGATTAAATATTCCATCTTCTATTGTCGCAATCTCTTCTTCTGTACCTTCTAAAATTACACCCGTATATCCTGTAGTGGGATTCCATTCCCATATAGGATTAATACTTTCAGTATATGGTAAATAGGTTAAATTAGAATCTATCTCAGTGTTTGAGTCAATAGTACTATTGTTAACAAACAATTTAAAGTTAACTTTTAAATCGTCTAAGTAGTTTGTATAATATGAATTATTAATTTCCTCATATTCTTTATATGTTTGTTGTAAACTATTGCCCCAACTATCATAACAATTTTGTGTTATTGTCTGAACTTCTTGATAAATATTTTCTGTTTCACCTAATAATTCTGTTAATTTACCTATATTAGTATTTGAACAACAATTAACTAATGTCTGATTTATTGTACCCTCAACACTAGGATTTGACATCACACACTCACCATTTACAAAATTCACATCGAAGTTGGTTAATAGAATATTACTATCACAACATTCTGAAGGTACTGTTTGCCCATTAAATAATATTATTCCACTACCATCTGGTTGTGCAATTATTTCATTCCAAACACAACCTTGCCCATTTGTATTATTTGATCCACCACCTGAAGGTGTAGAAGTCTCTGGCTCATCTTTACTAGGGTCAGCCTCAGGTAATGGGTTAGTATTACTACCACCACCTGAAGGTGGCCTAAAAATTTCTATTGGTGCTTCTTGATTTGGTATTCCACTGTTTTCGTTACCACCACTAGATGTTCCCGTATTTGGGTTAGTAGTACTTCTAGACGCGCTACAACAGTCGTTTGAGTAAATAGGTGATCCGTTTTGTTGTCCTATAAAAATCCATTGTCCAGAATTCAATGGATTAAAGTTGTCACATATTTGTGTTGCAGTTATATCTTGAGGTTGTGTAGGTGCACCCAATATAGTGTAAAAATATTCTCCTGTTGGACTACTACTATCAAATACTGGCCCATATGTTGTATTACCATTTATAACACAACCTTTTACTATCGGATCTCCTCCACCTCCACCTTTTATATCAGTAGCACCAACTGCTGCCATAATAACACCAGTAGTTTCAGGATCTAAATAACCTTTTAGTGTATAATATATACCTAAAAGTCCTACACCCCAACCTAATAATGTATTCCCTAAATTATTTCTTTCGTTTTTAGTATTTCTAACTATAGTGTTTTGTTTTTCTAAGTTTTCAGTTAGTATTGCCCTACTTTCATCTATTTTAGTATTCAATGAATTAATTTGTGTTATATTTTTACTATATATAACATTAAGACTAATTCTTTGTGTGGGTGTCAATAAAATATCACCACTTTCATCTGTAATTGATTCAGTTGTGACGTTTAATAATTCTGAAGTCCTATTAATTGTATTCTGAATATCATTTTGTTCTAATAAAGATTTTTGTTTAGACTCATCAAATGATATACTATTATTAATATCATTAGTTAACCTATTTATTGTTTGATTTAATTCAAAAATTTCTTTTTCTAATTCATTTATTAGTGTTGTATTATTTTCAAATTTTGCAGTTGTTAACTGAGATTCTAATATATTCTTTTCTCTACAACTAGTTAATAATTGTGAATATGTAACTTCTTCATTTTGATTTTCAATTGTTTTAGACTTAGTACATGAATTATATTCATTTTGTTTAGTACCATCATTAGAAGAAGTACTACCATAAACTATAGTATTACAGTACGATTTATAATCAAAGTTCCTTAATTCTGTTAATTTATTTTCATACACATTACAATCTAATGGATTACTTACATTAGTTAATGATCTTTCAATTACAGAATTATCAGAATTTTTTAAATCTATTTCACTTTGTAAACTATTTATCTCTAAAATTAATTTTTCATTATTTTCAGTTAATATTTTTAATTGTGTCTCTTGTTGGGTAGTTAACGCATTTTGTTTTTTGACAACTTCAATTCCCTCAAAGAATTCTTCAGACTTCTTAATTGTACTATCTATTGGTCCAGGATTAGGTGAAATGCATTGTACATTATATTCTGAAATCAAATTATTAATACCGTTTTTTAAAGATTCTAAATCTGTTAAAATATTTGTCCATAAACCACACTCAACAGGAACCTCTAAGTTGCAAATAGATTGTGTATTAATATAGTTACCATAATTAATATTACAATTAGAACTATTTAATGTTAAACTAAAACAACTACCAATATTAGATTCTACCTCACTTTTTATTCTTTTATATTCTCCAATATAAAATAACATATCTGTGTAAACTATATTAAGGGTTGAGAGGTTATCTAATGTTTCAGTAGAAGGGTTATCAGATTTTAAATTATTATATATATCATTTATTTGATTTATCCATATTTGGTTAGATGTTGCCCATTGTGATACTGATACTACATTACCACCTATTGCACTACAACATTCTATGTTTGGTTCGTTTACGTCTATACCTAACCAATTATTATTGTTACTTACCAAAGGTGAAGGAATAAATCTTTCTATCAATTCCTGAGAGTCTTCACTACTATTTGTAAACGAAATAAAATTTCTACAATTAATATTGTTTATACTATTTTCATAGAATATTGCAGGAAAACAAGAAACGTTATCTGCACACTCAATAAGGTTAGATGCTTCATATTTTAACATATAATCAAATGAAAAATCTATAGAACAACTACAATCTTCTATAACTTCACCAGTACTTTCATTAACAGGGAACTCTGGTAGTTTAAAACCCTGCCAATTTTCACTACCAAATACTACTGAAATGTTATTAAAGTTCTGACAAATAATTAATTCAGGATCAACTAACGCAATAAAATAGTTATTGGGGGTTAATTGATTACTTGGTACATAAGGTACAACTTGTCCATTGTCATTTAAAACAAAAGTACCAAAACTATATTGTGGGTATAATTCCGCAATTTGTTGGTACAGTAATGCTAAAATACCCGTACTATTCCAATCCACAATTAAATTACTATTATATTCACTTAAAGGTTTAAAACTAATTCTTCCATATACATCTATAGAAGATACTTCCCAATTTTCAGGAAAATTTAATTCTGAATTTAAAAAATCTGAATTAGGTCCTGGTACTACAACCGCAGTATCGTCAGAATTACTAAAACCTTTTACTATTACAGACTCTTCAAAACAATCTTTAAATATATTTGTAGTATAATATAAGGATACATTACCTATTGGGTTTTGTAATTCATAATAACTATCATTTACTGTAGTATCTATTATGGGTATAGTGTATGTTTCTGTAAAAGTATTATTAGTAAGATTACTTTGTAATATTAATGAACTGACATTATTATTATTTTGTAAACAAGATACATATGAATTTTTGTTTATATCGGTTAAAATTGTATAATCATATCCATGATATGCACAACATTCAGGACTACTAATTACTGAAGTTTGTTCGCAAGATACCTTAGAAAATAAACTTTCAAAAGAAGGTCCCGAATCAAACTCTAAAGGTGTTGTATTTTCACCCGTTAGTAAATAAGTATTTATATATTCTTGTGGTGTTATACCATAAATGGTTTGAAAGTTTTCTAAAGTAATATCTAAATTAAATAGAATATTTTTTTTAACATAAATAAATTGGTAACAATCGTAATCATTATCGTTAGATGAATTAACTTGTATTACATTATTAGGTAATGTATTATTAACCATCAAAAATGGTATGATTCCATTATCTAAAGGGTCTTGAGGTATACCAACACAAGGTCCAGTATCTTTATCCCCTGTATAACAAAACTCAGCATCCCTACCATACTCATTTATATAACTTATATGTTTTCCACTAAATTTGGTACAACACTTATCGAATTCATCTATACTTACCTTTATATCATCATTATTAGTAAAATATAAAAATGGTGTACATACTTTTGAGTTTGTTTTTTCACAATTAAATTTAACTGATTCCTCTTCGATATCATTTAAACAAATCTCTAAAGTGTTGTTTGTATCACAATTTTCTGTTTCAATCTCAGTTAAACAATTTTTTAAAGATACCTCATAATTGTTTTTAATAACTTGCCACTCTGGTGAATAAATTAAGTATTTATCTTGTTTTATCCTTTCTAAAAATTCATTATATTGTGACTCTGCTTGTGAATATGATTGTTGTAAAGTAGTCTTACCATCATTTTGTAATGGTGTCTCTATTATCGAATAATTAATATCTACACAATTTCCAATAGGTTGATAACTATCAGTATTTGGGTTAAATGTTAATTGTGAAGTATAAAATTCAGTAGTACCTGTTGGTATACCATTAAAAATACCATAGTTATAATTAATGAAAAAATTCTCTTGTATTGTATTCGCAGTTAAAACTACTGTTGGTTCATTATCAAAGTTTGGTATATAACATCTACTAAAATATTGTAGATATTCACTACCACCATCATAAGGTCCAACATGTGGGTTATTTCCATTTAAAACTGTTGGGGAACTATCACCATAAGTGTCCCTATACCATCCACCCGCTTTCTGAAAATACATATCTGTGACACCATTTTCAACTATTTCACCTGTTTCTGTATCAATAAAATTGTTAATGACTAAATCACCATTAATAGGTGGTAATGGATACCCATTAACATCGTATGGTACATTAGTTAAATCTACATCTCCCGTATAAATATAAAGTAACTTTTTTAAGTTTTCAATATCTAATGGTTTATCTACCATTACAATATATTCATTAAAGTTAACCAATGATTCTGGTGCACCTATAAATCTGAATAAAAATTCTACCGCTTTTCTACTACCTTTACTTTTCCACAACCAAGCAATATTAAGAATTAACCTCCTATATAATTCCACATCAATTTCTTGTTGTGTTAAATTAGTAGAAGTACCACTAAAATTATCACCACCATTACTAGGTAAATAAAGTTTAGATAAAGAAGCGTCACTAATAAAATTGATAGGTTCTAAACCTAACATATATGATAAATCTTTAACTAAAGAATCTGGTATATTATTTCTTTTGTTATATGTTACAACATTTGCAAATTTTATTCCATTTACATATTTCTTTATAAAATCAAACTCAACACCATAAATTCTTAATAAATTAGTTACTTTTTCACCATTTAATGTTAAATCATCACCTTCCTGCTTTGGAGTTGTATCAAAAGAACTAATTACTTCAGTGGTATACTTTCTTAAAATTAAATCTGTTTTAGTTTCGTCTATATTTTCTGCAAATTGGTTTAATTTATCTAAATATGCGATATAAAAACTATCAAAAAAGTTTAAATTATATCCGTCTTCTAATATTGGAAAATCATATAATTTTTTACTAGTTAATAAAACACCGTCATCTGTAAATTTACTACCTATAATTTCTGACCTATATTTAGGATATATCTCCCTATTTAATAAGTTTTTTTGTAAGTCATTTAATCCAGTAAAAAAATATTCAACCTCTACTTCGTTTGGTTTAATAAAATATGGTATTGATGAATCTACTGCATTAGATAAAAAAGTCATTTGTGGTATATATATTCCAGTTAATTCAGGAAAAGGATTACCATCAACAACTAAAGTTAATTCTGAATTTGTTTTATAATCTGCAGGTGTGATACTTTTGATATTTTTAATAATACCATTATGTTCTATAACATATGAACCATACCTCAGTGTAAAATTTCTTAATTTATTTACATTACTTTCTGTTGGTTCGTATTGAGAGTCTTTAGTATAAGTAATATTATAAGGGTTTATGAAAAAATTACTATTAACTTTAAATGTAGATTCGTCTTTTGAAATATCATATACATAATTTGTTATGTTATTTCCTGTAATACTACCGACTTTATTATCTACATATATAGCCGCAGGCCAATTACTTTCTATTTCTAATAACGATGCCCTTAACAATTCTTTAGTTGATCCATACCAAACATAACTAAGGGGGTTAGTAATATCTATATTTAATTTTGTTTTAACATTTTTTTGGACATCTAATTCTGTGTCATCGATAGTAGTTATATCATTTAAAGTATAAATTTTAGATTTAGTACCCTGTGTGAATAAAATATTTGGTTTTGGTTCTAAATTTACTGATATTGAAAAGTTTCCGTTAGTAAATAATGTAGTACCACCTTCACTAGTTAATTGGAAACCTACCAAATCAGGACTAAAGTTTCTATATTCAATGTTATCATTGAAAAATATCCTCTTTGCGTACCCCGCAACTTTTATTCTATTATTTTCCGCCATTTATGTTTTAAATATTAGTTATATCATCAAAATCTTTAGTTGGGTCAATAGTAAATTTCTGTTCCCTAACTTCAAACAATGGTTTACCTGTAAACTGATCTTTAATCTCATATAAATTATATTGTCTGTATATTTGGTTCCCAAAGTTGTATATAGTATAAATACCATCTTCCAAAGATTTTGTTTGGTTTGAGAATAATGCATATGCCAATGTTTCATCATCAAACTCAACCATTTCAATTTCTAACATAATTGGATCAAAAAATGTGTTTGTAATTATAACATTTTGTTGTGGGTTACCAATAAAAGGTGTTGCGTTTGGTTTAATTGATGGTGCAGATGTAGGTGTTAACGTACAAAATACGCTAGTAGAATTATCGTTAAAACTATATGCGACTGATGCATTAGAATTACCTTGACTTTGTGTTATTGGTAACGCTCTGTTATTTGAAGTTATAATTCTAAATAAATTTTGTATTTTATCTTGACCTGTACCAGTTTGCTCTTTTAAATATTCTACTCTATAACCAACTAAATTACCGTTTTCAAATCTATTTTGAAAATCTAGTGGTACTTGATTAATATCAAATACAATTCCTTTAACATCTTGATTATCTATTAGTACACTACAATCTTGTATTACTGTCCTAATTTGTTTCGGTCTAATTATTATACTATAAAAACCTTTTGTACCAAAAATAGAGGTAGGTAATTTTAATGTATATAATCCACCAAATATTTCCGTACTGTTATTTGGATCATTTGTAGGTACTAAAACCTGTAAAGGATCTAATTGTTGTAAATCAACACTGGTTAATGATTCCCTATTTGGTGTAAAACTGTAATATATTTCAACGTCATCTACTGATACGTCCGCTGGTCTTATTGTTCCATAATTTCCTGTTGCCATAACTTTTTATTTTAAATTCTTATAAATCCACCTCTATTTGTGTCAATATCATTAGTTGTTTTTATTTCGGATAATATTGCGTGTCTTTCAAATATATCTGCAACACCTCTATTTATAAATACTACACTATCAACTTCTGGTTTAAAAACTACACCTAAATATTCTTCTTTTTTTGTTAACGCATTTAATGAAGTATTAAAAGAGTTCCACCCACTATTATCTACTTTAAAAATTGTTGTTTTATTAGTTGTAAGAAAACCATATTCATTTATTTTTTTAGTGAATTTATTTTTAAATGTAATATACTCTATACCTGTATTATCTATGTTGTTTGAATTTGCACCTATTTTATATTTTATTTTTTCATTATCACTCTCTAAAACCCCATTAAATATTGTATCACTATTATCTGACGTATTTAAATCTGTCACATATATATCTTGACCACTACTATCTTTTCTATAAGATTTTACCTGTTTTAGTAGTGAATCATCTGTATAACCTGATAACGAATTAGGTTGTGTATAGTAAAAATTGACAGGTGCGCCCGCTAATCTACCATATTCGAATGAGTTAAATCCTTGTGGTTTTTCTGTTAATGTTTCTGTTTTAGGTATATATGGTTTATCAGTAAACAAACCCATGTCATCAAATTTTTGTGTTAAAAATAAATCAACATTAATTGTGTTAAGTATTTTTTGTCCAAATGGATTTAATAAAAAATTACCCTCATTATCTATTTTATAGTTAGGTACCTTACCATAATAATAGTTAGGACTTTCGGTGTCAATAACAGTTTTACCCTCAGAATTAGTAGTTAACACACTTTTAGGTATACTACGAATTGTAAAGTTTTCTAAATTTATTTTTTTTCTAATATATTTCATATCAAATATAAATATTCTAAGGTGTAATTTGCCAAAATGTTAATGTTGGTATGTCACCAGAACTAGGATTAATGTTTACACCTGGTGGTACTAATGATTGTAAAGTATTAGGGGCAAATCTATACTTATAAACACCATTATCATTTTTTAATATTATTTTTAAATAAAGTATACCATTTTCACCCTCAATATTTGTTAATGAAATATTATTAGGGTTAGATAACCTATGAGGGGCTAATTCATATACTCTACCATTTAATGCGTTATTAAACTGCACTACCCCATAAAGTTCATATTCTTGATTTGGGGAATTGTCCACTAAATCTTTAAACCAATATATATGAAATCCTTCATGAACTTCGTTTGGTTGTGTTACTGGGTCACCTAAGATAAACGATATTGGACATTCTTCTATCGGTAGAATGAAGCCAAACTCATTTTCTTGTTCAATACCTACCTGTGTAAAAATATCTGCAAATGTTAATAATTCGTTTTGACCACTATTCGGGTTATCAAATAATGAAAACCTTATAAAACTATTAACAAATCTATTGGTTCTACAAAAAATATCGTCAAAAATAAAACCAATATCTTTATATACGCCAGGTTCTGCACTACTTCCTCTATGTTGTGGTGCACCATTTGCGATGGTTTCTGGGGTGTAAAAATTTAAATTAATTTTAAATCTATCTATAATATCCCATTCATTTGTTTCAGGATTTATTCTAGATGGTTTAAAAATAACTTTTTTATAATCCACTGTTGGATTTATCGACTTTTCAATCTCATCTTTAACAAATTTATCTTCTATCAATTCTGCATTATCAACAGGAAAAAAATTAGTTTTTAATGTAATATCTATTGTGGTACCACTACCTAAACTGTCTAATAATATTTTTCTTTTATCAACAAACATCGTCTAAAGTATTTTCTTTTAATAATGATAAGTCTACACAACCACCTGCCACATCTCTCTTACCTAATTCATATTCTCCTATATAATCTGCCAAAGTAACTTCTAAATTTAAATTTGCAATACCATTATAATTTAATATATCTAATGTATTACTACCACCTGTGTCTAAAGTAAAAATAGTTTTATTCCATATACTACCATTCCATTGGTAATAACCTAAACCATCACCATTTGTTATATCACTATTAGTGTTATAAATTAGAAACCCACTTTGAGGTATTGGACTAAATGCAGATGTGTCTGTATTGTTAAATAGTGAAGTGCTAGGTATAATAATTTTATAACTTAAAAAAGTAGGATCACTTAATAAGCTTAAAAATTTATTTTGTTCTACATTACCAGTGTCAGACGCACCTAATGTTATATCTTCAGATATTAATACAAATTGACATGGTGGATCTTGTCTCTGAAAATAAAATGTCTTATCTAAATATATGTAATGTGCACCACTTTCAAAAGGATAATCAACACCTCCACCAGAACTATCAATAAACCCTATGTCTAATAAATCTCTCCACTTAAATACGTTAGTGGATATTTCTGTTGCATAATCTGGTATTTTGAAAGATTTTCTTAAGTCCAAAACTTCATTTAGTGAAGTTATATTAAATTTATCTATTAACGATTGTAAATTAACAACAGGATTTATATAGTTTGCAAACTCTCTTATTTGTATCACATTAAAAGGGTTATATATATACCCTTCTTTCTTATTTTCATATTCTGATTTAATAGTATTTAAATATTCTCTATATATTGTATTAACTCTATGATAAATAGATTCTAATGGGCGTTCAAATAAATCATTTTCATTATACTCAACAATATCACCATCAAATTCATTATCTGATTCATCTATACCTTCATAATATGTTGATGGTGTGTAATTTGTATCACCATAAGAACGTATATTATAATTAACATTAACATCGTTTTCTAAATCGTAACCCGCAGATATTGGTGTCCAAAATCTATTACTACCATCTGAGTTAGTAGTAATCACACTACTTAAAGATGAATCATTTAATATAGTATTCCAATATTGTGTATTAATAGAGGTTGGATCACTATCTCTATCATTTTTTATTATCGATAAATATAATTCACTTATAGGTCTACCTAAATTATCTACTAACCCACTCACATCTATATCTTTTTTAAAGTTAAATGCAGCAACATCATCATTAAAATATGAAACCCCATAAGCTGCAGGATATAAATCATAATCTTTGTAATCAACAGTTAAAGATTTAAACCTTCTTACGTAATATTCTGATGGTTTATCCTTAACAACTCTTTTAACCGTAGAACTACCAATAGTGAAATTAATATCTGAAGGATTAACATCAATAACAAAAGTTCTTAGTTTTTTGTTATTGGTAACATTACCCAATTTAAATACTCTATAATATTTAGTATTTAAATTTAGTGTGTTTGGGGATGTTAAATCTATAAAATTAATTAGTTGTATTCTATCACCTTCAGATAAACCATGATTCATTGCAGTCCTAAAACCAGTATATAATCTACCATTTAATTCTATTGAAAATTTTTCAATTATCGGTACTCCATTTTTAAGTTGCAATCCTTTAACTATTTCAATATTATTCACACTCTCAAATGGGTACGTAATTTTCAAAAGGTAGTTTTGTTTACCGTCACTATCCAACATTCTTAATCTATCATATCCCGGATCAAATGGTGAAAAATCACACAACGCACTTTTATTATCGTTAAATTGTAAAGAGTCTTCATCAGGTTCATCATTATAATAACCCACCCAACCGTCTTTTTCAAAAATACCAGAACTTAAAATTGTTTTAGCTTGTATATTATTTTCTTCATCATTATATATTTTAACATTTTCATTAAATAATGGATTACTAATTATAGGTTTAACTACACCATAAAATCTATATATAGTGCTATCTTTTCTTTCTTTTAGAAATTGTTCAAATTGATCAACAGTTGTATCGATATCGTTAAGTGGTATAGGTTTATTAGAATTTTCCAAACCTAATTGTACTTGTGTGGTGACATTTACATTATCTGGTAACCTTTGATTATTTAGTAATATTTTATTTGTTTTTTCCACTATCTATAAATATTTTATTTTTAACTTATTGTTAATGTTACATTAAAAGTATTTCTATAAAATGGAAATACTTCTACCCTACCCTGATATGTTCCAATAGAATTAATAGGATAATTAATCACCTGATTGGGGTTTGGTAATGATTGCACAGGAATAGGGTTTGGTGTAATATTATTATTTATAGGTCCACCATTTCCATCATCAATAAATACGTTTACATATAATTCAGATGGTCCTGGAGGAAAACAGTCTGGAGAACCACCATCACCACCCCATAATGATACGTTTACTTGTGTGGGTAAACTATTAACTTCTAATGTGAAATCTCTTATTTCTGTAGGTGAGGTAGTAGAACACGCACCATTTGTTATTGAGATGTTGTTCACATCAGGATAGATAGTACCATTAGATGGGTCAGTGTAAGATAATACGTAATCAGATGTACCACTACCACCAGTTCCAACACCACCACCTGTAGATGTACCACCTCCCGAATTATTACCTACATTGTCAAAGTTAATACCATCATTAGTAAATTGTTGTACTTCACCAACATTTACTTGTTGTAATAATGTTTCACCTAAACAAGTTTTGAATACTGTAAAGTTATTTTCTTCACCACCATTTATATTAGGTGCGTTATTAATATTTTCTTCTACTTGTGAGTTAGATGCCCCTAAACCTTGTAATGTTATTGCATTTATCTTATCTGCGAAGAATTTCCCAACAGTCTTATGTAATGCGGTTTTACCTGGTACTAACCCAAAATATAAATGATATGGTGTTTGCGATCTATTAAATCTTATACCTGACACATTCTCTTCGAAATTATCATCGTCATTAACATCATCTAATATTTCTTGTGTACCAAAATTTAACGAATTATTACCGTTAGGGTAGTCAATAAATTGTCCTGTTGCACCAGGTGCCAACCCATAAAAATAATCAGGATTACCATTTTCTTTTTTATAACCACACGCATCCCCCGAAATAAATGAGTCACTGTCGTTGAACTCTGAAAGTACTGTTCCACCACCATTAGGTAATTCATAAAATACATTATCTCCAGCGAATGAACCATCTAAAACAGTTATCTCAGGATATGTATTATAAATATTATCTGTATCCAATCCACCTGGCCTAATATGATGAAAAGTCCTATCACCTTTATATCCATTAAATCTTCTACAGAAATATTCCCTAATATCTTCATCATGGTCAAATCTAATAAAACAGTTACCAGCTTCTATACCAATATCATTTTTGTCTACCATATCAACTCCTATTTGTGATTGGTTAACCGCCGCATTAATATTAGAACAAACTACAGTAAAACAACCAAACTCAACATACGCCCTTAAATTTAAGGATGAATTTTTCTTATCCTCCAATTTAAGAACCTCTATTTTATTACCAGATATATTACTATTTGGGTCAGTATAACTTGTTGAATTTGGATTACCTTTGTATTTATATTCTTCAACACTAACCTGAAAAGTTGTAGGCTCTAACTGATCCATTATAAATGGTACGTCATCAATATCACAATAACTCATACTACCTAATTCCATAACAGTTGTCGGCATTAATAAATTTGCCTTATATTCTGATAAATTTTCTTTAGGGTCACCAGGTTTCATATATGGTGTATAATATATTTCACCTTCATACCAACTGATTAATCCATGCTCTATAATCGGGTCTGCGTAGTTATCATATTCTATTGGTCTGTCCTTACAAGGTGCAACACCGTTACTACTACAAGATGGTGTACAATTGTTACCATCACAAAAATCACCTGGTTGTGGAAACAATTGACCATTATCATTTTCTGAAGTAGGTTCCTCAAAACTACCATCTGCACCACCTAAATAATTATCTGCGATAACATCATCTTGCGGTATGTTTTCAGTACAATCCAATGTAGTCTTAAAGAATTCTTTTCTTTCTACCATTCTAGTATTGTCACATATATTTCTATGGTGCCCATGACCACCAATATTCTCCCAACTAGAAAAACCACTAGGGTCTTCAGTTTTTACATATTCTGGTTTTCCATGTGTTCCCGGAACTTCTCTATTTTTAACTAAATCTATATTTGAATTTATTCCGTTAAATACATTTTGTAATTCAGAAAATTCATTAAAGGTTATGACACACCCATCTTGTGATGGTGTTACACCTTCAAATTTTATTTCTTGTACTGCTAAATTTAAGTTATCTGTTTCATCCTCATTTTCAGGTGTACCATACCATTCTGTTACTCTTTTACCTTTAATTTTTGCAGTACATCCTCCTATTGATATTGTTGGATTACTAAATGGTAAAGAAGGTATTTTAATCCTCCATTGATTATATGTTGGGTCACCTTGAAATGTGTTAGAATTTCTTATTCTACACTCAAAGTCACAAAATTTATCTTTTTTAATTTGCCCGAATTTTCTTTTAGATTTTTTTAATTTATATTTTCTTTTAATTAGTGGAAAATATAATGTCCCCCCCACCCAATCGTTATAAAAATCAAATTTTAACATTTTTAAAAAGTTTGCGACTGGTTCTAAAACACAAGCAACCCAATCTTTAACTCCTGGCGTTTGTAACCCACCACAGTTTACACAACTATATGGTGCAACAAAAGTTTGATTACATAATACAGGTGCGAATGGAGTAGGGATATGTGATACCCTAATTTCTAAATCTTCTTCCGCACACCTTAATGGTATTAAAGGTATTTTAATACAACAATCACCACAACATTTATATTCATTTGCCGTAGGTGGACCATCAGTAACATCTTTTAGAAATCTTTCATTACGACAAGGACACCCAAACTTTCGATTATTACTACTAGTATTACAACCACTACCTCCTTCACCATTACCTACAATTACAGGACAACAACTATGTGTTTGTCCTTCAGGACAAGAAGCTTTACATTTTTTACAAAAAACTGGACCAAATAAACAAGCCCATTTAAATCTTAAAGATAAACCGAATTCCGAACCACATCCGCAGTTAGCACCACAATTTCCACTATTATTATTACCAAAACAATCGATTCTATATGTAGAATTACAAAGTTCGATACCAAGTGGTAAATTTAAACAATATTTTAAATCTATTGATATGCCAAGTGGTATTTTAATTAAACACAATTGTGTTATCAATCCATTAATAATATTTAATGCACCATTTATAAATCCTACTACATTACCAAATAAACTTAATATTATACACAAAATACCATATAATACATTTGTATTTGTGTCAAATCTATTTGAGGGGAATTTATTAACTCCTTCCGCATTAAAAATATCTTTTATACCTATAAACCCTCTAGCTTCGTCACTTCGAGCTTTTTGCATTCTACCAATATATTGTTTAACCGTATAGACTTTTTTCCACCTAAAAGTATAAAACTCTTCTAAATAATTGTATTGGTTCCTTAAATCATCTTCGTAAGGTGTACCAGTGGTAATTGTTGATAATTGTTCGTTTTTATTAAATAATATTGTATTTTCTAGCGCTTCAGGTGAAAATTCGTCAAATACAAAGTTATTATTCGTATTCGGAACTAAAAATTTAGCCCTTTGTCTAAGTCTTTTATCGTTGGATGTTGCATCCATAGACACCCTAAATCTATAATCCCCTTCTGTTGCAACACCTTTAATCCCATCTGGTGATGGTACTAAGTTTCCAAACTCATCAGTAACTACTTTTCTAAGATTCATAGGTACTAAAACCGACCAGTTACCATTATCGTCAATACTATCCTCTTTAAAGTTAAATTTTTCTATACTACCATCACTATTTCTTCTTATAGCTTCTATTTTACCCGCACCCGTAATAACCTCATTCATTTTACCCATCTCCCTAGATGGTTTACAATTTTTGTTTAATGAGTCTTTTTCATCATCAGAAAAAACACTACCCATAAAAACAGAATTAGGGATAATCTCAACATTTGGTTCAATATCTACTCTGTTTATACCTAATGCACTACCCACACTCAAACTATCACACCAATAAGGTTCAACTGTTACAGGGATATTTTCTGAGAATATCTGAGGTAAACTATCTAAGTTATTTGATTCATTGAATTTAAATCTACTAGAAAATAAATCGTCACTATAACCTTTATTAATAAGTTCAAATGGTCTTGTAGATAAAAATCCAATATCACTAACATCCATATCATAATGTAAGAAATGTTCTCCTACTGGTACACCAAATAAAATGTAATCTCCCGATTCATTTGTGGTTGTAGTATACTTATAATATTTTTCATAAATTTCTAAAGTAGTACTATCATCTAAAATCTCCCTTTTTTTAGGGAAAGTACCTACAGGTGTGTGATCTAAAGTTTGTTGGTTTTTTGGTAATAGGTTATACCTAATACCATTTTTATTTTTTTGATCGGGAAAAGGTTCTTGATAGTTATATATTGCAGATTTAACTGGATCATCTAAGTCCTTTTCATCAACAGGTACAAATATGGAAACTTTAACATTCGGAACACCGAACCCTCCATTAATGATTACTCTACCTGCAACAACACCATAATCTGCACAAAAGTTTTGGTATTCGTCTTTTTGAGATATTTTTAAACTTAAAACCTCTAAAAAATCATAATTTTGATTAAGATCAACATTAACTTTTAGAAACCCATTATTATCTACACCTGGTGTTGTCTTAATTCTATATGACTTAGACATTTAAAATTTTACTTTTTTACATCATTATTATTTTCGTGTACTTCAACTTCATTAATTTCCGTTTCATCGTAATCTACAACGTTAACTAACTCACTTCCTTCTTCGTAACCTGAATTTTTTTCAAATTGTTTTTTTCTTTTCCTCACTTCTCTATCATGTCTAAAACTAGCATATTTATATATCAACCCTTTAAAGAAGTTTCTAACTTTTTTAGTTACTTTAGGTAAACTTTTAGGTAAGAAGAAGTGTAAGAACATCTGAATGATTAATACTGATAGTACTAAAGGTAGTGATATCAATATCACAACAAAAGCAATTAGTTTAAAAACAAAACTTCCGTTTTCAAAACCTCCTTCCCTCACACTTTTAGGAACGAAATTTATATCTAACGTGTCTTTTTCATCATTAACTACTTTTTCTTTTTGTTTTTTGTTTTGTTTACATGTTTTACATCCCATAACTTTAATTTTTATTATAAAACTAATTCATTTTTTAAAAAAGTAATTATTATGAAGTAGAAATTGTTACTTTAATGTCTTTATTAGGGTACTTTATTTCGAACATTCCGTTAGGTTCACCAAATAAGGTATATCTACCCAACAAATCTATTTGTCTTGTTTCATCATCAATATATGGTTGTGCAACTTCATTTCGTGAATATTCACCATTTTCATTAACTTTATTAAAAATTCTTAAATCTGTAACGTTTAAGACACCACCTACATTATTTATATTTTCAACTAATTGAGATATATAAATATTATCACCCATATCCCACTTATTAATATCAAAATAATTTCTAACACTATCAATTACACCACTAACTACATCACCTTTAGGTATTGACTTATCCGCAAACACATCAATTTCAAATCCTAAATTAAAAACCCTACCATTTTTAATTGTAACGTAATCATTAATCATTCTATAATCTGCTAAATATTCTGCGATATTTTCTTTTAGTGCTGATGTTGCCTGTGTTGTTAATTTCCCATTTTCATCTAAAGCCAATATAGATACGTTTATTTTATTTCTTTCTTCCCATACACCTGTTCTAAATGGTACACCAAATTGTCCAGGCATTAATGGTACCCTACTTTGATAATCTTTTATAGTAACACATCTATTTTGTGAAGAAAAATTATATCTAACTAAATTTCTAATTTCATCTACTGAGGGTTGTTCTTTACCACCTAAAGCAGGTATAGGGTTATTAACACTTATACTATTTCTAATTATCCTATTTATATTTGAATCTGCACCATTTAATATCGTACTTATAGTACCTAAGTTATTAATACTATTAGGTCCAATATTTGTATCTTCACCACCACCTACTCTATATCTCACAAATAATGTATTATCTGTTTGTGGTATCTCACCTAAAGATAAATTATTAATTGTATTTCCAATTCTTTCTATTTGTCCTCTACACCCAATAAAGTCATTTAATTCTGAAGTATCCATATCACCGCCACCAAAAGTAATTTTACAAAATCCATTATCAGTATATTCTTTTATAAATCTTTGTGGTGCATTTTTCCATTTACCCACAACTACACCTTCTCTATCAGAAACACCATTGTTATCTTCAATATAAATCTGATTTTGTGCTAGTGCTGGTACTTCATACCAGTTTAAATCAAAATTACTAAACTCTTGTTCTGTGGGTTGATTAACAAAGTTAGTACCCTCCTTTGTTATGATATTCTCAACTGATAGAATATTGTCTTCAGGTAAAATTATCTCTAAAAATGGACGATAATCACCCCTACCTAAAACCTTTTTATATGTTTTAGTAATTCCATTAATCATTATTTCTCTTTTAGTTAAAGAGTAATTTTGTATAATTCCTGCACTATCTATGTTTGGTATAATTAATCTATTAGGTATACCACCTGTGGTAAATGGTGACGAAAAATCACAATCTTCAATTAATTCAAATACTTTACCTGCACCACTTGATTGAGAACCTTTTAAAATTTTAGGTGCGTAACTTATGTCAAAAGTATCACCATTAACGGGTATGTTGGTTACCGTCCAATCGACAATAGTAATACTAGGTCTTTTTCCTGGTATATTTAAACCAAAGGTTCTCGCCAATTCTAATATTGATGATCTTTCTTGTGCATAATTTATTTGTGTTTCATTAAACATTCTATCAGTATGAAATGATAACATATCACCAACCGCAGCATTAAGTTCTAATAACATCATACCTACAGAAGCATCATTGAAATCTGAAAATGTTTCAGGATAATATTTTTGTATAAATTCTATTAGTTGTGACCTTACATCAGAAAAATTTCTAGCGTTATAATCTATTTTTTTTATCATATCTTAAAATGTTAATATAACTGTATCAGTACTATTAAAAGTACCTTCTGTTACAGTATATGTTAGTTCTACTATTATTGCCTCTTGAACATCATCATTTCTAAAGGTGATATCATTGACAATTAAATTAGGTATATATTTTGAAATAGTTTGATTTAAATTATCTTTAATTTCAGAATGTGTTACATTATCATTGGGTTCAAAAATATATTTTTTTAAATCACTACCAAAATCAGGTAAATATAGTCTCTCACCTTTATTTGTTAATAAAAGATGTAATAAATCTGCTCTAATAGCGTCTCTATCCGTTTGATTTAACTGAAGATAAAAACCTTTGTCACTATCTTTGAAGGGGAAATCAATATTTATATATCTAGTCTTTGCCATTTGTATATAAATATTGTACTATATATTTTTTGAAAAGAAATGGTAAAAATAAAGAAAATTTATTGACATTTTACTTTCATAGTAAAAATTGTCCTATCTAAAGGTGAGAATACTAAAACTGTTAATGGTAATGATTCATTTTCTTTATCTATTGTGAATGAAACATTTCGTTTCATAATATTTCCATAGGAATCTAAACCATCTTTGTATGAAACACCACCATCAATTATCCTTTTAGTAATAGTTTCCGCCTTTTGATCGCCCTCATCAAACACATTGTTCACTTTTAGTTTTCCCCCCACATTACTAATCGCACTGTTGATACTACTTATTAAACCTTCATTTTGTTTATAATAGATTAATTCACCCACAAAATTTCTTTTACCTCTTGTCATTTCACTATAATCATTATCACCTTCGGATATTGACTTTTCTATCATTTTTCTAACATTAGGCGGTAGTATATTGAATATCTTTTTTCTTTCTTCTATTGATAGAGCTATCATTGTATACCCATTATCATATACAGAACCCATAAAACCACTCCAATACTCTTGATCACCATGTTTAATATAAAATGCATCTGGAACGACAAATGAATCAAAGTCTATAGTTATTGAGTTGTTAGCCCCAACAGGAAAGGAAGTTTCTAATGACGCACCAACGTAGTTATTTTCTTTTGTACCCCTCTTACCGTCTTTTGGTATAGTATAATTACATTTCAAAGGAGGTTTTTTGTTTTTACATTTACAACTTCCAGGTACTTTTGTTTTGTTTTCGCCTTTACAAACACATTTTTTTGTTTCCTCATCATATTTCATATCAGAAGGACATTTACATTTACCTTCTTCTGTTTTTTCCATACAAGGATCTGGACACGTTTTTTCTTTCTTTTCTTCACACTCACAATTTTCATTAGGTGCCTTTTCAGTTTTTATACAAACACATTTACCATCAACCTCTTTTAAACCTTTTTCTTCAGGACAAACGCATTTACCTTCTGAATTTTTTACCATACATTTATCGGGACAACCTTCTTCTTTTTCACTACTACCTTTTACGGGTGGTGGTGCATAACATAGTTTAGCAGTACATAAAACTATTTGTCCCGGATTAGTTTTACCCTGACTTATACGAGTTTTCCAATTCTCATCCACATTATCATTTGTAAATATAGTCCCACCTTTTATATAATTGGGTTTTAAATTAGGATCAATTTTTATGCCTTCTTCTTTTGCCTTTTCACCTAATTTTTCTTTTAATGCGTTATATGCATTTACTGCCCTATCTGCAGCTAATTTATCGTTAGTAGATTTATTTCCCGAATAATTACTTTTTTTTGTACCTGAAAATGGTTTTACATTCCATTCAGAACATAACCCATCGTATAATCCACCTCTTTTATCCCATTTTTTACACCAATCATTATCAAAATCGGGTTCTACTGCACCTTTATAATAGTTACTAGCAAACCCTTGTAAAGTTATTTCAGTTATATACATAGAACCATCTTTAACTTTACCCTTATCAAAAGAAGGGTTATTTTTAATAGAATTTTCTAAATTAGAAATAAAGTTGGTTATTGCTTTACTACCTTTATTAATATTTACTACAAATTCACCAGAAGCTTTTATAATAATACAATCATCTTTACTATCTTTTTCATCTCCTTTTGTGTCTGTATTAGGTTGAGATGGTGCAGAAATTGATTTTGTTGAGATTTCATTAATGGGTGTACCTTTTTTATACACCATTAATTTTTTTATTTTACTTATTTCTTCATTTAAATTTTTCACTAAATATCTTTAGTAATAAATATGTTATAAAACAAAAAAGTCACCTTACGATGACTTTATTATGTTTGTACTTCCTTTTTTATAAGGTGGATCATATGGACAATGTAAACATCCACTTCCACAACAACTACCCCTTCTTTTATGATATGATTCTGTCATAACCATTTTACCATCATCATAGTAGTAATCAGAAGGAAGGAGTTTGTTTCCAAACTCCCTCACATATAATTGTTGTACCCAATCGTTTGATGCGTTTATATTCATAACTATACGATTTCACAAGCTCCACCTGC